>Ga0126342_10013392_pt1 | contig 14532 bp, 8 predicted proteins | sample Cyp1metagenome_FD_92528 | JGI IMG/M metagenome (GOLD analysis project Ga0126342, IMG submission 92528) | Coral microbial communities from Lord Howe Island, Old Settlement Bay, Australia - Cyphastrea 1 metagenome | ecosystem: Host-associated > Invertebrates > Cnidaria > Coral ... | reverse complement strand
TTAGGTTAGTTTGCCATTTATAGTTGATTTACCCATGAGTAGCATGGTGATTTTCCATAGTTAGGTTAGTTTGCCATTTATAGTTGATTTACCCATGAGTAGCATGGTGATTTTCCATAGTTATGTAAACTTTTCCCAGAAGTTACGCAATTTGCTCAGCCACGAAGGTGTCCAGGGGTCTGGGCTAGCTCGGAGAGCTCGGAGGGCTCGTCGGGATCACTGCCACACTTTTTTGAACGTTGCTCGCCTGGCGGTCGTCTTAACAGGCGCAAAGGCTTAGATGTGTTGCAAAAATGGAAGGTTTGACAAACCATTTTTTTTCAGGTTTACCAGTTTAGATCTCATGGGGATATGTTCTTGCTGGAACTTTGAACCAAAAAACATATTGGGTGTCCATAACGATGGTCATCCTGGAAGTTAGATGGCAAGATTGAGCTGGCTACATGATTCCTCCAAGCCGAAAAATAAGGTAAACACAAGCTGTTCCACCAGGGGTTAGCCAATGTGGAGTTTTTTTACAGGATGTAAGAAGAATATCGTTGGCTGTAGAAAATCCAGTGCATGTTCTTGTGGAATCATCCAAGTGATAAGTAGGGTGGGTAATCTATATCATCCACAGGGGGTGCAAATGTGGATGATATGTAGCTAAAAAAGACTACAGAGACAGAGGTCTTGCTCTGAAAATCGGGTGTACCCACCGAAATGTATAATTTTATTTTGGCAATTTAATCATGTGTGATCAATCGATTTAGAGATACCCCTATTTTTAAACAAAGCTAATATACAAATCTAGGTAATGATACTAAAATATACTATATATAAAACATGATGTGATGGCATTTTCGTGCATTGCGAATCTTCACAAACGAAGCTGCTGGCAACATGTAGCAGCCTGGTGCTGTGGGGTTCCACTTCAGTTCTGTGGTGACTCTTGCGGCTGTGGTGGTGAAATCATCGACGTGGTTAAACGGTTAAACCGCATGTTAAGCCCCAAAATGATTTCCCATACCTGACATGAATAGAAATGAAGCAGCTATATTGAGATATATCTGACATGTACCGACATAGTCGTCTGCATCGCGCCACTCTTTGGGCTAAGCAACACCCAAAAACGAACCATGAACAATGCACGGCCCGACGGCCCTATCCCAACGCGGCTACCCCGCAATTGTCAAAGATCTTCGGCTCCGTCCACTGTCCTGTGCGTGTGCACACGGAAGCGTGGCCAATCGCGGGGTCGCGGGGCCCCTTGTTTGACAAGATGATTTCTTTTATAGATTTACCAACAAAGCATTGGGAATGACATGGATATGTGATTTGTAATCAAATTATGATAGGTTGACTAGGCCAATGCTATGGTTTATGACAGATCTATACAGTAGATAGATGGGTTGATAAAGCAACCTGTACCTGGTGGGCTAGATTGTACCGAGTGTACATCCCCATGATAATAACTACCCTTCAGTCGATTTACTCAGTTCAACGGTATGAAAAAAAACAAAGAGAAAGACGGTGACAAAAATGCAAACACATCATACCATGATCAGACAGGGAGATCAAACAATACTTCGTTCAAACCAAGTCTGGGGATTTCTGCAGTTGAAGTACCTTGTAAAACCCGTTCTTCTACTGTAAGCACTAATTCAAGAATCAGTCACAGGTGGCACTGAGCAAGAAAGTCTGCGATTTTGCATTTGCGGCGTTTTATGATCCTTAATTCTTGGGGTCATATTCAAGTGTGTAGGACTGCTGCATTTCACTAGTTTTGGAATCAGGAAGATGCAGCTAGGAACATTTATCATCAATTATATATATATATGTCTAAATATCTATATATATATGTAGAGACACATGTATATAGAATTCAATATATACCGTACATCTACATGACAAGAAAATTGATCCTCCCCATGCGTCAGTGACGTTGACTTGAGGCTCCCATCACTCTCCTGGCAATAAGACCGATTTGATGGATCTCATCTCATCCTGGCAAGGGATTGGGAGGAGGCTGAAGGGATTTGTGGAGTCATACAGTGACTGAACCATATTGAAGCAACAAAAAGGCGGGCTTAATATGGTTTAAGAATCAAAAACACGTATTTTTTCCAATCGCTTGTATAAAGGTTTCCTGCAGCTGTTTTCCACCACTTGGGACTCAAAGCACTACGGGATCTGGGACGGCAGCCCGAAACTTCGAGCCCTGGGCGTGTTTCTCTTCATTACAGTGGTGATTTTCTAACTTTGGCGCAGACGGCCCAGACCCAGATGTCCTCAAGGTAGCTGCACAAAATGTTGAACTTCGAAATAAACCTGCGAGCAGGGCATTGCTGAGCTGAAATGGTCTTGAGACTTGAGACCCCTCAAGAAAGCACCAGTTCCACACCAGTAAATAAACCATTTATGTTTGGTGATCACTGATCTATGGTGGGTAAATTACCAACTGATGATTGGTCTAGAGAATCGCCAACACTTCAGGAGTCTATAAATCACCTCGATGATCTCTTGATCCTCGGAAAAGTGAGGTGATCCTGAAGCTTCACCCTGTTACCCCTCTTTTCGCATCAAAATGCTTGGTAGTCATATGTGCAGCCAAAATATATAATCCGTATAATCCGTATAATCCGTATAATCCGTATAATCCGTAATATTAAATATATATATATATTATAGATGGTATGATCAGATATGTTCAGCCAAAACTGGTCCCAAAATATGGTGGACCTTGATTTTTTGGCACCTGTCAGGCCCATATAAAGGCTTTGGTTTTGATACGTATCCGCATGGCCGAGCCTGAAAATCAAGGATTCAGACAACAACTCACAAATTGATATGGGCAAATGGTATGATATGGGCATACTATGATGCGGAAAACATCACCTATTGATTTGCTCCATACCCGCAGAATACCTCGGTTTTGGGGGGCAACCCGCCCGAAGAGAGTCCAATCTGCCCCCTGCAAGCGAAGGAACCGCACATGATCAAACCTGGTTCAGGCGAGTCGCCCGTTTTCACCAAGGCTCAAACTGCATCTTGTAGTGGGCGTGTCTCAAAAAACACATGGCCCAACTAACAATTATTTCTATGGATTTTTCGGAATTATAACTATAACTCCTAGAACTAGTTGGATAATGTTGGCTATATAACCATGAAATAAACCAGTCAATTATAACTGTTAAGGGCTAGAACTGCAGGGGAGTGCAGTGGTTTCACTGAAGCAATGATGATGAGCAAGCGGATGCATAGGTTCAAACATGAGTCCGCATTGATAAACCTTAACGCTGCAACCCTGACGTTTCCCCGGCCGGAATTGTCGAATGGATGCGTATTTTGGAATTGCTATGTCGGTGGGTTTCGGAATTCTATATGTATTTGTGATCCCTTATCAGGTTCGGTTGATGTTATTACCTCAGTAAACATATGTGTCAGAGGGCCTGTCAGCGGGGGTGGCCGGTATTGATTCCTTTTGAAGATAAGTTGTGATGTTATTACCCCAGTCAACATATTTGTCAGAGGGGGTGGCGGATTTTTTGATCCCTTATGAACATAAGTTGATTGTATTAAACCCAGTCAACATATTTGTCAAAGGGGGAGGGGAAAAGTGATTCCTTGTGAAGATAAGTTGATGCTATTACCCCGTTCAACATGTGTCAGAGGGGGTGGCGGATTTTTGATCCCTTGCGAAGATAAGTTGACGGTATTGCCACAGCCAACATATTTGTCAAAGGGGGGTGGTTTGTGATCCGTTATGAAGATATGATATGATATTATATGATATGATGATGATGATGGTGATGGACAGAACCTTAACTATTGGTTGCGCGGGCTACCGGGTTATCACCCTAATAGTGGCGAATGGCTTTTTGCACCCCTTATTAATAAACTCGGGATAAACTTGCGGATCATTAAGCCTGTTAATTCTGCACACGTAAACGATGTAGTGTAATGTACTGTAGTGTAATGTAAGAAAACATATAAATACACCATTATATACCCGGTACATCCTCAGATTGGAAAAGCGATTTGTTTCTCAAAAACAAGGTTTTTGGGAAACGGATTGGAAAAAAGTCCCCTAGAGCATTTTTTACCCTTGAGATCGGTTTTTGTATTTTTGGGGTACATTTCCAAGCTCAGGTAAACACATGATTTTAAAATAGCTCAAACATACTTCAAGCAGCTTTTACGAGGAAAATCACAAACAATGAACAATTACTTTACTTCGAGTGATCCCCACCTTGACACTTATTTGTCATAGTTTCGGACATATCATCTGGAAATATCTATGGCTCCATAGCTCATATAAAATTCACCAATTATTCACATACTATTTTTGAACAACTACCATTATCAGAGCTGTTTGAAAAACGTTTGTTTCGCTCTCGGGCCAACCGTCGTCTAGTTCCCACACTGACCCCAACATGAATCGACCCAGTGAGAAAAACCAGAAGTCTTTGGGGGGTATCTAATACGAGGAAGGGATTCAGTTGTAAAAAGCTGAACTTATCCCACAAAATAGGAGGAACGAACCATGGTCATTGACCAGCAGGACGCGCATCCAAGGGGCATCAGGAGCAGCATATCGACACCTGCACGGTTTGTGAGGACTAGGCTAGGCCGATGTCGTCGAAAATTTGGCGGAAGTTTGGACCATCACCATCACCGGTCAAAAAGAAAGTCAAGCAGGTATCAGTATCATCATTCCATGTAGACTGGAAAAAAAGCATCTCTGAAATCACCTAGAAAAGAATAGTTGGCAAACCAAACATTTTAGCAGAAAATTCGTCGCTTCCTCATGTAGAGACCATCAGTTGTCTGGCGTTTACTTTCCTTGTTTATTGATTCCTTGCTAAAGGTTTAAGTATGTGGTAAATCCATCTACCCTTTGTTAAACTAACATAACTATGGAAGATCACCACTTTTATTAGGTGAATCAACTATAAATGGGCCGTCTTAAATAGCTATGTTAGTTATTGTTAGTTTACCTGAGGGTAACCCCAAAAGCACAACAAAATCAGATTTGCGCAGTGTATGATGATCTAATGTAGGACGACATTTTCAGTAGCTTTTGACAATGATTCAGCGCGGCGAAGAATGGTCAAAACATAAGACAAGGGCTGTGGTCATCCCCGCATCTTAAACAGTGTTGCTCCAAACACCACAGGTACAAGGAGGGGTCAATCGGTCATTTACCCCCTTTGTGGCTAGAATTTAATACCTATGATGTAACCTTGAATGGGATTCTAAAAAATCATGGACATGTTAACAATGTTAACCCTTATCAATCCAGGATGACTATCCTCTTCTATCCCAAAATCAATGTCTTGGCCTTGCCACCTTTGGGATCCCCCCTTTCCGGAGCAGCGTGAAAAACTCACCCAGCGGACGACCGCCCACTCCGTCGAGGGACTCTTCGCGGAGCCCTTTAACTTCATGGTGCCATCGATGAATTCATCAATAGATACCTCAGAGAACTGCGGCAGCAGTGGGGCCCCCGTTGATGATAGCTAAGTTAGTGCCAACTGCAAGTTCATTATGGTTTAACGGTTTATGGTACTTGTTGTGATTATAGCCAATAGGGTTCATAAACAAACTTAAAGCTGAGAGGCCCACGTTGCAGGACTGCAGGACGACAAGGGGATTTTATAATTGAGACCAGACCAGAACCCCCAAGAATTCCTGATGATAAAGGATGGTTGATGACTATACATCAAAGGACAAACTTAAGCCAAGGTATTCCGAACATATCTCCAATTACTAGCCATCGTGATAGAAAATGGCTGGTATGGGCCAACATTTCACAGCCTTTATCACAACTATTGCTGATTACCTCACCTGCCTCATTTATTTCAAGGTGTTCTGATTGTTACTTGCCCAGACATCATGGGGAATGTGATATTTTGACGCTTGCAGCAAATTTTCTGCTGTCTTCTTGCACATATATAGAAAGAGAGAGGTTTGTGTGAAAATAGGTACGCCTACACCCATTGGTGTGTCATCATGTTCGCTCTGAAACAGCTACAAGCACACGCTGTTCATCGGCCCATTTTCAGGCACACCCAAGTTAAACAACATAAAAAAGACCTTCCCATTTTAGTATATTTTAGCGGGGATTTCTTGAAATGCCCATATGGAGGTTTCCTAAAACGGCGGTATCCCCAAATCATCCGTTTTAATAGGATTTTCCATTTTGGGGTCCCCCATTTTAGGAAACCCCACATTCATCCATGTTCTACCCAGGATAACTATAGATCAATCAGGGACAATTCTCTCTGCGACCAGGTCACTCGTCCATTGTGATCCGTATCCTCAGAGTTCCATGGTTGATTCTATGGATTTATTTTATACCAAGTGTATTCATACAACCATTTCTTGGGATTATGTACATGTAACAAATACATAGATAAACAGATAGACAGATAGATAGATAAGATAGATAGATAGATAGATAGATAGATAGATAGATAGATAAATAGATAGATAGATAGATAGATAGATAGATAGATCGATAGATAGATAGATAGATTAGACAGATAGATAGATAGATAGATAGATAGTTAGATAGATAGATAGAAAGACAAACCAAATATAGATAGATAGATAGATAGATAGATAGATAGATAGAAAGACAAACCAAATATAGATAGATAGATAGATAGATAGATAGATAGATAGATAAGATAGATAAGATAGATAGATAGATAAATAGATAGATAGATAGATAGATAGATAGATAGATAGATAGATAGATAAGATAGATAAGATAGATAAGATAGATAGATAGATAGATAAATAGATAGATAGATAGATAGATAGATAAATAGATAAGATAGATAGATAGATAGATAGATAGATAGATAGATAGATAGATAGATAGGTAGATAGATAGATAGACAGAGAGATAGATAGATAGATAGATAGATCGATAGATAGATAGATAGGTAGATAGATAGATGGATAGATGGATAGATGGATAGATGGATAGATGGATAGATGGATAGATAGATAGATAGATAAATAGGTAGATAGATAGGTAGATAGATAGGTAGATAGATAGATGGATAGATAGATAGATAGATAGATAGATGGGTAGATAGGTAGATAGATAGATTTACTGGGATGGTGTTTTTCGTGGGCTTGTAGTTTTAGTTGGGATTATTGACGGGATTATTGGTGGGATTATTTCCTGTATGTACTATTCTTTAGTATATTTGAAAACCAAGCAACCTGGTGATATTCCACTGCTGAATCTTAGATACCTGTCCAAAAAAACTCATTCTTAGTTGGTGAATGTACATATTATCAGTGAAAGCAATATATTAAAGTACTAAAGTATCTGACCAAGGTTGGCCCATTTTTTTTTGCTGTCGCTCATTGTCACGTTCGCAGCGGCTCTGCAACGGTCTCTGAATTCAGAATTCATGCTTCTGCGATACTGTGCAAGGTCAACCAGCAAAATCTTGTCCAACATGCTGTCCATATCCTGACACTTGCACGATATTCTATGGTTATCCCATTAGAATAAAACCATATATACATCTCAATTATTCCTATTATCAACTCATTATAAACCATTTATATATACATATTGATGTACAATCATGCCAACTATTCCTATGAAACCATATAGAAAAAAAAACTATCATTACCAGGAGTTTTTGTTAATGATTTTCCTCATCAATCTCCACCTGGGGCACCAGACCATGAGTGTAAAGATGATGGCAGCCTTCCCAGTGGTGATTTTTCATCATTTTTGAATCATTTCTTCATGACTTTGTCTTGGAGTTCCATATGAACCATGAAGAAAATAGTTTTGTGATGGATTCCAACTAAGTTAGGGATTACATGCCAAAAAAGTGGATTACATCCTCTTCGTGGTTTCACCAACTTAGGGATTACATCCAAAAAAAAATGACAGGAATATTCACTCACCATCCCTGGTGGTTCATCCCCACTTAGGTAGCTTAAAGAGTCGTGCCGTAATAATTGGGTGAAACTAATAAGGGATTTGGTTTTATACTTGGATAACCAAATACCCTCTGGTTATGACTAACAGTTTGCCATGGAAAATCACCAGTTTTAATAGGTAAACCATCTATTTCTATGGGCTATTTCCCATGGCGAACTGTTAAATAACCAGAGGGTAATCCGTGTTTTTATAATTGGATTTACATCACCAAGAATACTGGGATAAAACCATCAACGGATTTTCGATGTTTTTCGTAGAAAACAAAAACTAGGGGAACCGATGGTTTGACAACTCTAAGTGAAGGAGTGCGTTTCTTGTAGGTGTTCCCTTTAACAGCTACCTCGCAAAATATAATCAACTTTTGGTTGAGCAATACAGCATATATACATTGAGTATATATATATATATGCCTCAATTCCAGGTTAACAAAAAACACCAAACTTTCAGCCGAGATTTATATAGGGATTTAGATTATATGTTTTCCTATCACTGTCCAGACTCTCAATTTATCCAAAATAATCGGCATGCATTAGCACTAAACTGATTCTGGGTGAATTTGGATATATCAACTTCCAAATCATGTACGATGATTCATTCACTCATTGTCATTTCGTTTCAAAAACTTCAAATCACCACGTCGTTGCACATCACATTTCATGATGGATGCAACATGTAGTCAAAAAACATGTGTTGGAGAATATCTGGTTGGTGGTATACCTACCCCTCTGAAAAATATGAAAGTCAGTTGGGATGATGTAATTCCCCATATATGGAAAAATAAAACATGTTCCAAACCACCAATCAGATATGAATCCCAAATATGTTTCGTGGCTGAAACCCTGATAGCCTGGTGTTCACATCGAAAATTGCTAGGATTTAGCCTGCTGGGATGCGACAGTTCAATTTTTCGTGCGCAGAATTGCACAGACATTGGAACATCAAACGGAACATCCCATCCCTAATATTATACTCCCATCCCTGATATTAAACACCCCCTAAATGGTTCCAACTATGTGGAAATTCCCCCACATCCACCATGGTTTCGTTTAGGGTGTGTTTAATATTAGGGGCATGGGATTAATGCTGAATCATCCAACTTCATCGAAATATGATCCATCATGATCGATCAGTACCTGTCTCCTAGCAACTCCAATCAATGCATTTTTTTCTGCAACATCTGGGTCTGTCTGAGAATCGGGTATCCCCAAAGCTGATGGTTGATCATCCATTCTTTTCCAAACAACAAGTGCAATATTCTGCGGGTATGCCTGTATCCCCTATTTGTGGACAGACTCATGCCATATCTAGTAGGTTATATAAGATATAATATAACATCATTAAGTTCTCAGAAAAACAACTCATTATATATCTTGATTATATTCCTATCTTTGTTTTTGCGAGACAAGACCCACTCCAACCGACGAAGCCCCTAGTCCCTGGGAGGGTTTCCCCCAGCCTCATTAGGGTCAATCTCCAGGCCCGAAAAGTAAGCCTGGAAATCGAGCACAAATCATGCCATGCATCACAGTCACAGTTAAGGCCCTTAATGGAATATGGCCATGGGATGAAATAACATCTGCAACTAGTTGGTTATATACATATATATATATAATATTATATATGTATGATTATGTATGTAAAATTCAAATGGGGTCTTCTTAGCCACTTACAACTGGCTATAGGGCCATAAGTCTAGCACCTACTTGGAGGAACATAGAACTTTTCGTAAGTGCGTGTGCGAAACAAAAGGACCATAAGTCCCCTTATCACTGTGTTCTACTTGGGAGATCATTCGACTTAGTAAGGGCAACCCTACTTGGTTGTTCATCCCACTTAGTGGTTTATAAACCAGTTATCAAACTTATAACTGGATTAAGCCTACTTATATATCAACATTATAAGTCTGTGGCTTTTCCACTTCAACACCTTGCGGCATGATTTTTCGTATGACAAGAACGTTTGTTCAACAACATGTAGCAATTTTGAGACTCAAGTGGTTACCCTGAGCACACCAACAGCCGCAGTCCCCAACTTCAAGCCAAGCGCCCATACAAGCTCGGACCCTACATAGCGAAGTTGGCTTTTAATAGGCAAAATCTATGGCTGATTGGCTGATGGTAGGTGTATATATAATATAATAATTATGTATATGTTATGTATATGTATATATTTATGTGCAAATCAAACTAGATCATGTAGTTCACAAACCGACGAGAATAACTGGTGGGCACCACTTTATATATCTACATATAGATTTACCACGTATAGTTATAGCCCTAAACTAACAATGATAAATGGGAATAATAACTCCTACAACTGGTTGGTTTTTTATCACTTTAATTGTGTTTTCTTAGCCACTTATAACTCTGAAAAGTGCCATAATTGTAGGTTGAACCACATCTATAGTCAATATTAGCGAATTAATTCTCCCATGTTTATCCCAATATTATCCCTACAATGTGAGGCCCCCCAGTGATGTTAGTTGGTTTAGATTCGTCCCAGTAACTATAGTTATTTGCGTACCATAAACCATAGTTTTTGGAGTTATGTTCACCAACTTAGCTATCGAACTGGGGCCTCACATTGTATAAAACCATATAAAACCCATATTATTCCCATATCTTCCTATGATAACATGATGAACTTGCTGGATTCGGACATTCCAACCGTCCGATCCGGGTGACCCATCCCACCTTCACCCAAGGATTGTCCAGCTGCTCCTGATACAGGAATTGGATGAAGTAACATCCGTGTATCCGTGTATCCCTATTTTTATAACATCCGAAGTCTCTAGGATGAAGTGTTTTCAACATAAATATGTTTATGATTTCCTGAATTTGGCATCCTAGAGGGATTCCGGGGTTATAACCCTGTTTCTGAACGAGGCAAGCTCCATGTTACATCATGTTACCCTCTGGTAAACTTTAAGTCCGGTAATTAAATCAACTATTTCTATGGGCCATGGCTTCAATACCTATGAAACAAATTGCCCGATGGTATGCAGAAAAAGGATCTTGAAAAGGTGAAAAGGTGAAAACATACTTTTCTTCATGGAAAACCATATGTATAAAATGGTTACATGTAAAAAAATAACTGACTTTTTTTTTAACAAATAACTGGTTGTGTAGTCCCCAATCTCTTGTGAAGCCTTCCCAGCCTTCTCACTTCACTGGTGGGGACCGTCATCCCACATGGTGAAACCGGGAAGCCGAAGATGGGCCAATGGTCGCCGATTGTTAAACAAAAAACAATCATTCCTGGAATTCCCAAGCGGCAGCCCTATTCCATCCGCTAGATATTTGCGATTCCATTTTGGAAGGTATTTATTTATTTATTTATATATATATATTAATATGAGAGTCCCACATGTAGCGGTGTAAATCCATTTTCCAGGGTGCATCAAGTGGATTTGGATCCATTAACCTAGCTACTACAAACAAAGCACATCGCCAAGTTCGGTAGTGGCAATGACTCCGAAAAAAAAAACATATAATACATTATACATTATATATAAATGTATATGTATCGAATAAAAGTGTATATAGATATATGATATATGTATAGATATTTTTTGCAATGATGAAAGGTTTCTTGGACCATGTGGGTGTTTCTTGCCAAATAGGATCAATACATTAAAACACAGGGAAAGACCAAGAATGTCCGTTGAACCGCTGAGTTTTTGGCAGTCACTCAGCCACTCATGGTTCAATCTTCACCAAACACATGGGTTTCAAGGGGGCAAAGAAAGAACAGTCACAGTTTTCTGGTGTAATGGATGGCACTGATTCAAATTTCCAGTATATATATGTATATATATATATGTGTATATATATATGTATATAGATATGTATATATATATATACGAGCCAGCCAGAAGCCAAGCAGAACCCATCCCCAATTCGTTGGTTTGTGCACCGACCTTCAACTGCTCATAGGTCAGCGTCGCTTTCATTCCATGATGATGCGATTCCTCGGAGCTGGATGAAGCACGTTGGTTCCAACGTCAGATGCGTCAGGTTTTTGTTCACCATTATCTTTACCAATAGTATATAATAGTATGATGATGGTGATGATGATGATGACGATGATGATGATTATATTGATTATCTTGATTATCTTGATTATTTTGATGATGACGATGATGATGATGATAATGATGGCTGTGGTGATGATCAGGATGAGGATGAGCATGAGGATCAGGATGATGATTTGGTGCTCTTCGTCTGCCGCTGCTGTTGTTGTGGTGACAGTTTCTATGGCCCTTGGGAGATCAGCGGAGCCACAGAATGTGACCATGTTGAGCCACGTGACTCACAAGCTTCGCAGCCAGAAATACAAGGAATGCTTGGTACCATTTGTTGATACGTAATCATGGCAGCTAACTTGGTACGTAATTCCAACATCATGCAAAAAAAAATCCAGGAAAAAACAACATGACTTACAAATCAACGAATTGGTTCAAGAAAGATCTGCAAGAAACCATGGTTAATACATGTTCATACCATAAATTTAATAAGGGCTTCCTATGAAATGTCCCATCATCATCCATCATCCAATTCTCTGAACAAGTTGAAGAGTCGGCACCTGCTGAGTCAATGAACTCATCATTTTGTCACCTACCACATTTATAATGGCTGAGATGAGACCATCAATGCTGACCTTACACACCCGGCACGTGTTTTTTTTGCTGTAAAAAAACTTGGTGAATCCTATGATTCAGCGGGTGGGCAAATATAAACCATAGAATCCCATTAAGATCCTTATTACACCATAGAAATATGTAGAAATGATCAATGTTCTTTTCCCATCCCGAGATTTAACACGCCTTGAATGATCCCAAATATGTGTGAATCCCCTTGCTAAACCATTTTTTATGGGAGGGAGGGATTCTTCCTGCATTTATGGAAAACGATTGAACTATTGAAAAAAAAAGAAACCGTCTGACTTTTTTCATCTAAGCTGGCTGTGGACAATTGCAATTCTTAATGGCCAATCATAGATACTTTGCATTTTGGTCCAGTCTTAGTCTTAGTTTTATTTTATTCGTAGTCTTAGTCTTAGTCTTATATATATTTTGGCCCAGTCTTAGTCTTAATCTTAGTCTTGAGCATTTTGACTACAGTAATATCCAGTATGCCTGTAAACATGTTGGATTTCACAGCTATGTTGGATTATAGAAGGGTACAGCACCTCATCTGTTTGCTGAAAAAAACTCACCTTCGTATCCCTTTTACATCCCCATATCTGGATGGATGGTAGCAATACTCTGTAATTTACTCACTGCAATTGTATATATGTGTATATAATACTATATATATATTGTATTATAATGTATATATATATACATATAATAAATAAGATTACATATATATATATATAATCACAAGAATATATTATACAACGTGGATTTGCGGTGCGCTCTGAAATCTAGATCCACGGATTCACCACAGGACTAAGCTGGCCACATCATCACCACCCACTGCCTGTCACGGACGTTTTTCGCAAGGGGAACACGTCATATTTTCAGTACCCAAAACGAAAAAGTCACACATTCATTGATTCATGGATCTTACGGACGGTTCTTTTAGTAGGTTTTTGCTTTTCTTCGTTTTTTGGGGTTGCGGTGACCATCAATTCTTTAGGTTTTTCCTGGAAAACTCTGGCACAGGTGAGTTTGGCGGTTTCAAGGCCGCGGAGAAGTATGAGCCAGTCAATCAAACTCCTCATCTCGCGGATGATGTCAGAACATGTTTGAAACATTTTGGCCACTTGCGGCGCTGTCACTGTCCCAAAAAAATGGCCCACTTCACTGTCATCTGCAAACTCAGATCCAAAACAATCTGCATTTGGGATCGTCTGGGCTGCTTATCTCTCCCTCTGCGGGTGAAATTCAATCTTTCAAAGGCAATGCAGCAAACCTTGCACTCGAGATCTTTGGTTATCTGAACATCGGCCCCTAACATAGCTATGTTGGGGAAAAACCCTTTAGGTACTCCAACATAGCTATGGAAAATGGCCCGTGACGATTACCAACCCAGTGTTTCCCAGTGATTGGCGCTGGTTTGGACGGTGGATTTTACCAATTTGACGACCGTAAAGACACATGTTTTAGGTGACGGCGCCCCTTGAGCGACCGCACTGTTGTCACTTTCATACATGGGCATGATGCTACGTTGCATACATGAGGTGGGGGGGGCATGTTAGCGTTCAGGTGAAGTGCATACGGTGTCGATGCTACGTTGCATGCATGGGGTGGGGTGGGGGCATGTCAACGTTCAGGTGAAGTGCATACGGTGTCGATGCTACGTTGCATGCATGGGGTGGGGCGGGGCATGTTAACGTTCAGGTGAAGTGCATACGGTGTCGATGCTACGTTGCATACATGGGGTGGGAAGGGGGGCATGTTAACGTTCAGGTGAAGTGCATACGGTGCCGATGCTACGTTGCATACATGGGGTGGGGGGGGGCATGTTAACGTTCAGGGAAATCGTTTGGGAGGAACTCAGGTGTTAGACAGAATTTGGGATTCACTCAAAAGAACTTTGCCTCGCACTTTGAGTACTCGACAG
>Ga0126342_10013391_pt1:5000-14534 | contig 14534 bp, 13 predicted proteins | sample Cyp1metagenome_FD_92528 | JGI IMG/M metagenome (GOLD analysis project Ga0126342, IMG submission 92528) | Coral microbial communities from Lord Howe Island, Old Settlement Bay, Australia - Cyphastrea 1 metagenome | ecosystem: Host-associated > Invertebrates > Cnidaria > Coral ... | reverse complement strand
GTCGTTGTTGTTGTTGTTGTCGTTGTCGTTGTCGTCGTCGTCGTTGTCGTTGTCGTTGTCGTTGTCGTAGTCGTTGTCGTTGTCGTTGTCGTTGTCGTTGTCGTTGTCGTTGTCGTTGTCGTTGTTGTTGTTGTTGTTGTTGTTTTTGGTTTTTGGTTTTTGTTTTTGTTGTTGTTGTTGTTGTTCTTGCTGTTGCTGTTGCTGTTGCTGTTGTTGTTGCTGTTGCTGTTGTTGCTGCTATTGGTGTTGTTGCTGCTATTGGTGTTGGTCATATTCGTGTTTGACGCGTACCTCTGTTGTTGTGTGCGGTCCCAGCCGTCTGCATGGTGAAGAAAGATATGTGCGCGCTGCGACCTTTAGAGTCTTTAGAGTTTGGGGTGGAGGGGGGTGGGGGGGTTAGGGGTTTAGGTGTGGGGCGGCTGACGGGTTGAGGATTTAGGGTGGGAGACGTGGCCAGGGTTTGAGGGTGGAAGGTTGTAAGGGTGAGTTGTGCTTCTTGGTGTTGCGTGCTGGGGTTAAGAGATGGATCCTCCGACATAAGAATTAGAAGCCACATCAAATCAAAAAAAAACATAAGAGAGCCATCGGAAACCACACGTTGAAACCAAACACACATTGAAACCACATGAAACCACTAAGCCGCTGCGTGGCCGCGATGCATACGCAGCAATTACACAATTAAATGCCCGCCGAAGAGGCCACACACAAGGCAAACTACACAAACACTGAGATGCATTCAAAAGCCACACATAGCAGACGCTGACAAACGCAACATGGAAACCACTTAGACGCCAGACGTGGAAGCCACTTAGACGCCAGACATAGACGCCGCTTGGAAACCATAAAGAGAAGCCATTTAGACATAAAGGCACATAGATGGCAGACATAGAAGCCACTTAGAAGCCAAACATGGAAGCCATATTGACGCCAGACATGGAGGTCTTTCAGCCGGCAGACATAAAAGCCGCCAGAAATAGAAGCCACCTAGAAGCCAAACATAGAAACAATATTGACACCCAACATGGACGTCATGTAGCACGCGAGCATAAAGGCGACATGGAAGCCACAGACTTGGAAGCCAAACTTAGAAGCCACTTGGAAGCCAAACTTAGAAGCCACATGGACGCCAGACATGGAAGCCACTGAGCAGGCAAACATAGAAGCCGAATTAACGACGCACATAAAAGGTATTGCCATATAGAAGCCAAAGATAGAAGTCACTTAGAAATCAAACATAGAAGCTATATTGACGCCAGACATAGAAGCCAGTGCGCAGGCAAACCCAAAGGCCATATAGAACCCAGAGATAGAAGCCACTTAGAAAGAAACGCCAAAGATAAAAACCACGGAGAGACCAAACAAAGAAGCCCTATGGACAAAGGTAGCCTATTGAAAATGGCCATAGAAATAGTTGATTTTCCCATTAAAAATTGTGATTTTCCATAGCTATGTGGCTGTTTACCAGAGGGTAAATCCAATGTCGTATGGCACTGGTGCTACCGGCTTTACCGGGCCTTGTGATCCAAAGAGCTTCGTAGCTCCTCCGTGGAGGGCGGCCACTGTCGGTCGTCCTCCTTGTTTTCTGTTCCAGGGCTCGTCGAGCGAAGAACGGAGTCCCACTTCATGGATGATTTCACATATAACAAATGGATATAAATAGATGGCAGACTATGGATATAAAATGATATAAATATATTTTACAATATTTTACACTTGATAAATGAATATAAATAGCAGACTATGGCAATTTAATCCCCCAATGATTCTCAACCAACGGGGGTCTTGAAATCTTCTTGAACATTGCCCAATTCTCCACATTCACGGCAATTGAGCAAAATCACAGGTGAAATGTGGAGCCTTCCCCTGTTCTAGCTGCAGCCCAGCCTCCTTTGTGCCATAGCCAGTGCCATAGTCATTGCCATAGCCATTGTCATAGCCATTGCTATAGCCATTGTCATAGCCATTGTCATAGCCATTGTCGCGGTCTTCGCGATGCCTGGAGAAAGAGTAGGTGCTGTAGCTGTAGCTCTGCTCACCATAATCATCACCTCGTTGCGAAACGTGACACGACTGGCTGGACCCTGCTAGTGCAGTTAGAGGTAAGAACGGTGATAACCTCCAGTCTCCAGACGTTGGGACATAACCTCTATAGGGCCTACAATTTATAGCTGTGGTTTTACGTCCACTTATAACTGGAACTGAACCCCCAAGTATGCTTTGATCGGCAGGTTCTTCCAGAACGTATCTGTGATGTTGAGACAACAAACATGATCTGCAAAACAAAAACAGGACCATAACCCAACTGGACTCTATAATCAAATGGGTATGGTTCAAAAAGCAGGTATGGATCGTTCCGTGGTGATCCGGACGCATGGAACGAGTGAGTTGCGTATAAGAGGTTTCATCGGGACCTATTGAGAAGGAATACTAGAGTGGCCTGGTATAAGTACAACTTGTCATTTTCAAGACAGGAATGGATCAAGGGTATCAATCATATCCCTTAGTGATGTATGGTTCATGGGTATGGATCGATGGATCGCCTGTGGGTTGAGGGTATGGATCGGCAGCCAAATATAATCAAATATACACAGAGATCATGATCGACATATTCAAATATTATACCCACAATTCATCACAATTCCACATGTCAAACAAACCGGGATCGCCCCATACCCCACATCTGCACGACTGGGATTCGCACCACCACGCTCGTCAGGCGGTTGATTACGGGAACGGTAAGTCCCTGCCACGATTGGGACGTGGAAAGTTGGTCGTTGCAAAACCCCAAATTTAAGGGGTATATAACCCCGGGCAAGCAAAGAGGTAAAATATAAAACTATGTAAAATTACAACTTTGCCTTTACCCCCTTGTGGCTATCATATACCTATACTTGCTAGGGTTCAAGACTCCTGTTTGACCCATCACCATATTTGGACAATCTTCTGTACAGCCATCCGAATGGTTTCTGGTCCTTCCATCGCGGATCACGGACCAACGGCAATCTTCGGTCTTTCCAACAAGACTTCACAAGAAATGCAACTCCCGGGATCGCCTACTACCCATACTTATCCATTGAAACACCAAGAACTCGGACCCCGACCGTTCTTGATTCGCTTGACGTTGCTGCAGATGAAGGCAGAATGGTTCCGAACTTTACCAGCGTCCCTGGAAGGAGCGAGTTCCCCAAAAAATCGGCGACAGAAAAATACATCATCCTCACTGCCAAATCAACGCAGTTCTAAAAACTGCTGCCTGGATCGAAATTGAATTCATTCCAGCCCTGAAATGGACCTCAAAATATCTGGATGATTGGTGATAATTGGATGCTAAACTATTTAAGGCCCACCATTTTTTTCGACTCTCAGGGCCTAAAAGTTTCACCCAGAGGCACACCAGATGACAGACGGGAGGCCTTTTCAACTCCTCAAGCAACTCAACCTGACAGTGGTGGAGCTGCGGTCAGTGAAAGTGATGGAAATAGAAGGAGTTTTCATTATTCTACATCTTGCACTACTACGTGAGCAAAAATTATAAATTTGGATACGTATATTTATATATATATATATATATTGTATAATTAATGTTGTTTAGTGTCGGCCCAAGTCCTACCAGTGGTACACCGTGAAAGGAGATGCTTGGGAATTGATTTCGCCATGTCGTTTTGTCTCATTGGACCGTGCCTTACTTCAGTCCGAATTGGCTCAGCAACAAGTTGTTTGTGGATGTATAACCTTTCTTGGTTAAGATAACTGCCGTGACAGCTGACGGAGCTCTACTTTGGCAGACGCTTGCTGATGACGGCGCGGACGCCAATTGCATTCAGCGGTCCTTATCATCGCACTGCTTGCTAGCCATTTCGATCATGTGGCTTACATCAGTCACACATGCTTGGATGACCAACTGACCAATTTGGACGACAAGGCTATGACAACGCATGCTTCTGTTTCGTCCCTGACTATGATGGCGCTGCGTGGTTTCGTCCCTGACTGTGATGGTGCTGCGTGGAGGGGCACGTGCAATTTTCCCTTGCATGAATGTCATTGCACTTGCGTTTGCCCGAAGCAGATTGGGTAACTTTGATTGGCGTCGGAGTCAGGAAGCAAACCGGGCTGATTTCGCACCAGCATCATCAGGTGCCAATGGGATAGCAATAGAGGACAAATGTACCGTTTTGGTGAGCTAAGGGCCTGAAACACCAGAGTCTTGAGGCGGCAACTGGCAGCCGTTTTCCACAAGAAGAATATGTTCCTTGTAAGTTGCCCAGCGGAAACAACCTCCCCGTGGCTTGTTTCAGTTTGTTTGTGGCCTACGGTGGCCTTGCTAATGTTTTCCAGATGCAAGGAAGTCGGCAGCCGGCAACCTCTGACGACTGCCCTCTTTGAGTTGTGCTTTACTGTGTCGAATCCTGATCACCATGATAAGGTGTAATCTGTTGGACACACGGGCCTGCGTTGCAGCTGCCCTGTGCTTGTGAGACCATGTGTGATATATATATATATATACATATATATACATATATATATATATACATATATATATATACATATAATATCGTGTATATAGATATACATATATATAATTATATATAATTATATTATAGTGCAGTGTGTATATATATATATAGTGTATATATATATATATGTATACATATTTACCATCTCGAATTAGTGTATTTTTGCGATTTTGTTAATCCAGCAATTTCAATCTCATAGGCATTGATGAACCCATGCCCCATCTCCCAGGGATGCGATGCCTGGGACTCTTCTGGCACTTCGGTCAGCTTATCTCTTGCGTTTTTATCAATGTTCAAGCCCTCCATCAACCTGGCTACAGATGGCCTGTCTCGTTATCATGGGGATATCATGGGATATCCCATATTCTGATATGTGATATATATATATATTCTGTATAGGATGGAGGTGTTTTTGGTGAAAAATGATGATAAATCGTGGTACAGGAGTGGGTTTCTCAAGTTTGAGACAATCCCAGATCGACAATGGGGAATGATACAGATCGCAATATCGCAAAATACTGCAAGAATGTACCAGAAGATCAATGGATCATGTGCACTCAATGGATCACCTGCCACCCCACGATGTCTTCAGCTGCAACAGTTTTGGCGCGGCTCGGGAGGATAGCTGTCCCTTCTGGGACAGCTGGGACACTTTGTCTGCCGTGGTCTTCCACGTCAGCTTGCGCTGTTCAAGTTAGATAATTCTCATCCTCCGAGCGCTGCGTTTCTTCTGAATCTCGTGACTTGAAAGTCTCCCAAATAGGGTATCCCAAAATCCTATACTGTATGGTCTGTATGGTGTAACTTTCCCCATCTGTATGATTAAAGTGGCGTGATCACTTGCCAGGAAATCTGCATTAGAATGGTCATCACTTGCCGCTTCGTCGAGCTAATCCTTTCGGCTCAGAGACCTGTGCAGGGCTCACCTAAAATTCCAGCGAGCCTGGGAACGACTACTTTTTTTCGATGCCGTGGGCACCTGGGATTGGAATCTGAGTTGCTGATAGGAATTCAGTAAAATAATGAATGATCCTCCTAAAGGTTAGCCCCTTTTCAGAACAAAATGAAAGGTTCTCAACCATCGACCCTGATTAAAGGCAGGTTTAGAACTCTTCTTGTAGCCAATCCCATCGACGCCGCCTGCCGGTCACACGGCCCCAAAGGGGCCCCTCAACAGTCAGTAGGGTGCCAAGTTCGCCGTGTTCTTGAAGCCTGATCCATTGGTCATGGGCCATTGACAAAATATATATATATATGGCTGATGGGGCGTGCAACAGAGATGTGTGTGTGTGTGTGCGTGGGTGAAATGTGTTGCAAATCTTGATATCTACAGATGCAAGCAGTCGTTGATGATACATTTGATGGATGTTGACCATTTCATGGGAGGCCAACGTATGGTATCAACATACATGAACGGGACCTAGCCCCTGCTACTTTTTCATCCCCGCGTACTGGTGCCACAAGGCTGGTGGAGATGCAATGAAATGCACTGGTAATTTGCTGCGCAAGAATTGAGTTCAAGATGGCAAAAAGAATGTGCAATTGCTTTATGAATCTTCATTGATCTTCCTCGTAAATAAATGGCGAAATAGCGTGCATGGCACAACCAATTGGAACCGTGCATTGCTTACTGTTTTGTTTTTCAGCAACCACACATGAAAGCGGTGTGATACAGTGCTGCGAAAACAAGCATGACGTGGTGGATGATTCTGCACCGGGACATTTTTCTGTTGTCTGCAGAGGGCAGAATGAACCACAAAATCAAAGCCCACACCTAGAAGTTTGCACGTTTGTGAGCCACCCAAGGACTGAGCTAAAGATAAACTACTTGACTGTGAGGTATTTGGGTTGCCGCAAAGCTGACTGGAGATCTTCGGCATCGTCGGCACGTGGAAATTTTGGTGGAAGGTGGCCCAGGTGGCCTTTCAAGACACTGCATTACTTCACAATCATTGAAGCTGTCCATATTGTCTCCTGGCAAATCTGGCAAAACCATAAGTTTCCCTGCCCAAGCAGACCACCATATCCAGTATTTTCTGTAGGCAGATTGGCCCAGGCACATTCTATCAGGCGATCAAGCGGCGTGGCGCATGATGCTGCATGGTGCATGGGGATGGATCGAAATCTAGTGCCCCTCCGGTAATCAACTGTGGCAATTGAAGATCCCCCATGTTTGGCCCATGTGTTTTCCATTAAAACCTCCATTTATGATGGAGAAATGCGCCACAGCAGCAATGATTGCCGGATGGTATCCTCATATTCCCAGTACTATGTTAGACAGGCACTTAGAATAAACTATCATATTATTCATCATCCATTAGTACCATCCATTCTTGGCATGTCACCCGTGATAATTATTCCGATTGTATCCCAAGTTCTCTTAGTCTTTTTTTGTCTACCCCATTAAACACCAGTGAAGATCCATTAAACACCCACCGAATCCCAATTAAACACCCTTTTTCTACCCCAAACGTTGCACCATTTGCGCCGGATCCAAGGATATCCAAGGGGCATGATCGCACCATTGCGCTGAAGACGGTCGATGGCCCTTGGGGCCAACCCAGAAAGCCTCGGTTTTCATAATGCTTCGTTGATAGGGTTTATTCAGGCTTGCGTAAGGGTCGATTAAGAATCCTTAAGGGAGAATCAGCCAAAAAAAAAGTTGCGTTACTGATGTGAATTGGTGGAGTATGATGTGAATACCATGGGAACATGAATACAATGGGAACATGACGGAATACAAAGGGTATATAATATAATGGGAATATACTGGGATACCCCAATAATGTTGTGGTTTTTAAAGGATTTATCAACCACCAAAAACCACCAATCGGGGCTTAACAACCATCTATCTTGGGGGGGTTCTCACCTTAATCATCATCCAGACTTCTCGTCACGGCCTATGGATTTTGTCATCAAACAACCCCAACATCACCTCATTGGGGTTCAAAACTGCAGATGTAATCCAGAAAAATTGAGGGTATCATCCACAAGAACAGCACAGTTTATCAGAAAAAAAAACAGGAATCGGGTGCTTTATTTGTTTTTTTCTTGGAAAAGAAACGACACCCCAACTGAGGCGCAGCTCCCATTTGAGGCAAGCAACAGCCACCCAACTCGGTGAGTTCGCCCGTGGCGACGGCAGCCTGGCTTCCACGTCAATTATGCATGCATGTATGTATATATGTCTGTGTGTGACTGTGTGTTTATATATACCTATATACATACGTTCTATGTGTATGTATATATTACATATATATATATATATATCATAATATATATATGTAGTATAAACAAGTGTTTAGATATATGAAATTATAAGCTTGTGTGTATTATTTCACATGTGTGCATTTTATGTCACAACAGCCACGCCTTGCCGGGCCCAATTCTTCTCGCCATGATGTCCATCCGCACCACCGTGGGCATGGTGTGTGTCTGTGCCTCCGCTCTGGATCCAAGTTGGATCCTTAAAAATGTGGCATGACTTTTGTGTCTAGATTCATATCATCATCATAATGCCAGTATATTCTATGCATCATGTGAAAATATGGGTCAATGATTGGACCCAAAAAAGACCAAAAACAGATGGATGAACAATTCTTGGACCCCAAAAAACCCTTAAAATAAATAGATGAAACATGATGAAACTACATCGATGGGGGTTTCTTAAGTCATAATGGGGGATCCCCCACCATGGGAGCCACGCCTGCAGCCACTGCAGCCATCGCCCACAAAGCTCCTCGGCCTGTTTCTCCGCATCGGCCATGGCGGCGTCGTCGTTTTGGAAAGTCATGCCAATAGCCTTGGAAAACTGTCCCTGCCACCAGGAAAATGGATGATCCATTTATCACCATATATCCATGTACATATCCATGTTTTTTATGGTTTTTTGAGTGGTTAGCAAATGTGATAAGTCAAACCAAAAAAATTCAGACTGGATGTGGCCTGGGCACGGTCTGTCGATCGTACTTGTCAAAATCGCGGAAGCAGCCGTCGTCGCGAGATTTGAAGACGGTGTAAACGATGTACTTCGGCTTCCAAGTGGATCGATCCTACGGACCCAGAATTCTATGAGAAAGTGTGCAGGAAACCACTCACCCCCGCGGTACAAAAAATCACACGGTACCACGGAGCAAATGATGATGATGATGATGATGATGATGATGGTGGTGTTTCTTTAGGTATAAAATCTCTCACACACACACATGGCACTTTAACTTGCAATCTCACGTACCTATCAACGAGACTATTCTTAAGGGTCATAATTTAGGGTCTCTGTAGGTGATTGCCAGCTCCATGCAACTTCACTTGCTATCTCATGTATCTATCAACATGACTAGTAAGGGTCACACCGAATCAAGGACAGGCAAACATAGGGGTTGCAGCGAACATGTAGAAACCATGCTTTCCTGTCGATTTTCCCCTAAACCAACCCAATGATAAAGGCACCAGCCTCTGAAAGTCAATGCAGAAAGCACAGAAAAGAGCTAAAGAGTCATCCAAACATTGTTTTGCCGATCTGGAATCTGGGAACTACTTGAAATTAGCTCTATATTCGCTTCAGTAATATCTTGGCATGTTTATGCGTGTTTGAGGACTATGATTCCCTGAATCGAGGTACAGCACAAGATGAGAAGCTAGAACAACATGCCACGTCCAAATGTGGAAACTGTTTTCCCACAACTTTCATTTGATGGAAGAACCTCCAGATTTCCTGTAATTTTCCCTTTAAATCAACTGATACTGAGTGAAAGCAACCACTCATCCGCTTCATTCACTTTGAGGCTGTTTTTCAAACCCACCGTGGTGAAGCCCAAAACAGCTGGTACGTATGGATATCAATCATTGTCAATCCCGAAGAAAAGGGCCCCTAGGTTTTAATGATTTTAATCCATATCCATGTCATCCCGTATCTTTATATTTCTTTAAATGTCCATATCTTTTCTTTAAATTTCCCTTAACTAACAATCGGCATTCCCAAAATTGGACGAGCATGTCAGAAATAGAACTCTGCCGACCC
>Ga0126342_10013391_pt1:0-2500 | contig 14534 bp, 13 predicted proteins | sample Cyp1metagenome_FD_92528 | JGI IMG/M metagenome (GOLD analysis project Ga0126342, IMG submission 92528) | Coral microbial communities from Lord Howe Island, Old Settlement Bay, Australia - Cyphastrea 1 metagenome | ecosystem: Host-associated > Invertebrates > Cnidaria > Coral ... | reverse complement strand
ATCCCATCTTCCGCCCGCAGGGGACCCAATCACCAGGTCATGGCCGTTAAAAGCTGGAGATATAGCCATCATATTCCCCGATTTCTGGCAACAGTACGCATTTTGGCCGATGGAAAAAGATCACATGTATGGCCCAAAAAAAACTCTAAACTACCCTTCACCACAGGTGTCACAATCAATAAAGTCACTATAGACTATAGAGATCTATAGTGTAAAAGTACGGGTTTCTTCATGACTTAGCTATGAAATCTAACCCAATCTCAGGTTTTCTATTGAAAATAACCATAGAAAGTTAGCACCTCGCCCAGTGGCGGCCAGGTTCTTCAGGGCGTTCATGGCCTCAATGGCCGCCTTGGAGGGATCCGTGGCCACCGCCTGCCGCGCCACCATGGTGGTGAGCCTCAGGCAGTTCCAAGGGGATCTCCATGGGAGCTGCCACTGCTGCAGTGGTTCACTAAAATAAAAATTCAAAAAATTGATGAACAACTGGGAACACAAAAACAACTGATGTTCGGAAAAAGTATCGCCTTTTTTGGGGTGAAGAACTGGTGCCGAGTGTTTGGGGGGAAGTTTTCACCGCTGTTTTCGAAGGAGCTGAATGATTGGAGACATGTTTGAGCAGTTTTTAGATGTGTGGATGGAGTTCATGTTTGATTTCATCATGATTCAATATTTGATATATCCACTGGCAAACTAACATAGCCACGGAAAAATAATGTTTATATAGTCCGTTGAATAGGGTAAATCATCTATATATAAATGGGCCATCTATACCAGAACCATGTTAGTTTACTGGAGGGTAGGCATAGGTCAAAATATGTTCAAAACTTAAAGCCGCCAAGAGGCGGCACTTTCAACAGCGGATGGAGGCACATCTGGGCTGTCCACTCCTGAAAATGCAAGTGAATTTACCTTGCCATCAAGGATGTGAAATCAATGATCAAAGAAAAAATAGCGAGTCCATGCAGAAGTATGCAATCAGGAATGGCTGGGCGCAGAGAAAATTAGCAAAATACAATTCAAGGCATTTAAGGCTACACATGTTTACGTGTGGTATGCATCCTGTGTCGTTAATGTCACCCTTAAACTAATTCACCTTGCTTGATTACAGGGCACTCCTCAAATAGTGAGATCTGCCGCTAAGATCTCGGGTCCTTCGAGGCAAAGATCTTGTAGAGGTGAGACTCGTGTGGGAAGCGACTGGGAATCCCTGCTGCCTACACCAGCTGACCCATCAAGGTTCAGTTTGAAACATGATGATCCCCAAACCCAGTTGTTTTGTGCGCAAGAATGCATGTGTATGTGTGTATGTGTGTATGTGTGTATGTGTGTATGTGTGTATGTGTGTATGTGGGTATGTATGTATGTATGTATGTATGTATGTATGTATGTATGTATGTATGTATCTATGTATGTATGTATCTATGTATGTATGTATGTATGTATGTATGTTTGTATGTTTGTATGTTTGTATGTTTGTATGTTTGTATGTTTGTATGTTTGTATGTTTGTATTTATGTATGTATGTATGTATGCATGTATGTATGCATGCATGTATGTATGCATGTATGTATGCACGTATGTATGCATGTATGTATGCACGTATGTATGCATGTATGCGTGAGCATTACATTACATTCCACTACATTGCATTACATTACATTACATTGCATTGCATTGCATTGCATTGCATTGCGTCGCATTGCATTGCATTGCATTGCAGATGTACAAACATATACCAGTAGTACCGCACAAGGCGGTGGCGGAAGTTTCAAAAATAGGAAACCGGAAGGGGAGGTTGGTTGTTGTGAATCACGGATGGCAGAGCGAAGCCACTGATGGATCGAAAGGTGATTGATGTCTCCTCTCTTTCTCTCTCTTTCTCTGATTATCTACCTACCTACCTACAGATCTATCTATCCATCTTTCTTTCTATCTATATCTCTCTCTCATCTGTCTATCTAACTATCTATCTATCTATCTATCTATCCATCTGTCTATCTATCTGTCTATCTATCCATCCATCTATTCTATCTATCTATCTATCTATCTATCTATCTATCTCTCTCTCTCTCTCTCTGTCTGTCTGTCTGTCTATCGATCTATCGATCTGTCGATCTATCGATCTATCTATCTGTCTGTCTATCTATCTATCTAGCTAGCTATCTATCTATCTCATCTGTCTATCTAACTATGTATTGCGTTTTGCGATTTTTCCAGTCCACCTGTCTAAACTACTGCGCCTGCCAGGAAAAAGTGATGCCAGGTCATACTAAGTGCTGCACCTGTCACGCAAAATCTCAGCAAACCTGAAGATCTGAGGCTCCAAAATGAAACCCCTCTCCGGGAATCAGCGCCCGGACCTCCTAACAGCTCTGATGAACATGTCTCTTGTACTGCGCCTGCCACGGAAAATGCATCTTTGCAGGTCCTCTTCAAATGTCCCACTCCTGCCATCCTTTTTGGAAATGCTACAAAACCCTCACGTTTTGCTCACTTT
>Ga0126342_10013390_pt1 | contig 14534 bp, 10 predicted proteins | sample Cyp1metagenome_FD_92528 | JGI IMG/M metagenome (GOLD analysis project Ga0126342, IMG submission 92528) | Coral microbial communities from Lord Howe Island, Old Settlement Bay, Australia - Cyphastrea 1 metagenome | ecosystem: Host-associated > Invertebrates > Cnidaria > Coral ... | reverse complement strand
TTCCTACCTTTTCGCGCATCTGCATCTTCTTTCTTCTGATCTTGTCTCTTCTGACTCTTCTCACCTCTGCTTTTCAACTGTCCATATTGTCGGAAGTTTCACTTCTAAACTTCCTTCGATGATTAAATCTTATGATATTTCATTAAGAATAGATTTACATGGGGATGTACCCAGCAAACAATGGGGATCTATAAATATAAATGGTTAATCTATGGTTAATATATGGAGAATATATGGAGATGTATGATGGTTAATATGGTGGTGAATTTAATAGGTAAACCATCTATAAATGGTGATTTTCCATGGCGAACTGTTAAATAACCATAGTTAATGATTAAATCCTATGATATGTAGGGATATAATCCTATAGTTAATATATAATGAATAGGGATTATAAAATGAACAATAGGGATTTCATGGGATTAAACGATGAAAAACCAGGAACAATACAGATTTAAATGGAATTTCACGGGATATATAAGAATCTTAATGGGATTTCATGGGATGTAAATGGGATTCCCCCCAATTTTTAGATGATTTTCCCAATGTTTAGGTTATGTTCCAGATGGTTTATTGGTGGGTTTATCTCATTAATGATGACGATGATGGATATCTAACCAACAAGGGAAGTGGATTTATAAATGATTATCCTATGAAATAGTAGGATAGTGGGAATACACTAATGATCTCATCTATGGTTCATAGCAATGGCATGGAAATATCTATAGTGATGGGAATATCTATGGTAATGGGGATATCTATGGGAATATCTGTCGTTAATTAATGGGAATATTGATAATATCAATAGGGACTTAATATGGGATTAATATGATAATGATGACAATATGATAATAATGATTGGTGAATGATTACCAGTGAACATGGGATGGTTAATGATAACTTAGATTTTGATGATTTAAGAAGCCATTTGCCACCAATGATACTATCATGAATATCCATGTTCATGGTGATGTTCATCAACATTTAACATCATTTAACTACGTAATATCTATATATATCTAGTGTTTGTTTGATTTCATATACCCAAAATGGAGGTTTACATTACTATGACATAGATATAACTAATGACATATGATACATATATATAATATAATATATATATATATATATATATTCAATATAACTAATGACATGTTCTATTTCACCAATCACCATCAATAGAGGTTTACATTGGGATCGATACATAACCCATTTGGAGATGATTCTCCATAGGATTCCCTTAAATTCTTGCTGGTTCCAGCCCTAAAAATGGTGACTAAATCCTCTATAAATGCCGGTTCGCAAGGGTATCATCCAGGTGAGTTGTAAGATCTCCTCATCTTCCACTATATCCCAATGATAGATCTTTGTTTGTAACTGGTTGTGAAAACCTCATTAAAGATGTTTACCCCATTGCTATTTACAAGGGCTTGGTAGCCAAGGCTCAAGTCCACCAGCGTCAAAGTGTCATTCGCTTCGATGGCGCGGGCGAAATATTCCCCCGCCTGGTGCGAAGGAAGGCCGGAATTTTTGGACCACAGGGAACTGCCATGGTTTTCCAAAAAAAACAGAGGATTCAACGATAAAACGATAGGGAAAACGAAAAGACATCATGATTTACGGCGGTTCTGTTAGGATCAAGCAAAATGTTGCTGGTTGGTGGTTAAACAACCCGAAAAATATGAGTTCGTCAATTGGGATTATGAAATTCCCAATATATGGAAAAAATCATGTTCCAAACCACCAACCAGGTTGATAACAAAAAGATCTTAGCTTACTAATGGTAGCAAGAAACAGTAATTTTAATGCCTCATATGGGGTCTGGGATGGTCTGGGTAAAACCTCCATATTGTTGGTCAAACGACAAGCACGTATCCTTTTTTTGCAGTAAGATCCACAATCGATTTTGTTTAAGGCTAGTGGCTAGTGTCAAATCGCAAATGTCGAAGCATTAACTATCTGTGTTTATCTTGTTTTATCTACAAAATACGTTCCACCTTACCATCCATCTCTTAAAGAAAAACCGACCTGCCATTTTCTGAAAAAATCTTGTGCCTGCTGAGTGATGCCGTTCTTGGAGAGCATCAAGACTCGCAGGGATTTGTTCTCTTGCAACGCATCCGCCAGTTTGATGATGCCCTTCTGATCCTGCGGCCATGTAAACCCCATAACACCTGGTAGCGGATGATATGTCCAAAAAGCCACACCGTGTTGGGTAATTTTTTTCGGTTGATTCTTGGGATCAAACATGGGAAAAAACACAGTGTGATCAACGACACATCGAGTTGTGACCCATGATCACCTCCAAATTACCCTGGAAATGATCGACACATCGATACGAATCCAGTGTATTTTCCATACAAGGGGAGGCCCCTAAAATTCATAAGTTCGTTTAGGACACCCCCAAAAAACGATCGTTGACCAGAAACATACCAGAAATCTTAGTTCATCAAGTAAGTCAACTATCAGAACCATCAGCTATAAATCACCCATGTTTGTTGGTTCAACATTGTCCAATCAGCATTTTCCAAGGCTTCATACGGGGACTTCACCGCTGATTTGCCAAGCAACGCCGCCACTGGCCGTGAGGTTGTTGCTTTCTAAATTCCTCGATGGCTTTCAGCAACGATAGCGATGACATTCAGCAACGATAGCGATGACATATATCTGGGTATATTATAATATTTCACTAACCTGAATTAAGATCATTAAGGCCATTTGGGGATGATTTCCCGCAATCTAACCTTAATTTACCCAGATATATGTGTATAGGCTGTCTAGATATTGATGATATTGTATGTAGGGCATTAATATTGACATGCATCTACCAACTGATCATGTTTGATCATGTTTGACACTACAAATTGACCGTTCGATAAACTCATCTAACATCTTTAAACTCGTATCCACTATCAACCCTAACGTTGGTGCTCCCTTGTTGGTTTATGTTCACCCCATCAACTATTTCTAATTGGTGGTATACCCCTCTGAAAAATGATGGAGTTCGTCAGATTGGGATCGTCATCCCAACTGGATAAAATTCATGTTCCCAAAGCATATAATGTGGTTAATATACTCTTAATAATGGTTAATATATGGTTACTAGATATATTCCATGGTTCCAGTCACCAACCAGATTTGGATCCTGCCAAAAGCATCGTAGCCCAGCCTGGTGAAATGCCCCAATTTGTTCGCTTACTTCCCATGTCTACAAAGATTCAATAGTCGCTGGGATTTGACATGTTCCTCTTCTCTCCCAGCATTTGTCGGAGAGCCACCTCTCCAGGATTCCGAAGCCGTGATTCCGGATTGCCATGGCCATTCGAAGGGCTACCATGGGTTCATTGGTACAAAAGCGATAGAATGCCTGTGGCAAACTGTTGAGTAGCCTCCAGTAAACTAAACTGAAAAAACCATGGATAACAGGGCCCATTGAAATAGATGGTTTACCTATTAAACATGGTGATTTTTCAGTTCGCAAACTGTAAACGTTTACCGGTAACCAAAGTGTCGCCAATTTTTTTGCCCAAGGTGCAGGGACCTCAAGGTGTCATTCTTTCTCAAGGCTTCTCCTGGCGATATGGCAGAAAATCCTCGTAAAGTGGGGATGTGTTTAAAGGATAAAATAATAGTCCATGGGAAGGATTATCCCATATATTATGGAAAATAAAAAATGTTTGAAACCACCAACCAGAAATATATGTAACTTCAGAATGATCATATATGATCATAGATACATATCACAGAATGCAGAAAACTCGTAGATGATTTAAACAGCTTCCGATATGTACAGAGGTAGACATCACCGTGTCCAGCAGGACAAAGCTCAACGAAACGACCCGCAATGGACTGATCCAGCCCTAAACCCAGCCTGTCGTGTCTTGGTGCTATGGGACTAGCCATTCCAAATAGATGCTCTAAACTATTTGGTGGTTCATGGTTTCTCGCAACGTTTTCCCCATTCAAATGACCCGCGAATCTTCTTAGCTGCTTAGCTTAGTATTATCTCGTCTTAAAATCGACAAACACTAAAGTTCCAAAGTTCCAAAGTTCCATTTCTCACTCCCTCTTAGCTATACTTTAACAAACATCTTCCCCGACTCCCGAAGTTCCGCCTATCTTTTCGGCCGCTTGGACGCCCAAGTTGTTCCCCTCACATTCCAACTTCAAGAGACCTGGAGGGGACGATCCCGGCAAAATGGGTGGGATTTCACCGTGGGGAAAATGTCCTGGATAATGGTTCAATGAAACCCCACACAATCTCTGGGATAATGTCTAGGTGGGATTTCACCATCAGTGAAGATTTCATATTTAACTATATTCATATGGATCAATTGATGTTTCACCAATATCTATATGGATATTTCATGGTTGCCCTGGAAATCCACCAGAATGGTTCAAACATGTTCAAACCCATCACCAAAAACCATGAGGGTTTATGGAGAGGACGTGGAAAACAAACAACAACTAAGAATGGTTTTCCCCATCTATACAAATCTCAACGTCCCAAGTGCCAACCTTTCCCCAACCCCAAAATTTCATTGATAGCGGGGTCATGGTTGGCACAAATTGACGCCCGTCCCCTCACAAAAAAATCCGGAGATTTCTCGCAACTTTCGCCGATTCAAATCCCTATTTTGCCTTTTGAAAATACTGTTAATCCAAAGTTGGTGCCGCTTAAGCCATCTCCGGATGATATCCCAACCCATAATCACATGTTGGTTCATCATCTCCCATCATCGTCAAAGCTTTTCTTGTTCTCCAAGATGATGAAATATGGCCAAATCGCCCCTTGATTTCACCCATCGCATTTCGCCCCAGTTCGGAAGATTGGAAGATCTCCAAAAAGTCCATGGCTGCTCCAAAAAATCGCCCAACAACTTACTGGTGCGTTGTACGTAGGGTTGCTGGATGGGACTGGAGGTTGCTGGGATGATGACATTACTAGTGATTTTCCTGGGATCATTCCCGAAAAAGTAAAACGCACCAGTAAGATTAACCATCATTCATCATCATCAACCATAATTCACCATCATTACAGACTATTAATTAACCTCATTAACCATCAATTCACCACCAAATCCATCCCCATCCATCGCCTTTGTTCTTCTCCAACATCCCGGCCAAACTGTCGCCGTCGTCCTCGATGAGTCCCTTGCGGTTCAGATCGATGGAGCGACAGGACCTGAGACATGGCGAAGCCACATGGTGCCATGGTGGTAGCATAATGCTGATGATAAATGATTGAGGAATATTAATAACTTTCTCATGATCTATGTACATATTGTACATTATATATAATTATGTTCATATTTTTGATCTACTGTACCGATTGGTGGTGCAATAACCATCTTGGAAAAGTCAATGGGAAGGATTATCCCATATATTATGGAAAATAAAAGTCAAGTTCCAAACCACCAACGAGATATAGTATGATACCTTTTGATAGCTATGATACTGGTATCTATTTTGTCAACTTTATGTATACCTCACTATCTTGGTAGCATTATCAAGCATTTGTTTGGTGTTTCATTGATCAATAGCCATTATCTAGAGATATATGTAGATTAACCATTGTATAGTAGGTGTATAACAGTTATTTTGGATAAATTGGATCAAATTGGGAAATGCAAACATTATGGTACTTAACATTGTGGATCATTTTGGTACTCAACAATGTTGAAAACCTGCCGCCGTCCAAACTCTCCCATGTTTAGAGACAAAGCAAATCGAAGGCAATCCTGTCAAGCACAAGAGTGCTTGTGTAGCTCATATATTGGCTGTCGTGCCACTAGTACATGTCTCAACCGCCGAACAACTTGACGTTGCTCCGGCGTCTAGGTGATCTGATTGCGGCGTCTGGAACTGGCAAGGGATCAGCAGTCCTCACATATCCATTATCCGCAGAAAATTGTTGGTTGGCATCCTTATCCCCATTCTATCTCCGTAAGCTTCAAAGAACTCCACAACCATTATCTATGGCTTGAATTCTCAATGATACCCCAGCTTTCTCATTAAAAAACACATCCCCAACTTTCTCATTAATTTCCCAAATTTCCCCCAGCTTTCTAACTTCCCCAAATTCCAGGAAATCTCCCAACAAATCATCCAGGTTTCATATAAACAATATCAACAACACACACCATTCGAAACCGACCAAGATCTCCCATCCAGCTTTCTCGATCCCCATCTTGCAGCCGTGCCACGTGTTTTCCGAGAGATTCTTACACAGCAGCCGCAGCCGCGCCGGGTTTAGGTCGATGCCGCAGGCTGTGATGTCCGGGGCGCTGATGTTGTCTAACCTGGGGATTTTAAGGTGAGACGAAAAACACGGGGAAACCAAAGCAAAATCAGCAAACAAACATGAGATTTGAGATCGTTTGATAGATTTCTGATGGTTCTAGATGCTTTTTTTGGTTTCAGATGGTTTTCGATGCTTTATCATCAAAGAACCAGCACACACAAATTGACCTCTTGCTGTAAAAAAAAGTTGATCCTCCCAGATATTATTCATTCAGTCTAGGTATGAACATGTACGATTTGCACCCAACATAACACTCGATGAAGCCATAATAAACATCTCATTTAACACGCATTGTGATGTTTAAACCATCTTGACACCCCCTCCATTCATAGACCCCTCCGATGCAGAAGAACCCCCCATCGACGCCGAGGCATGCCGAGGCGCAGGGAGTGCAGAAGTCGATCTAAGCCGCCGTCCTTTTTCTTCCGCTGCTCTTCTTCTTCCCTCCTTTTGCGTTCTTGTTCCTGGCAAGGCCGAAACATGCCTCACGGCAGGTTTGTTTGTAAGCGGACATATAAATCACTGTGGCTAATATCTATGATATGTTTAGATATTAATGATGATATATGTTGTAAGTCAAGCAGCTATAAAAGTTGATGATACATACTCGGATATTGGGATATATATATATATGAATATATGAATATATGATATATGTTGTATATGTTTGTATATCCACTATAAGACGAATGATATTAGTGATATCACCAACAATAAATCTGATGGATTTTCATGGAAGCCAGTGGATGGATAAAGTGGTACCTTTTCTGGATCAGCCACTATATCTGGTTGGTGGTTGACCTACCCCTCTGAAAAATGATGGACTTCGTCAGTTGGGATCATGACATTCCCAATATATGGAAACATAAAATTCATGTTCCAAACCACCAATCAGAAGTGATATATACTGAATAAGATCTGACATTCCAAATTAAGGAATCAATGAAGGATTATTGTAAAGTGATATCAGTAAAACCCAAATCTGATGGATAAATGTGAAATTTGATACTGATATAATGATATATAATTATGATATGGCCAGGCATGAATTGCTTTTCTTTGTAAGCACCGGTGAAAAATTCAGATAAATAACCGATCTGATATCATACATAGTACAATTAGATACACAACGATACAACAATCCCGAGCAAGTCATATGAGCCAAAAAAAATACCCGCTTTCCTATCCTATCATAGGTGTATTGTGTGACGTGTGCAATACTAATTACAGGACATCTATACATATATATATATATATACATAATGGCAAATTGCAATAATAGTCATGATCATAATGATAATGATAACACTTTCTGATATTGATAGGAATGTTTTGCGATGGCGGATCTAATAAAAACTTGCCCTTGACATGCGATGTTTTTCTCAACGTCTATGACCAACGTCTGTTCCAAGGGGACCACGACGACCCAGGCGCCATCAGTGACCGACCTTCTTTTGCAGTTCCAGGCGTTGTTTTTCCTTCTTCACCTGCATCTCCTGCTGTCGTTTCTCCTTTTCCTTCTGTTCCTGGCAGGTCCAACATGGTCGCACATAAGAAGGACCTTCGCAAGCAAAAAATGGATAGAACCGTTGGACACCTAGGCACTATGAGGGATATCTATGACATTGTGGATGAACCGTTGCTATCTCGTTAGTCATCATCATTTATGACATTTATGGATGAATCGATTCCAACTCTTCGGGGACCCCCATATATATAAATATATTATTCACCAAAAAAAAATTGGCTGCGGGTTTCATATATTCAAGATGTCCAGTCCTTTTCTTTGAGCAGCTTCTCTGCATCTTCTTTCCGCTTCTTCAGCAGTTCCTGATTGCGAAACCAAAGGCTGGAGACCATTCAAATGCATGAATGGTGAAGAATTGGGGGCCTCTAACTCCACAAGACATTGTCAAGGCGAAACAAAATGGATATCTGTGAGGCTTGGGTTTTTGGAACTGAAACATGAATATCATGACTGGTTGGTGGTATACCTACCCCTCTGAAAAATATGAGTTCGTCGGTTGGGATTATGACATTCCCAACTGAACGGAAAGTCATAAAAGTCATGTTCCAAAGCACCAACCAGATCACCATCACATTCCTGTTGTAACCTATTATCCACTATTAGCCTATGAAAACCACTATTGACCATCACTATTAACCACTATTAGCCTATCATGAATATCACTGCATCACTTTTGCTTCATCATCCCATCACCGTGCGAACTTGGCAAACCACCACCAAACATTGATGCTATCCGACGAAGAAAATCAGTATCTTCACCCAGTGATGCGAAGAATCAATGGTTCAATGGTCATAAAAACCACCATTCTGTTGCTTTACATCAATTTATATGTCCTCCCCAATTTTTCCAGACAAACCCAGATCAAGTTGGTTTCATATCCCTATCCACACTACATCTCCCACAACCACCAGTTCATCCATATATCAACGAGCGATCTATTACCATCTATGAGCTATACATGAACCACTATTAACCATCCTTCAACTATAGTTAACATCCATGAACAACTATGAAAAAATCACCATCAAACCAAATATCAACCATATATCCATCATATACCCACATCTTTTCTTTGTGTTCACCATATGGAGTTTCCCTAAAATGGGGGTACCCCTAAATCATCCATTTTATTTTAGAATTCTCCATTATAAACCATCCATTTAATCATTTTGGGGTATCCACCAATTATGGAAAGCCCCATATAGTAATATTAATCCCATCAAACACTATATAATTTTGATGGTGGTTAAAATCGAATTAAGAACGATAGTATGATAGTCATAATCAAATATTATAACCATCTAATAATAACCGTCATAATTTTTCAATTAACTATAGTAATTAATATTGATCACATCAAACACTATATAATTTCAATTATAAACCATTATAAACCTTAATTTGCATCATGATGATGGTTAGTCTTATTGTTACCAACCATGTGACACCACATCTTCTTTTTTGTGTTCCCCATATTACCCTCTGGTAAACATTTGCAGTTTGCGAACTGGCAAATCACCATTTTAATAGGTCAAACATCTATTTCTATGGATCAATGGTCCGTTTTCCATGGCTTTTTGTATGACCGGAGGCTAAACTCCACCCACCATGCCGTTGCCGTTGTTTTCCACCCGGGCACCAGCTTCTTGCGCTGCATTTCCTCGGTGCGCCGCGTCTTCGGCAGGATCTCCACGGGCGGTTTGAAGACCAACGTGCCGCGCACCTCGTTCTCCTCCTCATCGAAGGCCGCCTCGGATCCGTGAACCCAAGGGCATATCATTGGGAGAAGAATACAGTTGCATGTTGAAATCTATTATGTAGTTAAAGATTAAGATTAATATTATAGCCGATGTCTTGCTAACATATATGATCTTTAACTATCCAACTAGCAATGAATGATTAGATAAGCAATTAACTGATCAATATTTCAATCTATGGATGGTTTTCTGAGATTTTTCTTTGTGTTGGATCAGGCGCAAGACTTGTAAGAATAAGCTTGTCAAAGCCTTTGCTGTATTCATCATCCATCTCTTTCTAAGTCTACGTATGGTTCCTATCTATCTACCTATCTATTCTAATCGATTCTATGTGTACCCATATGTCATAGCCGGTGATGGGATAGGGATGGGTGGAAAAGAAGCAGAAACAAACACGGAAATCTGAAAAAACATGGAAGGATTGGGATGGCGGATGGTAGGGGAGCAGGGTGAAATTCATAAGCAATTAGCCTCTGGTCATCACGGCTAGCTGGTTCTTTTCCATATTTAGTTCGATGATTTTTCCAGCGAACCTTCAATCTTAGGGGATTTCCTAGCTACATTTCATGATCGGAGGCTATTCAATTGAAATTGCACCAAGAAAACAGCGAGTGTAGAGTAGCAAGATGGCCATGGGTTTATGTACCTTGTGTAGATGGGCGTGAAAAAGCTGCCAGGTTCCTATTTGGTTCTCATGAAGTGGTTGGTGATGGTTGGTTTTATTCCCATCAGCCCCATTTTATTCCCGAACAATTTGGGGAATAAACATGGTGAAATTGGGGGTGGTTTATTATTGTTCTACCAACATTATATCCCCGAACAATCATACCAATAATCATATAATGTTGGGGGTGGTTTATTAATGTTCTACCATACATCCATACATTATACCATGTACATACATTATTGTTGTTTTGGGTGGAAACATCTAACCAGATAACCAGCACCATTTTATTCCCGAACAACATTCCCTTAAAAAAACACAATGGTTTCCAATAATATGACCTGATCTTCCCATGAACTGTGGCAGCATCTATCGTGGCGACTTCTCCATCTACTTGGTGGTTCAACCACAACGAATCCGAGCTTCCTAAATGGGGTTGGTTCACCCACTGGAAAAAAAACCCACTGAATGGGGGACTTATTGACCACTAACTAGTTACATCTAGTTTTTGCACCAGGGCTAAGTCACTAAGTTTCACCATCCGGAATGGGCACTGATTCTTTGGGGCTAAGTCGGATGCCGCGGCACCATCTCCTCCGGAATCTGCGGACTGGGCAGAGCCATGGCGAGGCGACCAACGCAGCCTGAAACGAAGCGTTCCGCGGTCGCGCCGCGGAGTCCTGGCCCGGCCTTTGGTGCCAGGGAGCTGCGGAAATGGCAACGGTGGGTGATTTATGGCTTGTTAATAAACATATGATGGTGATTTGATGATCGATCTGATGGTTGATTTGATGGTGAATTAGTCTATGGTGATTTGATGGCTACTTGATGGGTAATTGATGCTCCCTAGTCTATTGATGGTGATGGCTACTTGATGGGTGATTGGTGCTCCCAAATTAACAACAGCCACCACTTTACAAATTAAATAGGGGGTGCAATTTCCTCGTGATTTCTTGGTGGTTATTGATTTTATTATACACGGTCATTCTATAGCTAACTATTTATGGTTCACCAAGTGTGGTTAACTTATAACAAATGGGTGTTGGAACCGCTTCCGACTAGGCATGACTACCAGGTGTTTCTTTGTGCGGAATCCAAACCAGCCAGCAAAATAGTCTCCAATTCAAATAAGATCCAACTATTGCGGATCATATTGTTTATCTGGAGAATCTGGAGTTAAATAGTAATGTCATGTTCATTCCACTGCAACAACACCGTTTCTGAAACAACTCTTCTTAGCAAGCTAACTTATACCCAACTCCTGTGCGAGAACAAATAGTATCTCTGTTGTTGAGCTTCCCCTGACCTGACAAAATGATTGAACCAAATCGACGTGAGGTAATGTTTGAAACCGACCAGCCAAGCACAGTTTTTCTTCGTCTTCCATGGAAGTCATTGGACCCTTCAGAAAATACTTGGGGGTGTCCATGACACGCTTGGCAAATGGCTTCACTTTATTATCCACATAGCAACCGGGGTATATCTCATAACCCTGTTATATTTTCTTAGATGTTCGATGAGGTTTAGTACCAGCAACTGATACTTACTGGTGCTTAGCAGGGAATGAGGGAATGATCCATAATCACGATCAATAATAATCCCATTCCCCCAGTCCCATCCATTCCCTACTAAGCACCAGTAAGATGAGGTTTATTACCAGCAACTGATATGCCAATTATGCACTTGGATTGATCAACTGAGTGCTGAACAATTCACCGTCTTCGATTCCCAAATAAAATGCGGCGACAATCACCTCCACTGCTATCACCCAATCCCATAAAAACCAACCAGAAATCATCATGAAACTGCTATCAAATCACTAAAATTCACCAAACCATCCAAAGGTCGGTTGAACTCCTTCCATGCGAACCCCAACAAATACATCATAACAAATCCATAGCCCCTATAATTCCTTTGTAGTTAAGCCATAGTTAAAGCCCTTTTTGTTCCATGGCCCCAATCCATAGCACTGCCATGCACGTTACGAAATCGCCTGGCAGCCTTCAGCGCGAAGTAGGCGTTGCGCGGTAGGTGCAGGGTATCGCCGGGTGAGAGTCGGGCGCTTTGGAGATCTGGGAGGGTGGGATGTAGGGGACCATGGGGGACCCAGATTCTAGGGATAGTGTTTGTGGTAAACGTTTACAAAACGAACTGGAAAGATCCACCATTTTATAGCTGGGTAAATCCACTATTTCGACTGGGTCATTTTCCATAGCTATGTTAAATTACCACAGGGTAGTGGTTGTTGTTATGATGGATATAGAGGTTTCCATTAATGGGACATCCCCAATAGCTGGATGATTTACAATGGAAATTCCCAAACAAAAATGGATGAGAACTGGGGGTACCCCTATGACTTCGGAAACCACCATATGGTGATAAGGATATAGTGGTTATAGTGATTTTAGTAGATGAACATGTGTTTTCATAGTCTTATGGGGATATAATGGAGGTTCTTGTGGTTATAATAGTTATGGTTAATGATTACCATTCCGTGGATGGTTGTGGTAGTTATAGCAATGTTGATACTTGTAATAGTGTTAATATGTGTTGCTATAGTTGTTATCATAGTTCAAACAACAATGATTTCAACTAGCTTTAGATATTGATGGATCAACACTGGTTCGTTGGATCCCTTCCGCATTTGGGTCATGGGGTGTCTCCATGGCATAACGGACCCACCTATGGCTGACAATTGGGGACTCATACCCTACATGGAGGCACGAATAACCAATCAGTGACCAACGAATCAGGATATCAATATCGAAACACACACACACACAAACGTACTAAACAATCCAGTTGAGTAGTATCCAGTCATCTTGCCGCAGTTTTCACCGATCACCTGTGATCTTTGCTCGTTTTGCTCATACTTTTAGAGTCATCACAGAATGTCCACACTACTTGCTAGGGCTCCACATCCAAACGCTGAAATCACCATGGTTGTAGTAGAAACAAGCTGGACTGCCAAACTAGACCAAGTTCTTTATCAATGTTTATCAATATCTGGTTAATATACTGTTAATAATGGTTCATATATGGTTATTATATGGTTAATGATGGCTAATAATAACCTGGTTGGTGGTGCAATAACCATCTTGAAAAATATAAGTTTGTCAATGGGAAGAATCATCTCATATATTACGGAAAATAAAACATGTTCCAACCACCAACCAGTATATATTTTGCTTTCCCATTCTATCCCATCAAATATTGAAATATACGTATCAAATATGCCCACCTTGTTGGTGACCCCATCTGCACCAAGGCATCTGAAGATTCGACTCGTAAACAACACCAGTGGCAAGGGAAGGCCAATGCAAAGCCCCTGATTTAAGTATATCTATACGGCAGCTACATTTAAATAAAAGGATTTTAACATATACGAACTGGTATTTTAGATGTATATATTTAAATGTCGTTACCGTATATATATATATATATATAGATGATTTACCCAGATTAATCACTAATCCCAGTATGTAAAGCCCTATTGTTGATGGTTTAATGGTAATTAATTAATTAAATCACCATTATAGATGATTTTCCCGGCTATAAACCTACATTTTAGGCTGGGGATTTCCCATGCCACGATTATCGGGGGTAGTTGGAGCAGTTGCTGAAGGACTCTCGAAATCTGTTGGAATTTCACCGCGTAAATTCTGGTGAAATTCCAACTTTTAATGGGCTAAATCCACATTTTAATCTGCAAAAGCTATTGATTATATTTAAATGGGCTCAATCCCTATTTAAAGTTGGAATATAACCCCTATTTATTCCCAGCAAATCCCTATTAAAATTGCTTCAATCATGGCATTTGCCGAGCCGCCAGCATCGGCATCACAAGGAGATGCAACCTATAAATCACCGGCTGCGAAAGGAAAGGCACGGACGGACACGGAGATAGTCGACATATGTGGATATTGTAAGCATAAGTAATAGTAAATATAGTAACTATTGGAAATAGTATGTGGATATAGTGAATATACATATATATATATATGTATAAAACATATGTGGAATTTGTAAACAATAATAGATTAATATTCACAGTAATCTATAGTCTATACGTTGGTTAATATTCACAATAATCTAATAATAGTAAATATGTGAATTAGATTAGTATTACTCTTTAGGCATATGTAACTATAGTAATCATTGGACATAGAAAGCATAGCAATAGTAAAAGGAGAAATAAAACTAATAGAAATAGTGGGGATGAACAATAAAGGAAACATTGACTTTAAGGTACCCTACTTCAAACTAACCGATCGATCATA
>Ga0126342_10013389_pt1 | contig 14535 bp, 9 predicted proteins | sample Cyp1metagenome_FD_92528 | JGI IMG/M metagenome (GOLD analysis project Ga0126342, IMG submission 92528) | Coral microbial communities from Lord Howe Island, Old Settlement Bay, Australia - Cyphastrea 1 metagenome | ecosystem: Host-associated > Invertebrates > Cnidaria > Coral ... | reverse complement strand
TTGGATTCAAGGCTTGAATCCTCTATGTATATATATATATATATGTATATATACACTATATAACATCCCCCAAATCCCGGAATCCAAAATTACATACCAAAAACAGCAAATTTTACTGTAAATACCAGTACTTTTGTGAAATTGGTAGGTCTTGGGGGGGGGGTACCATATATATATATATGATATATAAATAATATATATATATATATCTAATATATATATATATATATTCATAGGATGGCGTGCCTTTTACTTTATATATGATTATATCAATTATATCTTATCCTGATATCGCGATTTTCATCATCTTTAGAATTTCAAAAAACAAAAGCAAACTCAAACACATCTACCCAAAACAATCTAACAACCACAAACAACAAAAAATCATCTCAGCAACAAAAACAACAAAACACATCTACCGCAAGCTTTTCTTGTGGAGTTCCAACATTGAATTTTCGTATTCGTCAGTTCACCCACCAATCAGCCAGTATTCGGCAGACAGATTTTGCTGACATTTTTGAGCAATTGCCCTCTGGTTATGACTAACATAGCCATGGAAGCCACGGCCCATAGAAATAGATGGTTTACCTATCAATAGCATAGTGGATCTTTCCATGGCTATGTTAGTCATAACCAGATGGTGGGTGATATCGCTCAGTACAACTCACTAATCAGTTGACTAACTCACACTTTTCTTAGCAAGAATTTCCTGGGTTTGGCTGAACGTGTCCGGAAGCCGCCCACATTGGTTTCAGGACACGTGCTTTTTGGGTACGCCCAGGTTTTCAGACACATAGTTCCAGCCAGAATGGTGCAACGCAAACCACTCATTTGGATTGAACTTTTCTCAGTGCAAGTACGACCGAGAAATTGGAATGGTAATGAGTAATGTCGACCTCCCAAGACAACCAACAGATCCGGGGCTAGCAACTACAAGTTTCTTCTACGACTTTGGCAACTCAGGTACTCTGAGCAGAGCCAGCAAAGGATCATTCCCAATTCACACATGATTTTCCGAAGACCAAAATGGTAGAACCTACCTACAAAATGATTTTGTTCATCCTCCAACTCTGTGGATGCCCAGCATGACCCTATCTCTAGTTTTTGGCGTTATGTGAAGCAACCAGATTGAACAGATTCTCTAAATCACATGTTGCCAATCTACGGTAGAAATGGTTGGCAGCAACCAATGAACAATTTTTTTGTTGTGATCATCAACCATCCAGTTACCAAAAAACACATTGAACCATTGAGAAACGGAAGTGTTTCAAACTACTCAAACTAGCATCATCTATTTTCGATATCACATGTCTACACTCATTTTCCAGAAAAATACTGCAATCATCATAGACCCTCTGGTAATTTAATACAACTATGGAAAGTAACTTATTTAGTTCGATGAAATATCAAACTTATAGGGATGGTGATTTTCCATGGTTTTCGTGCTTGCGAAGTCCAAATAAAAATGCCAGAAAATATCCCAACTACTCAAGGATTTTCTATTTTCCAAGGTTCCGTTGCACCAAAGATGTGAGGTTGGTGGTGTCGTGCCTCTGAAACCTAGGACGAACTTTCAGTTTTCACCTCCTTTTCCCTGGGCCAATCTCTGACACCCCGCTGAGAAAATAGTTGGTCAGTATCTATATCTATATCTATATCTATATATATATGATTATGTGTATATATATATAATGTAACCGCTGTTTGACAAAAAATCCAATAATAAGCTGTGCAACCCAGGTTTACCCAGCCATTTTTGGGGTGATTCCCGGCAAATTTAAGGAAAAAGGCACGATCTTGGCAAGGTCGGATTTGTATGCCGAAAAACGCACACAAAAAATCGTTTAGCGACCACAACTGCGGATGCAATGAGCCATCATCAACCACAATGAGTTTGTGAGAGTTCAGGAACCCACAAGTCATGATTCAAATTCCATCTCTGTGCTCTTCAAAAGTATCTGAACCAAATCACCCGTTTCCATGATCAGAATCAAAGCGGGGACAGCACCAAATGAGTACCCCCCTATAAACAAACCTGGCAAGAACAAGACCATGCGAAATCAGAACACCAAATAGGTTCGATTATAGTAAGAAAGATAGACATTGTGTGCTTGCGTCCTTTGATAACTGATATAGATATGTGCAGTAGTTGAACATATACTGAACCTATATATGCATATATTGAGTATATGCATACATATTTATATATATACACATCTTGCAATATATAAATAAATATTAAACCTGTAAATCTAAATGTATTTACATGTACATGTCATAAATACATACACACACATATATATATATATATATATACACTTAAAAAAAGGTATCAAACATACATAAATATAATTGGGTACATGATATTGTATATAGACATACTATGTATACAATAAATGAACGAGTAAATAAGTAAATAAACAAACAAACAAACAAATACATTAAACATAAACAATAACGGAAGGAAGTTTAGAAGTCAAACTTTCGTGCAGGTGCGCGAAAAGGTAGAAAAGTCGCGAAACACTGCCGATGTTTTGTGGCTCCGAAGGGTCGAAAAGTAGGGTCGCTAAAGCGGCGGGCGCGGAGTCATCTAGCCAGAGGAGAGATGAAAAGTTGCACACCGTTGTCGCGCGAAGCACATTTCCAAGTCAAAATGTACAAAACACCTCAGCTTTGAAGCGCTTTTAGGAATTGTGATGTTGAAGCATCGTTGTTTATGGCAGGCGCAAGGGATTCTGCACCTTGCCAAAAGTGAGCAATACATGAGGGTTTTGTAACAGTTTCAAGAATGTTGGCAGGCGTGGGAACTTTCGGAGGCTCTGCAAAGATGCGTTTCGCGTGGCAGGCGCAATGCAAGAGACACATGAGTCAGACATGTTCGGCGGTCCGGGCGCTGATTTCCTGAGATGGGTTGCATTTTGCTGAATCAGATCTTGAGGTTTGCTTGGATGATTTTGCTTGACAGGTGCAGCACTTTGTATGACTTGGCATCACTTTTTCGTGGCAGGCGCAGTACTTGAGACACATGGAGTGGCAAAATCGAAAAACGCATTGGTATGAGGCCGTCAGCTTTGCATTCAACTTTCTATTTTTGAAGGAAGCCGCGCGGAATTGCTTCGTTTTGGATGTTGTCAACTTCGAAAGTTGGAGACGTCTCGCAGAATTCTAGAGGGTGAGTCACCTTTCATGACGGCCTTGAAACTCCGACCACAGGAGCAGAGATCAGCGACTGGAACGAGTGAGGCCTGGGTCCAACTTCCAATGCCCAGGGCCAGCTGATCACTTGGGGTATTTCCCCCAAAGGACTAGCCACCACAATGTGGGTCGTTGAGCCCTGGGGCCCGCACTTCAGATGTGAGCCGAAAAACTCCCCCCGGGACAATTCATGGTTCATGCCATAAATCTCACTGCGTGATCAACCATACATAAATAACATACAATATATATATAAACTTGTGTATATCCATCCATATGTATCATATACAACGTAATATCTTTAACACACAACATTAAAATAAACCATGTATTTTTTTTTCGTACTGTGCTTTATATACAGTAAGAAACGTTAATATAAGCTGTATCTATGTGGAGCCAATGGATCGCAACCATCGAGGCACTCCCTGGTCCAGAAACACGTAACGCTGATGACCACCACAAAAAAATCTGGCTGGCCATCTGATTATTTTTTTTATATTTTGCTATGGAAAAACACATGTATAGATGATTCAAATGATGATTCAAATGATGACTTACCGATTCAAAAACATGCGATTTTCTAATTTTCCATAGCTAGGTTAAAAAAAAAACAGAGCCTAATCCATCACCGGTAGCTGAACAGTAGCTGCTTTGGGCCACTTTGGGATGGTTTATGACTTTTTTTCTATCATCCCAAGTATGGTACACAACAAGAAGCCACAAATTGGGATGGTTTATTGGGCCCATGAAAACTATAGATATATCACCAACAAAAACCATAGTGAACTTGGAGTTATAAAAGAAACTTAGCTAACTATGGGGCACCATCCTGTGATGGTTTCTTCTTGTGTTTGTCTCACAATCTTCAAGAGTCCAAATCAGGGATGAAAAAATCAACTGCGATTGTTTGAAGTCAGGAGCTACCGCCCCATGGGGTTGTTAAAAAATAGGCTGCATCAAAGCCTGCATTGTAATTTTTTATGCATCATTTTGTTCATTTATTTGGGGTATTCCCGTTTGCGGACAAGAGCGTGTATATATATATGTACTGTATATATATATATATGTACTGTATATATATATATATATATATAAAGATTCCAATTGTGGATTGATTTTCACTTCCAGTCTTGTTGTTTAAACACCCATATGGGGATGGGTCAAAACCTACTGTAGTATTACCATATGACTGGTGGAATAAGGATCCATTCTCGAGCTAAAAAATTAGGGTACCATCCGGGCACATCCGGGTTTTCATCCATAAGCATCTCCGGTGGTGAATTTCCCTTTGTAAAGCCATGGGTTTTAACAAAAGCGCAAAAGCGCCATACACTCGGAAGAGCCCAAGCATCAAGTGTTGTCCAGACTTGCCGAAGCGATGAAGCATCTCATCCTACAATGTGGGGCTCCCCCAGTTATAAGTTGGTTTATATTAAAATCTAGTCATATCTACCATAAACCATAGTTAAACCACTTATAAGCCAACTTAGCCTACCATCGATAAAGCCGCGAAGGCATGACAGTTCTTTTTTGACCCTGGAAATATGTCGGAATACCTTCTGGAAATCATGGAAAAGCTGGGTGTTTTAATGTGATTTACTGGGATTTCCTGTTGTTTTTTTGGGACTTCACCAACAAAAATGGTGGGATAATGGGGATATCATGGAATATTATAGGAATATCATGATATTCAATGTGTCATTCCTATATTATCCCATTTGGAGATTATATTTATAACATACATATAACATTCCATGATATAATGGGGATATCCATTATAGGAATATTGGTCAATAATCTCCGGTGTCATCAGCTACATGGCTGGGAAATCCCTGCCGTTCGCGAGGTTGAGTTCGCTGGGAGGGTCCTCTGTAAATCGTCAATCCTTCCAGCAAGCCATGGAGATTTATAAATTGGAACATCATGGAACATCATCGTGTAGAAGATGGCCCATTTATGGATGATTTACCTGTATTTTCCTATTAAGAATGGTAGTTTTCCAGTTCGCTATGTTAAATAACCAGAAGCTGATCTCCAATAATTCAATAACCTGAAACTTGCGACGCTTTTGGGATGATTCTCCGAAAAAAAAAAAACATTATGAACCAGGCTTCGGGAGAACGACGTGAGGTCGTTTTTTTTCCCCCCAGGAAATTGGATTACCGGAGAGTAATTGAGGATGGTGATATATGGGCTTTAGCCGAGCCCAGATATAGACAAAAACTCCTAGGTATCAATAGGTATTGAGATGATGAATCTTCACACATCTTGTTCATTGGATTGGTTTAAGGGAAAAATTGCAGGAAAGCCTCATATTTCATAGGAAAACCATGGTTTCATGTAGATTTTCTCCTTAAACCAATCCAATGACTTGTGAATTTCAGATGAATTTTTCAGCCAGAAATGATGCTCCAGCAGCCACCTGGTGGAATTTCCACAGCATGGCAAGGGTCGACTGTGACTTGAGACCAAAAATCATCTCATCCTCCCAATGTTCAACGCCAACACACCCTAATAATGTCTCCTATCTATCTATCTATCTAATCGAATCTAATCTATCTAATCTAATCTAATCTATCTATCCATCCATCTATCTATATATCACTATATATAATACAGTGATTTCATTCCCAATCAAAAACCATGATTTCTGGGGCTGTTTCAAATCTTTCAAACGGGCCCATGATCGGCATGTGATAGTCTTAGCATCATCCATGGGGGGTGCCTTCAATGTGAGGCCCCCGTTGGATAGCATTCAGTTGGTGCGTTTATAACTCCAACTTCACAAAATGGTTTATTCTATTTATATCTATTTATAACATTTTATAACGAACTAGTTACTGGGGCGAATCTAAACCAACAAACATAACTTGGGGGCCCCACATTGTAGCTATAAATGGATTAAAAAAAGGCGCCCCCCATGACTATGGAAACCGACTTAAAATGGACATCAAATGGACGTCCTGATTTTTTGCGACTGACCATGTTTTCCTCGGATTTTCCGGCATAAAGTCTTGAAAAAATCCTGAAAAAGGTCACTCCTGTGAACCCCAGTCCGATGACCGAAACGTTCCCTGAGAATTTGCATGAACTTGCCAATGTTCAGCCCTTTTCCTCCAGTTTCCCCCAGTTATGGCCCGAAATACCAGTGAATACCAGTTATGGCATGGTTCATCAGATATATCAGATCAGAAAATCACCAGAAAATCCAAGAAATTGTCCAACATTTTCTCATTTCACCAGATTTGTTTGATCGTGTTCTTTGAAAATCCTTGTGAGAAAATCACCAGAAAATCATCATCACCAGAAAATCACCCAAAAAAATCACCAGATATATCACCCACAAAAACACGGCCCGTTTTTTCACGAACTCTTCGAGTTGTTCCTGTAGAGTTTCCCGGCCTTGTCCAACAGCAGGATGCCCCCTCCCAGCGTCGGATGAGCGGCTTCAATCATCTCAAGTGGCCGATCCACATCCTGACGACAGACTGGGGAGATGTGGTCAAACACGTGAAAAAAAAGGTTTTTCTGGTGATTTATAGTGATTTTCTGGTGATTTAATGGTGATTTTCTGGTGGTTGAATTGTGATTTTCTGGTGATTTTCTGGTGGTTGAATGGTGGTTTAAATTCGATTTCATGGTGGTTTAATGTGATTTAATGGGATTGATTAAACAGTTTGCTATGGAAACTGCATGAACATGGCCCACTTATATATATATATGATTTATGACATTTATGATGCTTTATCGTTCTTAGAGGGTAACCACAATAACGGAGATGCAGAACAGGTTCAAATGATATCAAATGATCACTGTTTTAGGAGGATTTTACCAAATTCATCCAAATTCTATCTTTTTCGGGATGCGATTTATAGGGATAGAAGTCACAAAAATTGGCAAACAATGGGAATTATAGCCAGCCAAAATGATGATATGATTCGATACAACCAGAAATAAAATGAGATGTTACCAATATCTTTTGCGTGCCATGGTCAAGTTAATTGCATCGGAAATAGGGCCCCTGGTCATCTAGCCCATGCTTGACATGCTAGAATCCAAACAGCGTCATTGAACAAAAACCATGTGAAACATGTTGACACTGTCAAAAGAGATGAAGATACTCAGTGAACATCACAAGACAAACAATTCGCTCATGATTGCTTTCGCGATTTTTTCTCGGCAAGCGTAAATCGTATATATATATGTATATATATATATTATGATTCATATCAACCATTTATATAAGTGAGCATACTTAAAGAGATTCAATCTCATTCAGACGTTCACACATCCAGTTTTTGGTGGGGTAGTCGGGGTAGTTGTTAGTCGATTGACCCGTGCTACCTTTCGGAACAATGTTCATGGCCAAAGTTCAGCTGTACGTCGACGTTGCATTTTTTGAAGCTGACCCTCAAATATATTCTGGATCTTTCTGGGTATGATATTGGCCGATTATGGTTATTTATGAAAATATCATTGATAGTATATTGAAAAAAAGGGTGAATAGATAATCATTGATGATCATTGATAATCTACTTCCTGGTGAAGAATTACAGCACTGGTCATGGACATTTTGCGAACCAACAAAGCATTTAACCACTGGTAGTCGTGCCGAATCCATCCGAGAAAGCGACGAACTTCACCCAGTGGTGGCCACCAGTGGCCGCCTCAACATCCCTCAGGGCTGCCTCTGAAACACTGATCATTAGTGCGGATCATTTGCAACTGGCCATTTGTTGCGGACTCAAAAGAAACAGAAACCATAAATACATACAAATTTTCAGAAGCTCTTTAGCTATATGTTTTAAATTTTACATCATTTGCTGTTGACAAATCCCATGAAAACTCCCCTAATAATCCCATTCAACAACGTTTTTTGTGCAACGCTCCCATCGCCGCTCGCCGCGGAACCTCACAAGAGACCGTGGTGCCGCAAATCATGAAACGCTCCAACCAAGGGGAGACATTCTCCGGGCCATAAACCAACTGCCAGTTGCCTGGCGCAATGGGATGAAACAATGAAACAACACAGGTTATATGATGTTATATGATATATATATAATATAATATAATAAAATATAATACAATATAATATAATATAATATAATATCCAAATGCTATTCAGAATTCATGATTTATAATTTGATATAGTGATATATATATATATATATCTGGGTAAATGATAATATTTCACTAACCTGAATTATATGTTAAAGGCCATTTGGGGATGATTCCCCTAAAAATAACCATGATTCCAGGGTTCGGGAGAACAGTGAGGTCGTGATCAAATTTACCCAGATATATGTTATATGATGGCCTGTGTGAGTTATATAGTCATATGTCACTTAAATGAGGTTGTAAGTCTGTAACTGTTCAGGGCTATAACTGTAAAAACCAAAGGAATTCAATGGATTTCAGCCACAGGACGTTTTACCACGTTTTACCAGCAAACATTGGGGACTTGACAAGCAAAAACATGGGATTTAATGTAATGTAAACCACCAAAATGGTCATGCTGACCTGAAATAAGGAGCTTTCGGCAAGCAAAATGCCTTGCAGGGAAATAACATATAGTATATAGGAACCATGGGGTTCATCATCAAATGTAGGAGTTGTGACATTTCCTGTATATGTTTTCTCGGTTACAAAAATACCCTGCGCTCAGCTGATTGTTCGAAGACTTTGCAGTTGCCCACTCTTTCCGGACATGCACTTACAAATAACATCAAATAAAATCAAATCAACATACCTCTAGGACTCAAACATGGCAATCGAAAATCCTACATTTGAGTAGATGATTTCACGAAAAATCAACCTGGCATTCCATGGGAGATTTCCCATGTGATCCATGTGGAAACAGAATGTTTCAGGCATCTCCGGCCTTGCAAATGCGTCAGCGTTTCCATCGCTTTCTTCCAAGCTTCAACAGAAGCCACGGAGCCTTGTCCCCGGCTCCTGGTCTGTCTTTCGCCGGTGGAGGCACGGCCGTAACATCTTCGTTTGGAGAAGGATCATCATGCCATGTTTCATGTTGTTATTAATGATTAATAGTGTTGCAATAACCATGGTTAATAGTGATTAATAGTGGTTATTAGTGATTAATACCTGATCTAATGAATAATATATCTGGTTGGTGGTTAAAAAACCATCTTGAAAAATATGAAAGTCAATGGGAAGGACTATCCCATATATTGTGGAAAATAAAAGCCATGTTCCAAACCACCAATCAGACTATATGATCCTCTACGTGAAAACAACAACTACAATATGTAGTCAATATGTAGTCATCCATGTTGGGCTACTCCACGTTTTTTATCGTTTTTTTGCATCCCTATCTGATCCATAGCCTCATTCCATAGCGATGTCATGGTTCTCCTTAAGTGTTTCCCCATGAAAACATCGCCGTTTGGCAGTGATACGCACTCCGGAATAAACCCATTTTCTATCAGTGGCTTCAGTTGCCTGCAAAACAGTGATAAATCATGATAAATCACTATTTCAATGGGTACCCGGCCTGGCAAACGTTGACATAACGAACTGGAAAGATCCACCATTTATAGCTAGCTAAATCCACGAACTTTCGACTGGGCCATGGCTTCAAGTTCGCAAGCTGTAAACGTTTACCAGAGGGTATTATCCATTATATCCCCTATAAATCCCTATAAATCCCTATAAATCCCCATCAAATCCCTATAAATCCCTATAAATCCCTATAAATCCCTATAAATCCCTATAAATCCCCATCAAATCCCCATCAAATCCCTATAAATCCCTATAAATCCCTATAAATCCCCATCAAATCCCCATCCAATCAATAGAACATGCTTTATTAATCCTGGGTGAAGCCCTACGGATGTTCCACCTCGGCTGTCCTTCTCCGATCCTGCGGTCGCTTCATCTCAGCTGGCAGCCTGAGGTGCGAAGAGAACCCTCCGATTTTTCATGATTTTTCCATACCAAACATGGTGCCCCCGTTCGATAGCGTTCAGTTGGTGCAAATAACTAGAATAAGTGGGACTTATGGTAGATATATCGAACTAGTTGATGGGGGTTATAAACTAACTTATAACTGGGGGGTACCACATTGTACCAAACATGCTTGGATTAACCAGGATTGACCAACATTCAACCACCGAAGTGCCGTGGAACATCGTGGAACACCCAAAATGGAGACGGCACTTTCTAGGGACCACTGCTATTCCCGGCATGCAATCTCTGGTTTGAGGTTTCTACACCCTAAAAGATTCATGATTGTCAATCGCAGTCAATCGGGAACATCATTTCATTCCATTTGTTGGGATGAACGTACACAAATCATTGAAACCACCAACCAGATTTCTTTCAAATATATTCTACCGTCGAATTTCTTACATAACTATCTGGCTGACTTGTAGTAATTCACCAACTTGAAAACAGCTGTTACCCTCTGGTAAACTAACATAACTATGGAAAATCACCATTTTTCATGGGAAAATCAACTATAAATTATAAATGGGCCATTTTCAACAGCTATGTTAGTCATTACCAGAGGTATATATCATGCGGCCATTGGATGATTCCCCGAATCCCATCGTGATCAAATTATCATCCATTCATCCAGATGCCAAAACGTATGGATTTTTTCTTGGAATATTTACTAACATCTATCGTCATTTGGCCCTAAAAATGCCCCCAAGAAAAGGCTGGCAAGAAATATCATCTAATGTGGGTACAATAATAAAGCATCACCAAAATCACCATAAATGGGTTGTATAAACTTACCATTCCCAGTCATGGGTGGTTTATGACATTGTTTTACCCACATTACCATACATCTGGGTAAATTATACTAATTCACTAACCTGAAATAAGGCCATTTGGGGATGATTCCCCTTACTAACCATGATTTCCAGTGAGGGAGAACAGTGAGGTGAGGTCGTAGTGAGGTCGTTATAATCTACCCAGATACATGAAGCAGGGATTTTCAAGTTTGGTAAATCCAAACGAACTGGCGAAAAATAATGGCTCCACCATGCAACCGCGCAGGCTCCGCGGGCTGCGCAGGCTGCGCAGGTGGCTTGGAACAGCGGGTGCAATGCCAACCTCCATCCTTCCTGGGTACGATGGATGGATCATCCCTGGGTAAACAGTCATAGAACAAATGCTATCCAAAATTCTTCTAATATGTTCTAACAGCAACTTGCAACAGCTAGAAAAAAACAGATTAAACAATAACGTAAAGATTAAATACACCATTTTGGTTTGTAAGCATATATATAAATATATCATGAATATACCCTATTTTTATGTGGGATTGGACCAACAAAGATTCACCCCGACAGCCACATCGACAGGGGTTTTGATCCAAAAAAAAAGACCAATCCATGAGAACCAAATTGGCGCCGCACAAAACTGTCATTGGTAAGGTGTTGGGGTTGTAAATTTCACTCAAATGAGGTTAAAAAAACGCCAGTTATAACTGCTAAGGGTTATAACATCTTGTAACATGTTATAACTGTAGGGCATGGAAAAAGGCGGTAAGTTCCAAAAGGAAATCTTGGTTTCGCCACCAAATATAAAGGTAAAACCAGTGACATGTCCGGTTTCCAAGTGTGGGTCGCTGATCGTCATTTTGCATCGGATTCACGGTTCCTGTTCACATCAAAAACGATTGGTGGTGGTGCAGCAACCCCCGACAACAGCATACGAATTGGAGTACCCTCTGGTAATTCAACACAGCTATTGAAAATAACCATTTATAGTTGATTTACCCATAAAAAATGGTGATTTTCAATATGTTTACCAGAGGGTACCAAGGCAACATCTTAGATCTTCAGGGAAACTTCAATAAATGGCTATTGGTCAAAACCCTGGCACCTAGTGAACCCAAAATAGCTGGTAAATGGATGTTCATCCCATTAGAATTGATAATAATAGGTTTTGACCCACCCCCAAATCCCAAAACTTCCCAGTCCCAGTTCTTCCCGCAGTTTTCATTCCTGGCCAAGGCTCCACAGGATCTCTGTTTGACCTAGGGCGATGATCCGCGATGATCCGCTGTGCAAACCATCACATGTGAAGCCACGGGGATTTATGCATAAAGCGAGCAACAAAACATGAGATGAGTGTGTTCAAGAACAACTAGATGATGATCAGTTCTGATACGAGTATGGTAAACGTTTACAAAACTATGGAAAGATCCACCATTCTAAGTGGGTAAATCAACGAACTTTCGACTGGGCCATTTTCAATCGCAAACTGCGGCGATGTGATGATCAAGATATGTCACATCCAATAATCAGTTACTGGTTTCAAACCATCCAAAAATAGTAGTCATTGTGGATCACCAATAATCGGGATTAACAGATTGAACTCATTTAATCATCTAATGTGATTGGAAATCCCATTTATAAATGATAGTTTTATAAAATTGAAATCATTTGTAACTGCAAATTCAGAAGATTTCAGAACAGCTACCCTCTGGTAAACGTTTACATAACTATGGACAATCACCATTTTTGCTGGGAAAATCGGGAAAATCCACTTTTTTACGGCCATTTTCAAGTTCGCAAACTGTAAACGTTTACCAGAGGGTAACTGAAATTTACGCCCCGGACTTCGCCGGACGGCCGTGCCTTTTCGGGATCTCTTGCGATACTCACAATCCAATGGATTTTATTGGTTCATCCTGGGGAATTCATCGCCTTTCCTATGAAAAATGAATCCATAGGAGGGACCTTTCCAAGATCCGTTTCAGAAAACAAGATCCACACCACAAGCACAAGCATGTTTTCTCAAACGCTGACAATCATTTTATGTGGATCCTCATTAACGAACCGTTTTTCCGGAATCAGGAACCTGGGCGATCCCGTGATATGAGCCGCCAAGAAATGAGACAAAGGGAACACGGGTGATTTAGGCGGACCCAATTCGCAAACTAGCATTCAAAAAGCGTTTCTTTTCTAGTCTCCCCATCGTATAAAAGGGCGTAATTGGCGTAATTTCCTGCAACTTTTCATGATTGTTAGTAACATGTCCGAAAGTAGGATTTCAGATTGAGGATTTCAGATCGAGCGCTGGAACAGGAAGATTCCAAAGACTCCTTGCTTTTTCAGCAATGAAATCCCACATGCTGCACAATCGGCGAATGTGGTTTGGTCAAGTCATTGGGGACCCGGATTGGATGGTCAAGCTGTCAATCTCTGGTCGCTAGGGGCTTGGCTCGGCTTGCCATATGGGGGCCACATGGCCATCACATACCCTCTGAACTATGGAAAATCACAATTTTAGTGGATTAATCAACGAACTTTCGACTGGGCCATTTTCAATCGCAAACTGTAAACGTTTACCAGAGGGTAACATCACGAATCTCCGCTACCTGGGAAGCCGCTGGGAACCCGCGGGGAACCCGCTGGGTCTCCCAGACTTTGCGCGTTTGCGACCTCAACCATTGGCAACACAGCAGAGATCTCCGCAGTTTGACTGCCTTCTGATGACTTGCTTATACCTCAGCGGCAAAGGTCAGGCATTACCCCTCTGGTAAACGTTTACATAGCTATGGAAAATCACCATTTTTAATGGGAAAATCAACAATAAATCATCATTTTTAATAGCTATGTTAGTTTACCAGAGGGTAGGTTCTTTGAAAATTCCACTGTATCGTTTTCATAGATTTGCATGGTTGATTTGTGGTGATTCCACGAGGTTGACACAATATTTTGTGGCAAACACATCCAAAAGCTCTATTGGTTTGGAGGCGACTATGAACACGTCCATAAACCAACCAGGAATTTCAGGGTTCCTGTCAGATTTTGAAAAAATAGAGAAAAAGTTCTGGGGCTCTTTGCACATGAAGCTGTCATCTCCAGTTTACTGCTTGGCAGGTGATTCCTAGATGATGAATTTTTCATTGCAATCTTCATCCCATCCACATTCTCAAGCCATCCACAACGAAAAACGGGGGGATTCATCATGGTTGAGGTCATTCTGACAGGTTTGATTGTTACATCTGACAGGTGCAAAACTCATTCTGGAATATTGATACATTTAAGGATATTGGATATAGAATAATATTAATCATCATTTCTGGGATATCGAAATGGAAAAAATGATACATGATATCAATAATATTCAATAATATTCAATAATATTCAATAATATTAGTACCGCACAAGGCGGTGGCGGAAGTTTCAAACATAGGAAACCTATAGGAGAGCTTGGTTGTTGTGAATCAGGGACGGCAGAGCGAAGCCACTGATGGACTGAAAGGTGCTTGAGGTCTCCTCTCTTTCTCTCTCTTTCTCTGACTATCTACCTACCTACCTATCTATCTTCTATGTATCTATCTATCTATCTATCGAT
>Ga0126342_10013388_pt1 | contig 14535 bp, 14 predicted proteins | sample Cyp1metagenome_FD_92528 | JGI IMG/M metagenome (GOLD analysis project Ga0126342, IMG submission 92528) | Coral microbial communities from Lord Howe Island, Old Settlement Bay, Australia - Cyphastrea 1 metagenome | ecosystem: Host-associated > Invertebrates > Cnidaria > Coral ... | reverse complement strand
TCTATCTATATCTATCTATATCTATCTATATCTATCTATATCTATCTATATCTATCTATATCTATCTATATCTATCTATATCTATCTATATCTATCTACCTATCTATCTAGCTATCTATCTATCTATCTATCTATTTGTTTGTCTATTTATCTCTCTATCTCTCTCTATCTATCTATCTATCTATCTATCTATCTAGATCTATATCTATCTATCTATCTATCTATCTAGCTAGCTATCTCTCTCTCTCTCTGTCTGTCTGTCTGTCTGTCTATCTATCTATCTGCAAGCTTGAAAACCAAGCTATTTTGCGAAACTTCCTCATTTCTCAAAGTTGACTACATCAAAGACAAAGCAATTCTCCGAGACGTCCTCAATGCTTGCACGTGACAACGTCAGAAACGTAGCAATTCTGCGAGACTTCTTCATTTTTCGAAGTTGACAATATCAAAAACGAAGCAATTCTGCGAGACGTCTTCATTTTTCGAAGTTGACAATATCAAAAACGAAGCAATTCTGCGAGACGTCTTCAATTTTAGAACTAGACAACATCAAAAACAAATTAATTCTGCGAGACTTCCTTCAGAAATGGAAACTTGACTGCAGCGCCGACGGCCTCGTACCAATGCGTTTCGCAATTTTTCCACTCCACCTGTCTAAAGTATTGCGCCTGCCACGAAAAAGTGATGCCAGGTCATACGAAGTGCTGCACCTGTGCCGCAAAATCATTTCAGCAAACCTGAAGATCTGACGCTCCAAAATGCAGCCCCTCTCAGGAAATCAGCGCCCTGACCTCCTAACATCTCTGATGAACATGTCTTTGGTACTGCGCCTGCCACGCTAAATGCATCTCTGCAGATCCTCTTCAAATGTCCCACGCCTGCCAGCCTTTCTGGAAATGGGACAAAACTCTCACGTTTTGCTCACTTTTGAGAAGGTGTGCAATCCCTTGCGCCTGCCACGCGAAACGACATCTGAACGTCTAAAAGTGGTCTGAACCCCTAGTGCTTTTAACATTTTGACTTCGAAATGTGCTTCACGCCACAACGGCGTGCAATTTTTGGACATCTCAACAACGGCGTGCACTTTTTCGACATCGCAACTTCCAAAAGTGGTCCGGAGCTGAGGTGTTTTGTACATTTTGACTTCGAAATGTGCTTCGCGCCACAACGGTGTGCACTTTTTCGACATCGCAACTTCCAAAAGTGGTCCGAGCATGGTGTGTTTTGTACGTTTTGACTTGGACAGGTGCTTCGCGCCACAATGGCGTGCAATTACGCATCTCTCGTCTGGCCAGATGGCTCCGCACCCGCCGCTTTGGCGAGCCTACTTTTCGACCCTCCGGAGCCACAAATCAATGGAAAAAAGACAGTGTTTCGCGACTTTGCTGTCTTTTCGCGCATCTGCATCTTCTTTCTTCTGACTCTTTCTCTTCTCCCATCTTCTCTCTTCTACTCTTCTCTTCTCTCTGACTCTTCTCTTCTCTCTGACTCTTCCCATCTCTGCTTTTCATCTGTCCATATTGTCGGAAGTTTGACTTCTAAACTTCCTTCGCTTATATACCAGTTGTGAATCAAAGGTTATTACAGACTTGGTGTGATACATCATGGAAGGATAAGAATGAAGGATGATGATCTTAATGGATGCACCTTCCGATTTGTTGATTTTTGTCGATTTCTGGAGGTTTCCTAAGTCATGGGTGTTCGCCCTTTTTTGGATGGAAAATCGTATTACGATAGATGATTTGGCGGTAACCCCATGACTTTGGAAACCTCCATCTGGGACCCAAGAATCAATGGCTCATAATGGCTCAGAACTCCACCCGGAGAGCCGTCAGGGTTGTGAAATAACCCCATAGATACACATCAATAGGCAAAAACGGCTGGGAAATTGGTGATCCTACCTCTCATTTATGTTGACGCCAATTTACCACCCTTGTACCTGGAGTGCTGGGGCCGCCCGGACCATAGCTGGGACTCATAGATTTTTCTAGTGATTGATCAAAAGAGGGGTCAACCCCACTGAAGAACCGATAAGAAAATGACGATAAATCATATAACGTATAATTATCAATGATGCCAGCATTCCTACTTTCGAAGGGCAGTTTGATTCACACCATGATCCAAATGCTAAGACAATGTGATACAGCCTGTCATACTAAGCAATTGCGCAAACCATGATGGGTATCTAGAAGACTGCAAACCACGTAGTGGGAAAAAACAATATAACATTTCATATGTTCAAACATGTTCAAACACCTTCATTGTTCATAGCTGCAATGGACCCAGCTTACATCAGATGGCTGAGGGAGGTCAGACAAGAAGAGTCCAAGGCCAACCTCATCATACAAAAGAGAAATGAATTGCGTCTACGAACAGAATTAGAAAATGATGCCAAGAGAAATGCTTCCAGGCAATCTGAACATGAGAAAATAGCTCGTGTGTTGGACCAAGCCGACCGTGCAATACTCGAAACACAGCAAGAGCAGGAGACAGTGCCGCAAGAGCTGGACAATGTGAAGGAGATAATAGACAAACATATAGTTAGTTGTTTTTCCATTTATTTGGGGGGCTCAATCTTATTTGTTCCTGTGTTTTTCTATTTTGAAAACTCGCAGGATGTGCCTGTAATTCAGACATAGCCTTAAACCACTCCAAATTGATTGGTGGGGATATACACCCCGGAAGCTGATGAACCTAACGATCATCGTCAGTTTTTGGAAGGTTTATGGAAGCAAAGTTACGGGGAATACACCCTGTGATGTGATGAAGGCATGTCCTCCAAGAAGATATGTTGGGAGGGTTCACCACCATAGAAAACCACCCAAAACTTGTGTCGTGCACTTGTATTCTGAGCACACGTTTGTATTTTGGACATGGTTCGCCGTGGTGATTGCCGTTAGGTAGACCTATCCAATCATATCTCATCTATCGATCTATAGTAGTCATAGCCACGCTTACAGATCTCGAACAAGTATCATATTGGCGTATGGTAGATATGACTATAGTTTTCATGGGGTTTACAAACCAACATTCACATCACTGGGGGCACCATCATAATATTGAGCACGTTACCCGCTTGGGATTGCCATAGCATTTGTAGCAACTTCGTGATTTGCGATGGATCGGCGCTGAGGCGGGAGAATTTACCTTGTCTCCCACCATTCTCCTTCGTGTCCACGCCTCAGCCGCAGCTGCTTCCCCAGTGCGTCCCCCTCCGGCATAGAATGATGGCTGTCAAGACTTTGGCAGTTACCGTGGAACCCTGAAAAACAACATTTAGTATATATGCGCCAGGATTTGTGATCTAGCTGATGTGGCTGAAAAATATCTCTAGCCATACTGAGTGCTTAAGAATTCACTGCAAGTTAGTTCCAATATACCCTAGTAGTTGGTTACACCTTCCTTTCTAGTTGCACCAAACAGGCAGGAAACAAGTGGCGGGTGGTTGTGACATTGGATTTGTTCGTGTTGGGTGGATCGTTTGCAAAAATTCAATCTGATTCTATCCATGTATAGAAGTCAAAGACATATATGTTCCACCCATCATTGCTGATACCATTGGGTTATTTGATATGGTTATGGAACATGGCCCCTTTGATGATAAACATGATGGTCCGGTTCACAAAGCGTTTAGAAACGGGGGGAAATCTGCTGAGTTCTGCGCAACTCGCCACCAGGCACTCTATGAATGGGAAACCATGAGGCAGCTCGAAGAGGACACCTGTCACTCGGACCTGGTCGGGGTGCCCCCCCATCCCAAGCAGCTCCCCAAGTCACCATGGTTAGTACAAAGTCATTGTCATGACGACTGGATGAATTGGGGGATGCAGGCATGGGTGACGACAGGTGCATCTGATCAGTTTTTGCGCAGACTCGCGATTCAACTTATGAACGGTGCATGTGTATGGAACTGCTTGGGGTGGAGGGAATTGGGTCACTTTTCTACGTGGATGATGTTGTGGCCACCTTTCCTCCAAAGCAGGCTGTATCCAACGCAGTGCGTGTTGCTTTTGCCAATGTATGAACGAATGACGCGCGCAAGGTATAATCTGGGCCCACAAAAGACGGCGGTCATGTGTTGCTATGGTGCGGATCCACCGGATATTCAAAACATGCAATGCAGTGTGTACAATGTGCTGGGTTGCTTTATTGATGAGCATTTGATCTTGGACAATCAGGAAGCTTTTGTCCTTAATGTGGGAAAGCCTTGTTCACGGAAGTTCCCAACATGTCCAACGAGTGTGGTTTTCCTCCCCTGTCGTTGCCGTGGCTGTCGTACAAAGGGTTGAGCCTGTAATCCTGTATGGTTGCGAGTTATTTGCTCTTAGTTATTAGACCCGCAAAGCCGGGATCTTGGGCAAGGTAAATTTTAGGAAGTTCTGGTCAATATGATTTCCGGGCTGCAGTGGATGGCGTCGAAGACTTGGAAGTAAAGCTATTGGGCGAGCAAGTGTGTACTTGGCGAAAATTCAGTTGTTGCCCACTGAGCACCCAACAGCCCGGATGGTGCTTGCATCTGTATTTGCTGTTGGCGGCGAAACTTGGGTTAGTTCTGTCAAAGAACTGATGTGTCTACCTTTCCAGTTCCTAGTCCTTGTATCCTTGAGTCTGGACTTATTTCCAATGATGAGCTCACTCGTGCACGTGGTGATGCAAAGTGGCGCAAAGTTCTCGTAACAAAATACATGACACGGGTGGTTTCTCCTGCATTATGCTCCAGGGATGACGCTGAATTTCAAGGAGCAGCTAGCAAGTCTTTGCTTGGATTTGGAGTTGCTTATCATGATTTGGCCCCTCAGCGTTTCTCTCAGGGGTGGGATTGGTTACTTCCGCTATTGAACGTTGCGGATTGGAAGCTAGTTAAAGTGTGGGCTTTCATACGGCTCATTGTGGTAAGTGGCCAGCAACATGGGTTGGGGGTAGTCAGAATGTTGAGACTCTGCTACAGTGCCCCCGTTGTCACCAGCAGCACATCACTGTGTTGCATTCACTTTACAGTTGCGTTGGTACCATGGCTGATGTCCTTGATTCAGACTTGATGCCTTATTTTTCCAAGCAGTTTCCCATGCAGTGCTTTGTGGCGTCACTCTTTCACTCTTCTGTGTTAGCTGAAGTTGATGCGGCCAGGGCGAAGTTCGTTGGCCGGAATATTTTGAGGATCTTATCTGAAGCTGCACCGATATAAAATCGTGTCCAAACTGCTCTGCACGTATTATTTAGGCTACTGTGGTAACCGTAAGGGTTGGTTCTTTGCACTGATATTGCCTCACAGGTGCTGTTACTTGGCATACTTTCTTTGTGTGCGCCGCAACGACCCGCTCAGCTCTGCCGGTGTTAACCAATTTTCACTTCTCACACATCTGCGTTGAACTCATATGCTCATAATACTTAATCATCATTAAACCACCATAAAGTAACCATAAATTTTCCCTAAAATCCCAGCCGTTTTTCTTCTTGCCCGGTGTTTTTTTTGGATACGGCGCCAGGAGAAAGCCTTGGGCCGCCCATCCAGCGACGTGGCCAGATGCGTGGCACCTGTGTCGGGTGTCTCAGTGGTGCCAGCTACAGTCCTGAAATAGTGGAACCATAAAGGAACCATTCAAACTAGCTATAGTAGCAATATTAAACAAACCACATTAACATATAATAGCCATGTTTTTTTATATAATTTTTGTAAGTTTTAGGAACCATAGTACAATCTTCAACTAGCTATGATTGCAGTAACTACCTGTCACTAACTACTAGTATTGTTTATGGTTATTATAGATTTTTTAAAACTATAGATCATCATACTACCAGTTGTTACCTAATTTATTGGGATACCATTGTTGATTGGGATTTTAATCGGATTATCAACCAAGTGTAGTGGTTTGTGGATGTAGTTGAGACATGATGGTTAGTTGCTTATAGGAAGTTATACCATTAGACTACCCCATTCATTGGGAAGATGAAAACCAAGCAGTATAATAGGATAGCATAGGGTTATTTGTTTTGGTTCTGTGTTTTAATATGTTTGTACTGTTATTATTTTACTATCATACAATGGTTATAATTGTCCCATATGCTCTATGGTGCTGGAATACTAAGCAACATGTAGCCCAAACATGATCCATTTATGTTGCAAAATGTACCGTACATAGAGCATGTGGGGTGGGTATATCAACGGTTATATTTTTGAAGTAGTTTATTAATATATCCATACTAAAGTCCCGAAAATTGGTTTTATGAATGTATGTTCTGTATGTTTATACTATGTATATAGGTGTGGTATTAAATATAATGGTATCGTATCCCATGTATAGTTGTTTTTTTAACGAGATGTTACCGAGTTACTAGCTGGCATGCACATCCAAGCAATGTGGTCGATTTTCTTGAAATGGTTCACATTGTATGGATCAGAAATCGCCCGGGTGTAATTATGCTACAAGGTGGGTCCGCCGATGTTTGTTGGTTCATCACATCAACTGTAGTTATATCCAACGTGTAAACCAACAAACCAACTTATAAACAATGATGTTATAAGCGAACAAACCACTTGTATCACCAGTTATTGCTTAAATCCTAGTTAACCAACTTATAAACCACCCCACCTTTTAGCTAACGAAATCTTATGGTTTGTCCAGATATCCAATGATATGTTCCACCTTTGCTCGTTTCATAACCATTATATATAATTATTTATAATTGTATATATAATGTTTTTTTAGATTATATATGTAATTATATATAATTATATATAATTATTTATATAATTATATATATAATTATATATATATTATATATAATTATATATATATTATATATAATTATATATAATATATATATATATGTATTATATTATATATATATATGTTTAGTTTCCCTTCATTTTTGAAAACATGTGGAAGAATTCCCCTAGGTGGCCCCAGACGATGTTAGTTTCTAGTTTCGAAATCTGGGACTATGAATCAGAGAATTCACCCAGTTTTCCCATGGAAAATCCCCATTAAGATCCCGTGCAATTCACCAAGTTGCAACAGCGAGGTTCACCTTGCCCTTCTTCGAAAGCAAGACTGCAGAGCTCGTCACACAGGCACCCTTTTCGTGGTTGCGTGAAAAAACGTTGGTGTAAAGCAAGAATCAACCAACATTTTTTTCGTTTTTTTACCACGCGTATATGGTAAGATTGGGGATGGTTTACGATTGCTTTAGTAACATTAATTTGGATATACTAGGGATAGATGGAAGATGAAATAAAATGAAACCCGCGAGTTTTTGGTGATGACACAATTTGGAGTGAACCATTCGTTAAAATTGGTTCCAACTATGAAACGTAATTCGGGGAGCTAACAAAAGATGGTTGGTTGCCTATGTGGATCACCCACCAACGACCGAAATGGTTTCAAAATACAACATGTCATAACTTGAAATGGGTATAACATGTCATAAATTGTGATTTCAACAGCCTTGGGGATCTAGAACCAATAAAAATGGGATTTTGACTCATTTGACTCAACTGATTTGATATACCCATCCTGGTTATTTGTTACAGTTCGCCATGGGAAATGGCCCATAGAAATAGAGGGTTTAGCTATTAAAAATGGTGATTTTCCATGGCTATGTTAAATAACCACATGGTATCATGTGTTGTTACTTGTCAGTTTTAATATCTTGCCTCTTTTTTTATAGATATATCCCCCCCAAGAAAACGAAGTTAGTATTGGATCTCTTGATGAACTGGGGGCCTAAAAATCGGGGGTATTTTATGTTGGATAGATGGGATTAACCCCCAAATTGTGATATATAGTTAGATCCAGTTGAATTCCCAAATTGGATGGTTATTGGATGGTTATAACATGTTAAACCACTCTGAATTTCTCACTCAATATCTAGATAACATCATTTGGGTTTGTCTCAAAATAGGGTACTCCATTCCATTCACTGGTTAATTCCAATTGTCGTCCGTTTTATATCATTTTTATAGTCATGGGGTACTCATTAATCCCATCATGGGGTACTTTTAAATCACACTGTCCGCGTGTCTCAGGTGGCGTACCAAAGCCGTTTCTCGCTGGAGTTCCTGTACCAGGCAGCGGTGTTTTCGCGTGCCACAGGGGATCTCCGGGGACCGATTTTGTGGCATCGAAAAAAAGCGCCCCCCAGTAGTTAGAGTACCACTTCGACAATATCTGAAATAAACCCATATCATTTTCCATTGAATTATATCCCCATGAAGTTCCAGAACACATAAAACATCATAAAACCATATAGGGGGTTTCCTGAAATAGGGCTACCCCCAACATTGGATGGTTTATTTCATGGAAACCTCCATATAAGCCCAGCATTTTTCGAAGCTGGCAGGAAGGCCTGATCAAGCGGGATGGCACCACCAGGCGATGGAAAGCGCCAGTGCCAGTGCCATTCTATCCACAATACGATGACAACATGATTAAAGATATTATTATATACTATAGTAAAGATAATATATTTGCTATATCCTCCCATATATGTATATGTAACTATATATATATTACATATCATTACTATAATAAATATTAGCCATAGAATATACGGTATAAGGGGAGATATATATTTTTTTTAAAAAAAAACAAATAAATTATAGGATCGTGAACATTAATACGGGCGATTAGCATATATATATAATTATATATATATTACAAATAGTACCTATATTCACTATATGATTACTATGGTGTATATAGTATATTATTGTTACTAGCAAACACATGAGTGTATGTATATATATTTATATATATGTACATTGAATAGACAGTGAATATGCATATATACATACAGTATATAATCATATGTTTATACATATATATATATATATATATATTTATTTATTTAGTGGGTATTCCTATTCTAACATATAGTATATAACCGTTTTGGCCATGGTTTCCCCGGTCTATCATTTGGTTTCAGGATGGTTTAGGAATTTGTGTCAATTTCCCAAAACGAATTATATGGTGATATATATATATATGTGGTTAATATAATGGTGATAATATTAGTGGTGATATGTATAATGCTTGGCAATGGTTGATAATGGTGATATACATATATATCTTGATAAATTGTAACGACCTCATTAGGACCTCACTGGATCAAAGTTTAGTAAAGGGAATCATCCCCAAACAGCCTTATTTCAGGTTAGTGAAATATTATAATTTACCCAGATATATGATTACTAAAAGGTACTGATTTGGCAAATTACAATTTGGCTATGAAGTATCCCCATTTTATATTTCTATTGTATCCAATATCCCCATGAAGTCCCATTGATTTCATTTCCATTTAACAAACCACAATTTCAAGGAAAAGTCTTCCAGTTTCAAGGAACATTAGATTTCAAAAATAACCCTTTTGCATAGGTTTATCATCATTTTACCATATTTTTTTTCCCATGAAATGCCCACAACTCTCCCGGTCACCCGGTCGGTGTTTTGTTGTCGACCCATTTTCCCAGCGTTGAGGAACCTGGCGAACCTCTGCACGCACCTCTTCGAAGCGGAACCTGCCAACCTCATTCTTGTCAGGCGGGGCGGGAATCCATGGAGATGCGAGGCAGACGACCACGGAGGTTCGGGTAGCATGAGCAGTGGCTGCGATCCACCCCTGTTGGTTGATGATTAGTTCGGGGATTATACTACCCCTTAAAAAAATGGGCGAATTTTTTATAATACGGGAATCCGGGAATTTCTATAAACCAACCAGTATCATGGAATGATAGAAGAATTTTGAACAATGCTCACATGGAGGCAAAGATGATGAAATATGTATGGCTGTATGAAATCACGGACTACCTTTTGAATCCCTTAGATGCTGTGATCAAGTTGAATTTGATTAGGGACCCATACACACCCGCGCCCAGAGAACTTTCGGGGCTGGGAAGTTCTCCATACATTGAAAGAATGGTTTCGACTTAAGCACGAGGTTTTGGTCGTTGAAGGCTTCCTGACAAACCGGGATCAGAACGGATGCGTTTTGCCCAGGAAATCCCCGCGATGGGATTGGAGCCCCATTTTAGGGGAAGTGCTTTGGACCAACGGAAACCACATCCTGCCATAGATCCACTGTCAAGCCCCAATTTTGTCCCCGGTTAAAGGCAGCGCCCAAAGACAGCTAGGCTGGTAGACAGGCTGAATTCTCTGGTTTATGGCATAGTTCATGGGGTGTTAAGAAACCAACAAAACTAACAGCACCAGTAGAACCTTAGCAAATGTTATCAATGTGTTTGTCTGGAAGTGGTGTATAGTATCATCATTTATGGCTCTCAGACAACCATTTGAACACCATTCGAGGCTTCTCAGCAGCGGACTCCTCCACGAATACCTCACTGCCGAGGCGCAGCTTGACACGGGGATTGAACTCAATGCATCAGTATGGATTTATCATTGGCCGATATTATGATAGTAAACCTTAACCATTATCTGGTTGGTGGTTTGGAACCATGGATTTTTGAATGACTTTCCAACTTTCCATTCAGTTGGGAATGTCATCATCCCAACTGACGAACTCATACTGTTCGGCTTCAAACCACCAACCAGTTATCTATCGACATGTAGAACCCAAAAGTCATAGTTCTTTGATGTTCTTTGTCTGATAATTATCAGATTATCATGCAGTAGTATGAGGCGGACATCGGTTGGCCGCCAGGGATTCCAAGAATCATGATGCTTGAAATCTTGAAATGGGGACCATGTTCAGGACAGTAAAGGTGGAATTGGCCATGGCTTATATCCATCTTGGTTTGATACGTATGTGGACTTTTCCTAAAATGGTCTCCCCAAATCAACCATGTCATTTTTGGATTTTCCATTATTAAACCAACCAGCTATTGGGGATCTCGATGTTTTTTGTTCATGTTCTCCAAGGTGAGTGGTGAAAGTTTAACGATGTTTAGCTACCAACAGAGGAATGTATATGTATATAATATTTATATATATATATAACATTTATGTGTATATATATATTATTTAACATCTATGTATGTATGTATATATATACATATAAGATACATTTTCTATATGTATACATGTGTGTATTTGGTTGATCTCACACTGTATCATCTTTAGCATTGTTTACAGCTTTTGCGGGGTATCGCAAGTTTGAGGATCTCTTGGATCAAGGATGAATCGTTTAAAGCTTCCATGCAACCATTGGATACCGTCCAGTTAGGGTATTTGTTTTGAACATGTGTTGAATTCAAAACATCTTCAGACATGACTTGTGTGTGTGGTAATATATCTTGAACTTGAATGTGTTCCGTTGCCGTGCCTGCTGAACAGAAAGTATGTGTGCAACGCATCCAGTCTTCAACAAATGCCAACGCAACACCAGTAGCATTTTGCTCACCAAGAAATTCTGATCCTGCAACCCAGTTGGGATTGACTGAAAATTAGGTAGACCTAAATCCATTGGTGAAGCATCATTTCCTCCATTGAATTGCCATTTCCACTGGGGGTATACCATGATCAAAGAACATCAACGGAATATCTCCAGTTTATGTAGAGCTTGCAGTACATGACTTCACCCAGCAATATATACCCTCTGGTAATTTAACATAGCTATTGAAAATTGCCATTTAAAGTTGATTTACCCATTAAAAATTGTGATTTTCCATAGTTATGTTAGTTTATCAGAGGGTAATTGAGTCACATCAAACCTCCACAGTTAAACTCAAGTAGTTAGGATTCGTGGGGTGAACCACGCTCATTCATCCTATTGCTCCACATTATACCACTGTCTGATTATGTATATGTTTTATATCCAAGTCCGATCAAACATCTACAAGAATCAATTTTTAATCATTTGTTATATATATATATATATATATATTTACATCATGATATATACATACATGTATGTATATATATATTTATTTATTTATATTATATTGTATTATATTACATTATTTTATATATACACATATTATATATACACATATATACATGTGTATATACATGTATATATATATCCCAGTATATCCCAACGAACAAAACCAAAAACCCAGCCTACCCCCCCAGCCATAAAGTCCACCGAGCCTACGGCGCGCCGGCGCCAGGCTGCTAAGACGGTGAAGGGGGATCGCAAGAGTCATCTCACCGTGAAGCTGGCCTCCGTGTCGGGAGCCTCTGAGACTCTCTGAGCGCCGGCCGGGCGGTGGTGGGATTTCATGGTAATGCAATGGTAATTTCATGGAATTAATGGTACTTTTCACGCATTTTGAAGCTTCTATGCATTCTTGATTTGGGTTTGTCTGAAGATAGGATACCTAAAAAATCTAGGGCCACGAACACAGTTTTTAATTAAAGGGGAAGTCTCCCATTTTTGGACAGATACATAGAAAAAATGATGAACACCGCATGGTTTACCCCACTGTGTTGGAAGAATATCCCGTGAAACCCCATCAAATCGCATGGGTTTGTCGGGAGATAGGCTACGTACCCGAATTCCAATGGATTATCCCCATGAAAATTCTATGGAACCACCACAAACGAATGGCCGATGTCAAGATAATATTAGGTCATATTGCCCTATTTAGGTGCTTGAAACCCCTATTCACGATCCATTGGGGAATATTTTTGCTCGGTAGCAGTCAGTAAAAGGTGTTCTTACTAAACAGACCCCCCAAATGGTGCACCATGAAATCACGTTTTTTTTCATTTTAAAAAATATTGCAGTTTGGGAACACGTAGGAAACTTTGGACTACAAAGCCCGTCCATCCAGCTCAACTCCAATTTCTGGCTGCCACACATCGCACATCACAATTTCAAGATGTGCACTTTTCTTGACTCAGCGCCGCGCAATTTTTCTTTGCTTGCGCCAACCTCTGGATTGGCATAATAGAAAAGAATATAAATTCATCGTGCCCCAAATGGTGCTTCAAATCGTGTTTCTGCTTGCTATTTTACAAGGAAAAAGCACAATTTATATATAGCACATGCTTTTTGCACCAGAAACACTACTCTTTTTGCATTTCCTCATGCAGCATCCATGACATGTTTTGTTTATTTCTTCGTGCACCAAATCTTGTTTTTTTCCGGCATTTCTTCGTGCACCAAATCGTACTCTGTTTGCCATTGTTCCTGTCATATGATGTTTTTTGTCTGCGTTTTTTGTTGTGCACCATATCGTGTTTTTCTGCAATTCTTAGCGCGCCATTTTTTTGCCTAAAATCGTGCTACTGTAACATGGTAAGTAAAATCAGAATCCCCATTTTGTCTGCCCATTGATATCCCATCAAATCCCATTTAAGTCCCTAAGGTGAAACCATGTCAAACCCCAGTTGTTTCATGGTTAAACAAGTGATGAAACAAATCCCATGAAAATCTCTATGGTTGAACGTTACCATCTGGTAGTCAAACATGGCACTTGAAAATCTATATGGTGTTTGAATGGGAGAATCATGAAACTAAATGTGGGATCCTCTCATGCCACGTTTGATTTCATTTTTTATTTCTCCAAGGAGAAATGGGAAAATAACTGGTTGGTGGTTTGGAACATTTTCTATTTTTCCATATATTGGGAACAATCATCCCAACTGACGAACTCATATTTTTCAGAGGGGTGGGTCTGCCACCAACCAGTCATTGATTGGCCGAGGGTAAATCCACTTCCCCAACTCCCCTATTCCTCCAAGGCTGGGATGGATTTTCTTCCGACTGCGGCGGCGTCCTTAGCGCATGTCGACGGTCGTAGCGGGATCTGTGGTTTTTTGTGGCCCCAAATGCGCAGTGCAATGCCTGCTACAAACTGTTGAATAGTGTTTTAATATGTTTTAATAGGAGCTGATTTGACCATGAATTATAGGGGTTGTATATGAGGTTTCTGTGAAAGATGTGGGGAGACAAACGCGTGGTGCGCAGCAATTGGCAGCCCCCAACGTCCTCACGGGTGATATCAGTTGGACCTCCGTTCAGCGAGGTTGCCGCGAAATGTCCCAAAGCGGCCGCCCCGGAAGAAGTTCCTCCCCTCTGAGGCTGCAGCCATGGGTCAACCAAGGGATGAAAAATAGCAAGTTATCCAAGTTGAACACGTGATTTAGATTGATTTAGTGGGATGAGAGTATCATGAGATTATAGTGGGACCATAAAGCCTTATTTGTTTAATCATAGTCTAATTAATGCCATTCAGTATGATTGCAGGAACCTTGTATGGCTAAGTATATCAGTATCATCGTGGTTTCCCCTATACTTATTAACCATGATGTGGAAAAGCCAATGCCATTGGCACCTACCATTTGTGGATGGTCTATACCACCCGGAAAGATTGTCATCACATTAAATCACGGGTCAACCAATTTGAAAACGTGATTTTTCGTGGGATGATGATGGGATTGGAGTGGCATTGTAATATAGTGTAGTATATATATATATAGTAATGTATATATATGTAATCGAAGGAAGGTTTAGAAGTTAAACTTCCGACAATATGGACAGATGAAAAGCAGAGCAGGGAAGAGGCAGAGAGAAGAGAAAGATCAGAAGAAAGAAGAGTAGAAGAGAAAGAGTCAGAAGAAAGCAGATGCC
>Ga0126342_10013387_pt1 | contig 14536 bp, 9 predicted proteins | sample Cyp1metagenome_FD_92528 | JGI IMG/M metagenome (GOLD analysis project Ga0126342, IMG submission 92528) | Coral microbial communities from Lord Howe Island, Old Settlement Bay, Australia - Cyphastrea 1 metagenome | ecosystem: Host-associated > Invertebrates > Cnidaria > Coral ... | reverse complement strand
GGCAGACTTGCAGCCAGAAGGGGCTGGATGCACATACTATCCAACAAAGGGAGGCACACGCAAGCAACCAAACAAACAAACACAACCAAACAAAGCACCAAACGAAACACACAAGACCGGATAGTGAGCATCAGCCACAAATGCAAGACCGCAGATGGAGCCAAGGACCTGTGGCCACTTTGCTTCAACAAATAGTGGACGGAAAAACAGGCATAAAGGCTCGTAAATGGCAAATAAAAAATATTATACAACGGAAATGGGTGCCCAGTCAGTGTCTTTCAGTAGACCTTAATGGCGACCCAACATACGGCAGAGTTTCGGGAATCAATAAGCTGATGTCCTTCTCTGGTCAAATGCGCCAAGTAATTAATGTTGAAACTCGCCAGCAGTCTGCCATGATCAAGGTTGCCATGTTATCATTCATGTACTGCCCTGTTTTGTCGCAACAGTGCGCGGGTGTAAGATAGGCATGTCCCAAACCTTTTTGGTTGTCCGTCAAACCGCATCCCCTTGTGGGTTTTGGGCTGCTCAACTGGACTGAGCATCGCTGCTTCCTCTTGCTCCTGCTCTTCCAGTTCCTTCGCAGTCCTAAGGACGGTGTGCGCTATCGTGGTTGCACAACTCCTTGACTTTTACAAGCATCATGCCACCTTTAGCTTGGCGTCCTCTCAAGTTACAGAGGAATGACACTGCGATCCTTGCTATGTTTGAATTTGATCACACGCAAAAAAAACACATTCAAAATCCAAAAACGGTTTGAACCACAGTCAGTGCCGTCAGGAAAGCCACAGCAACCGCCAAGCAGAACAGGCAAGCGTCAGGTGCACCGCATCAAAGTTGCCCAGTGCTAGATGGGCTTGACCCATCCGGAAGAGCGATTTCACCTCAAATGCGGTGCTTGGCCCCAAAAAGTCCATGAAGCATTGAAATAAGTACCAGAAATGGATGCATGCATATGAATACAAATATGTCCAAATATATGTTACATATACATATACATACATATATATATATATATTCATAATTATATGTATAATATATATATATATATATATATATCTGTGTTACATGAACTGCCTATTGTATTACTTTATAATATTTTATAGTTGTATATGTAATATATATAAGATCGATATATGTATGTATATGTTTATTTTATATTAAATTTACATATAATTAATCACACATATATATATATATATATACACGGTAGTCCCAAAAGTGAATGGAATGTAGTGAGCTTTCCAGAAATGTCCACCGCATCTTGGTGCCAAGTCGCATGTTTCGGATCAAAGCGCAAGGCTTTCTCCGCATAGCCCAGCGCCTCGCTGGGCTCATCCATCTTCCTTGGCTTCGACTCGGTTGCAGCGATCCCACATCAGTGGAGTACTACCCTCTGGTAAACATACAAAAAGCTATTGAAAATGGCCATTTATAGTGGATTTACCCATTAAACATGGTGATTTTCCATAGCTATGTTAGTTTACCAGAGGGTAGATGATAGGATATGGTAGGTGATGGTAGGTGATGGTAGGTGATGCTAGGTCATGGGTGGGTGGAGTCAAAAGCTATAGATTCTGAGTTGTATACGCGATGTGCCGCAATGGTAATTCACAGGGAATCTCCCTTCAATGGCAAATCTGGAGGGCACCCCAGTTAAATACTTGCAGCCATGGATATTTGGGAAATTGATCTCGTGATTCCAATAGGAATGATAATGATCTCCACATGACAAATCAAAATCATGAGTCTTGAACAATTAGACAAATGGTCCATGCTCAATGCTCATCCAAAATCATTAAACGCATAAAGGCCCTATTGACCATTTGATATCATATTCCACATTTTGCTTCTGCTGGCTCACACCAACACCTTCAGCAACCCAGCAACCCTCCTCTCAGTTGCTCATCTCCAACCAGTGCACCAGCATCCCAGGCCAAGTAGCAGCATGGTGGCGGCCAAATTGCTGAAAATCGTCACTGCCAGCGCCATATCTTTCTCTAAACGCTGCGCGCCTCCATGGTCGGATGGCAACGGCTGCATCTGCTGGTCATGGGCTACAAACTCCTAAGCGGCGTAGGTGGCTGGGCAGCTCTGAAGGCAGTTTACGCTGTTGGGGATCATCTTCCAAAACTGAAGTCATGTTGTGTCTGTATAGGTTCTGGCCACTGTCACTGTATCAAGGCGTCCAACAATCTAGGCATACCCCGACACCCCCCAACACTGTCACATGGTATGGGTCGAATCCAGGAGGTCTCTTCACCGCTACACGTCTCCCTTGTGCGGTCCCATCCGCTCAGTATCCCTCAGCGAGGCACTAAATATCTGATGCCTTCCTGGTAGGCCACAACTGCATAGTCCCAATCCCCTGCCTGAGACTCACATTCCAATGAGTTGGCAGGAAGATTGCCCAAGATTTTCCAATCCCTATTTGTATCACCATAGCTGCTAGCATCTGCAAGGAACATATACCCAAATCATCCCAAAATCTCCATGTCCATCTGTCCATTGTGAATAATCTAATATCTATTGGTATCTTGAAGGCTGTGGTGATGATATCCCCTACACCAGGGCTTGGCCACCACCTGAAAACCGCGATTGCCAATTCCTTTGCATTTCTCGGCAAAGGCGGAGCGTTCCTCTGCTGTCATCTCTTCTGGCTCCTGGAATTTCTGGAATGGGATCTGGTCATGTAGCTGGCCTACATGTGGTACAGTACCATCTGGCTCTGGGGTCCAACAAAAGCAGTGGACAGTTTATGAAAGTTTAAGATTGCAGAGTCGGAAGGGGAGGTGAAGCAGCAACAACTCCAACAAGTGGACGTTCTTGGCACATTAGAGATCATCATCCAACTTGTGATAGAGCCAGGGCCGCTCAGAACCAGAAAGACTCCACCCAGTGACACACGGCGGAGATTTGGCCCACATCATTGGTGTGATTACTAACATGCACCAACCACTTGTAGTCAATTGTTTCAATGGAGTCATTTGCTTCGGCAAGTGAAACAAGAAACCAAAACCAACCCGCTTGACATAGCTTCTCCTTTGGCCTTGGGATAGATGCTGAAGAATCTGTCGACTTCCTGAAGAGACTGGAGAGATTCCGGTGTTTTTTTTGTGACACCATCTGGCATCTGGGTTCATGCTCAATTGTTCAACTCCAAAGTTAGGACTGGACTTGAATCTGTATTTCCTATTAAATCAACCCATATTAAATATATTAATCCCAAGTGGTTCCCAAGTGGTTATGAGATTTTGATAGATTTTCCCAAACATGGATCCAATGATCCAATTATGCCCTGAAAAGATGTGAAAAGCATATTCAACGGCCGCATTCTCACCTTCCAGCCACATCATCAGCGGGTGCAGCAACTGGGTCTGACATGGGGCACCAACGCGCTGCGGAATCTGACACTGTACTGAAGCTTAGGAAGCCACCGGCGAGCTGATGCTTGAAATGTGGCTGATAAGATTCGCCGGAAATGATGTGATCAGGCTAAACAAATGTGCTAACTTATTCTCATAATATTCTCATATGCCCTCAGTTTTGGAGAAGTTGCGTCAAGAGCTGACGACTCAGCAACCTGTGTCTCCTTGTCTCCACTGTTTTGCTTCCATCTTCTTGGCTCGTCGCAGCGGCGTAAGCAGTCTCGTTCAATCATGATGTAGCAACGAAAACCCTCATGAACTCATAAATTCCAAAGTCATGAGGGCATGTCAAAAGGGATCGTGATTGATACTTCTATCATGTTTTCATGAGAGAGTGACCAGGCACACATACCTTCGATACAATTAGACCACTACTGAGCTGCTACTGCATTGCACATGGTGGCTAAAAAGCCTAACGTCATAACTCATAACCGCCCCCCCTGTAAACCTTCACACAACCGTGGCACTCTCTCTCTCTCTCTCTCTCCATTTCACAGCTCTTGGCTGTCTGGCCGATGAGTTTCCGAGTTCCCGGTTGCATGGCCAGAGTTACGATCTGGCAAGGGTCAAACATCTGAGTGGGTCCCCCACTCACGCATCAACATGACAAAATTGGCAAGCTAAAGCTCAGAATTTTGGGATGCTGTAGATTCTCAAAGTTCCCAGACACGCCCCAGGGAGTGACCCTTATTGGCGATTCAAGTGGGGCCACGCTTTGCGTGGGCCCACTATCAGGCATCAAATGATTCCATTCCAGCAGTTATTCCGGCACTAGCAGCAAAGGCTGTTACAATGTTGTGGGATGTTGTGGGTATGCCGGGAGTTTTACATGGCGAACATAGAATCTGGAAATGGACCGTAGTGGAACATCATGACCTGCCTGTGAAAACTAACAGGCCTCCCATGGTTCCACCAGAGGTGGGTGCTGCCATTGCCATTCCGTGGCCGGGTCGAGAGGAAACGAATCCCCAGCACACGCGGCCGCGACACAGTCCAAGCTATGTGAGACGGAGCAAATCACTTATAGGGTAAATCATCTATCTATGATGAATGTGTCTATGCATGTTTTACCCATTATAAACTATCTTCAATATAGGTAAACCATGGTAAACCATCTATTAGCAAGTGAGGCGGTGTTCATCATATATTCCAATTGCTCAGGTTCCAAAAGCCATGACCCAATCTGTAATTAAATAGTGTCGTCCCTGGCTCCCGGATCACTGCTTAGAATTATTATATAATATGTATGTATCTTTTCAAGAATGTACATATTCATGTGGAATGTATTAAACCTAGTACCAAAACAATCCATGGAGAAGCACGGTATCATCATGTTTATATACATTTTACGACATATCATATCATCATATCTTTCCATACACCTTTACAATAAAAAAAGTGAAATTGCATGGCACTATATATTGGAATTTTATCTTACATGTCTATACCGATGTTTTTCACCATATTTTCATCTCGTGTGGTTGCTGGATGTTGCTGGGTGGGGACCAGGGAATCCTCCATTGGTCCTCCGGAGCTCACTCCACTGATCTGATCTCCGTCTGTTTGTCACTGGCCATGGCGGTGGTTTTTGGAAAAAAACAACAAACATTGGGATGTATCAACATTACAATATGCTGGGAAACAACCATACTTATATAAATATACACGATTTAGTTGCCGACTCAAATGGTTTAATAAAATTGTTATATACATGGATATGTATATATATATATATATAAATGGTTGAATAGCAGCAAACTCACAAAAAAACATCGGGAAACTGTAGTTTGTTCACGTCAAATTCAGGGAGTCCCTTTGAAATTTCTGGGACAAAACCGTCGGATTCATTATCATGTCACCATATTTGATACGAAAAATGCAAAGCCGCTTTTGCAGCTGTCGCCTGCTTCACTTGCGTCCATGGTCTTTTCTTTTCCAAGTGGTATCTGCCAGTGGGGTCAGCCTGAGAAAATGCAATAAAAAACCTTTGGGAACATTGTGGCGAGGATCAAGACATGGAGTAAGGAATACGCTTTGACTAAGTGGGCTGGATGAACAAATACGTCTGATGAGGGTGATCGGGGCGTTGTGGAGGAAGGGGCCGACAATTATGATTGTTGTGAAGGGTTCTGACAATGACAATGCAAACTTTATGCAAACTCATCTTTCAAATGAGCATTCTTTCACAACCCAGCTGCTTCAACAGCACTAACTATGGCTACCAAAAAAGGAACACACATATTTGAACCTTGAAGCCGAATTTGAAGCCCTCCGGCAAATTATCATAGTTCATCCCTACCTCCATCCCACTATTTCAAATCTTCAACATACTTCAACCGCCGCTCAGAATAGTCAATAGTCGTTCTCAAGCTCCATATCTTGATCATGTTCGTCCTACGGCCTACGGGCGCATGATCTTCAAAAAGCCATCTAAAAATTCAAAACGTCGGAAGATCTCAGTCGATGCCCATGACATGCCCGAGACTGGGAGCGACATAGTCAGGCACACATTCCCTGCGCATCTCCTGCTGAAAAGGTGATTCGGCATTACACAGAACAAACATCAAAAAATCACTGGAGAATTTTCAACATCAAACTAAATCATAGTGAATTGAAGCGAATGGTGTATATATCTCAAACATGTGTCATGCAACTGGTTGGAGAAGGGGCCCTCTGAAACCCGAGGATGTCAAACGTTTGGAGTTCCTGCCAGAGGGGCATGTACCCCAACAACATTAGTTGAGGCAAGTGCTTTTCGTTCGAAATGTGCGCTCTCAAGACTTTGTTTGTATATATGTACTGTAAATAAACTCACATAGAGGGAGATAGAGATACAGTACGGAGATACGGAGATAGAGACAAAATATTCACACACCATCACACCCCGTTGAAATGCATGCGTATATCTTTGTAAACATTAAATAGATTCCATAAGATTCTATATGCATCTGTATGCACATATGCACCCTTAGAGTGTTTAAACATGTTCGCTGCAACCCTGACGTTGCGCCGCGTCTGACTTCAGGTAGATATGAAGATAAGGGTAGTGCTATTACCCCAATCAACATCTTGTTCATAGGGGGTGGCGAATTTGGATTCCTTATGAAGATAAAGTTGATGTTATTACCCCAAGCAACATCTTGTTCATAGGGGGTGGCAAATGTTGATTCCTGAAGATAAAGTTGATGTTATTACCCCAAGTAACATCTTGTTCATAGGGGGTGGCGGTTTTGTTTTATCCCTTATGAAGATAAAGTTGATGTTATTACCCCAAGTAACATCTTGTTCATAGGAGGTGGCGAATTTTGATTCCTGAAGATAAAGTTGATGTTATTACCCCAAGTAACATCTTGTTCATAGGGGGTGACATTTGTTTATCCCTTATGAAGATAAAGTTGATGTTATTGCCCCAATCAACATGCTGTTCATAGGGGGTGGCGATTTTTTGATCCATCATGAAGATAGGGGATGGCAAATCTTGATCCCTCATGGAGATATAGTTGATTTTTACCACAATCAGCATGTTGTTCATAGAGGTGTGGAGCAACGTCCGGGTTGGGGCGAACATGTTGAATTTACATGATGTATATAATACAGTATATAAATTATAATATGCATATCTCTATCATATGTCATTCCACCTTGGTCAACTGAAGTTGGCCCTCGAGGGTGTCCTCAGATTGGCAAGAATGGTAAAGTTGGCTCAGGAACATGAGTTTTCAGCAATGGAAATCCATGGAATTTGGGACATCAACAAGTTGTTGGAAAATATGTTGAGGATTCAGCAATTTTCAACATATTTTCAAGCCATTTCTTATAGATTCCTTCTGGACATGTTGTCATGAGACTTGAGGTGGTCAAAACGTCGACTTTCCAAGGCTCCAAAACCAGGAGGCATGACATGCCAGCCCTGTACGCAAACCTGTCGATATTGCAGCAACTTTGGAATTTGATCCGAGTCGTGAAGAAATAGAAACGGAACTTGAACAACAAGACGTTGGAAAACGCATCTGTTTCTGTCTGATTTATTTCATCGCCTGGCTTATAGGAAAGGCCTTGAACCACCTTTGCAGGACCCATTTGTCAAAGGCCTTTCCAAAGACTGTAACCACTGCCAACTACTGCACTTGGGCTCCGACACTTTTTTAAACCTGTGGATTCCCTTATTACTGGAAACCCAAGCATGTTACAGGTAAACAAACTAACAACACCATTTCAAACCGCTTTCTCATCCTTTGTGATTTACACATATTCGCAGGCTAGCTCACGTATCTCCCCTACGACCACCTGCCTTGCAGTTTTTTCGAAGCTCCTGGAGAGAAACAGCTGGAGGGACCATACAATGAGGCTGCAAATCGCTGAAGGATTTAAATACTAAGGCACAACATAGGCACAACCACTCTCAAAGCTGATGGGATGCTGATGGGATGTGTTGCTCACCTTTGTTTTGCCCCAACCGCACCTTCCAATCATCAAAGTTTCACCCGGTTTGAAGCGCTGTGTGTCACACAATGCGGCTGACAGCATGATGGATGGCCATTGCGCATCGATAAATTCCTGGCGGGCCCGGCTGGACACATAGCTTGGCTACCCGCAGCGTGATTCCTTGCCACATACACATATGAACGTGACGTGACATGCCTGCCTTCTCTTTTTCGCATATCTATATCTATCTCTATAAATATATATATATATATATATCCATATCTATACTGGTTGGTGGTTTCAACCCCTCTGACACATATTAGTCAGTTGGGTTTTTCAAATGCCCAATATATCGAAAAAAATGCTCCAAACCACCAACCAGGATATATATATATATTATATTATACATATATGTGTGCTAAATGTGCTAAATTAGCGGTGGAAAACCGCTCACCCAAAGAGGGCACCTCGTGAAGCACCCCCCGCAACAAGCGCTGTCCAGCCACGGAGCTCCTGAAGCTCGCCAGGTGACCGTCCCACAGCAGCTTTTTTTTCATGCACAGTAGATTGTGAACAAATGATAAACAAACGCATGTTATATAATATCATATAATATCATATAATATCATATAATATCAATATATAATAGATATAATTATAGACTGATTGGTTAATTGAATGATTGATAGGTTGATAGATACTTCGAATATCTTCGAATTATGTTACACCTCATTAAAGGTTGAACGTACACAGCTGGAATCACCAACCAAGTCGTGTATTCGTGATATTCACCAGTGGTTGGTCAACCCCGCCATCTGCTCTTGTGCTGGATTTATTCTTGTTTAAGGCCATTTACCGTCATTTGTACTGTATAGTGAACCACCGGTCATGGTCCAGCTAGTCCCATGTGAGCAAATAACATCATATAACCATATGGTTCTACAAGGTTTAGATCCCAATTTCTGGAGCTTACAAATTATAAACTGGAACATGTTAGAACCACTAAGCTATACCAGGATATACCAGGTATAGCCATAGAAATAACCCAAAAACTTCATGGCAAAGCATAGAACTTGCCTCATGATCTTCATTTTTTTCCGTGTCCGTGGAGGGCAGCAGCACACCTAGGGGTTTTCAACCACGACATGGTGTGCCTCCATGCCATGGGGCATCCAAAAGTGGTACCCCATAAATCATCATAAATAATTAATCCATTTAGATCATTTAGATAGGATTGTCCAGTCTAAACCAACCAGTTTAAATTGGATCCCCTATTTATGGAAAGCACCATTTTAGATGTATACCCTCACAACATCACATAGTCACAGTACCACTACATGTCACTACCAACCAACCAAAGGGAGTCCCAAATGTGGAAAATCTGCCTGCCTTTGGACCGATTCAGAGAACAAAAAATAGGGATGCTGGCCGACGACGCAAAAAAAAGGGGTGGTTCTTCAAAATGGCAATTTGGGCCCATTGATGCCCAATATCATCTGGGGACCTGACTAGCATGGGCCACGTGGATTGCGCTGAGACTACGTCCAGTATGCTGTCGATCAGGGCTGTCATCAGGGCCGACATGTCCTGATCCAAGCACCAATCCCCGAATGATACCCATTCGTAGTTCGCAGTCCGTATGATTAAACTACACAAACATTGGGATGAACAATGATGGATCATGATGGATAGTGGTGGGTAAGGATGGATAGGAGTTGAAGCCACCAACCAACTCACAATTCTTACACACTGCAAATTGCGACTTGTAGTGCTGCTCGTGTATGCACCGTCGGCTGCAAGGGTCAATAAACACATATTTGATCGTGCTTCTATTTGAAAGTGTGAATGTGCATCGTATGCTAAGCTTTGGGGGAACAGCAGTTTCTGCAGGCTCGGCTCATGGCAAGTGCAAAGCATGTCAAAACTTAGGCCACTGTGGAGACTGCTCTGCCGGAACAACTCAAACAACTCATTCCGTTTCAAGTGGCTCAGCAAGTGTTTTTACCCAAAACCTAATTAATAATCATTAATTAATAATAATAAACAATAACAATACATAATAAGCAAAAACAGTGAATAATAGTAAGACATATAAATAACAGTAAAGAATTGTGAAACTCTAATAAATAATGATAAATCATAATCAAATATTATATATATAATCAGTAAGAAATAATAGTTGACACTTAGAATAATATGGAAGCCCAACATGTCAAAAACACACATTTTCCGAGTCCTTCAGAGGACCAATGACCTCAGCGAAGGCATCCAACGTCCCATGTCTGAAAACCGGGCATCATCGGGGCCATGATATGCCCCTCTACATTGGCGTTTAATAGGCATGATCATTGACTAATAGATTGAGGGGTAGCCAATGTTCAAACAACCCATGTGCGTCTTTAAAAAAAAAATCAAACCTCTTTGAGAAGGCATCAGTGGATTTGGAGGATTGTGACTCTGGAGATGACGCTTTCGAGCGCACACGTCAAAGACGGCAAACTTCACCTCAACTTATTCTGTCTGTGCTCGCCCAAGTCTAAATCACTTGTCATGAACTCATGAATTTGCCACAATACGTTCTGGATTTATAATTGTATCCGCAGCCACAAATCTCCCACAACCCTCTGTCCATTTCTACAAATGCATTTGTGCGCCCCCGAATTTGCAATTTATATAATCTGTTCCTACAGCAGTGGCCCCCCAAAAAAGGACAGAAAAGTCATTTACCAAATTGTACCAAATATTTAGTCGACATGAATTTACCCTGTAGATCTGGGAGTTGCTATATTATTTCGGGGCACCCCTGACAAAACCTGAGCTGCGCTACTACTGCATCAGCACGTCCCAAACGCTTCAGGGCTGCCTCTAAATGATCTTCTCCTAGCAGGTGAGCAACCCGACGGAAATTACCTTGGACACCTGGAAATCGAAAGTAAATATTATGGATTTGACATCCTGGTGGCACACGTCTATAGGCATTTTTAGGGGGGTGCAATCAATAAGTTGTTGATAATCGTCGCAATGCGGGTGGTGCTGAAATAATGGTCATGTGGATTCATTTGGAAAATTGTCATCGGTACTGGTTGGGCTACCATACTATTATAAAAAGCAGCATTGCTTTGAAATCACCGGTCAAAAGAGTCTTTGAACAAAGGTCAACACAGAACTCCTTGATGTGTGAAACTTGGGAGATTCCTCCTGCCTATCAACCTGTTTTGTAAGTTAGATCCAATATCCACTCAAAGCTTAGCCAGTCTGGACAAAATGCCAAACACATCTTCAGACAGTCCACATCTGTTCACCCTCAAACATGCTGGTGTTCCACACTTTGAACCTCTACCAAAAAAGGTTTGCTGAGTTCTAGTGACCATTATTGGATGCGCATATTTCATATGCGCATTGTATACGAACCGACATGTAGATACAGAATGATAGAATCCACAAACACATTCAAATAATGTGGTGAGCCCAATGATAACTGTCCTATTTCAGGATGGTTTCGACCATCTATTTTCGGTAAAATTGAGGATGGTTTACTATAGGGTTTAATTTACCGAGTTCTTATTGGAGATGGTTGGTTATTAGGTTTTACTCTGGGGTTTAAAAACTGTTAACATAGCTTTACATATATAATGAACCAGCGTATTAAAAATTCCAAATCACAACATAGATATACATAGATAACATATGATAACATTATCATTCTCATAGTTTCACATTTTTGGGCTTTACACACATGTTAATTATCTATGTAATAGTGGCCTGTAAACATTTCCCCGTTTCCCCACGCCTGCTGTTGTATCTGGGACGCTCAGCTCTTCTATGAGTTCGCTCTCCTGCTGGATTCGTTGAAGATGCGTTGGGGGATCCACTGGTGGCTTTGGTGGTCTGAAAAATTCGAAGCTCGTGGGTCTGTTTGAAATGGTGCGTTGCCCCCAAATGGTTCTTTTGATAATTAGAGAAAATCATGATGAACCATGATGAACCATGATGAATCAACGGATCTAGAGGTACCCTGTTTTCATACAAGACTTTGTACATGAAAATCCACCATTCGTTTGGGGGGCAGGTCCTCCAAAATGCTGAGGCAATCCTTGAAGCCAAGGTCTTTCATCTTGGTGCTGGCTGTGGCAAGTACTGTATATGATAAATATTTAAATATAAATATATATATATGGGTCTTTGTGGTATGACACTCCGAACACATCCTGAGGAATGATTGGTTTACATAGTATAAATCCGGCTACGGTTTTCCTTTTCCATCTCTATATGACTCTATTTCTACTTGAGGGCAGACCCCCAGGTTTCCGTAAACCCCACTCCACAAAACAAATGTTCAGGCCCAACACCCTCACTGCTTGCCAACTATCAGTAAAATCACTATGGAAGTCTCAAGAGACGGACCGATTCCGAGGGAAATCACATGTTTCACGCTGCATGTTACAAGCATCCGACAACCATCAGTTCCAACGTGCCATCTTGAACTTCTGCGTGGTACCAGCACTATTCACCAAGAGAATATGTTTCATACCAAGGCACTTCCTGCACGAAAGCAGCCTGGAACAGGCGTGACCCTTTCCATGAAACTGAAGGCCAAAAGGAACAAAGGTCTGCTACCCCCGCGACCCATCACACAATTCGATGGGCACCTGCGTTGAAACGATCAATGGCTTAACTGATCCTGCAGGGAGCGCAAGAGTCCGAAGGATCCAGAATCCACATACCAGTAAATATGTATGCCTCTAACTCATGCAAAGTATTTTGATGCAAACTATCATCATACATAATAATATTACGGCGAGACCCTGAGGTTTGCCTGGCCTCGCAGCGAGCGCCCGGGCAAGCCAAGATGACGATGACGATGACGATGAGGATGACGAGGATGACGAGGATGACGAGGATGATGATGATGATGATGGTGATGATGATGATGATATGATTGGATGATTGGATGATTGGATGATTGGATGATTGGATGATTGATGATGATGATGATGATTTTGACATCCTCTTGAAACCCTAAAAGAAACCTTGATGATTGTACGGATAATTGTTCCATGGGGCCAGGGGATTTTTATATATTCTTGAAACCCTAAAAGAAACCCTAATGATTGTACGGTTAATTGTTCCATGGGCCAGGGGATTTTGATATCTTCCTGAAACCCTATAAGCAACCCCATGACTGTATGGTTAATTCCATTTGATAAATGGTATGTACAAGCGACATGTTCTGGTTATATGATATGTAGAAGAATCATGTTCTGGTTAACACCCCAGCAACATAATCGAACATGAAATCCTTCCCGTTATTTGACATTGTACAGAATTCCCTGGTATTTACGCTATTCTGGGCTTGGGCAAACCTCGGGATCTGTGTGTAATATTTTTATGGCATAGACATATTATACACTGATTAATGCTATCTATGACCCAATCTATCTCCTATCTATCTCTCTGTCTATATGCTACTGTGTTTGTCTATCCATCGATCTATCTATCCCTCCATCCCTCGATCCATCTATCCCTCTATCCATCCATGAATCTATCTATATGCCTGAGATCTTATCAAGCGAAATATGTCTAAGATCTACCAATCTAAACAATCAGATACAGTCAGCTACTAGTGATAAGAATGGCACTGGAAATCTAGGTGATATATAGTCATATGTAGTTATTAATCGTTTCCCGCCCGTGTCTATCGCTCTGAGAGAGGAGCAACAAAAACAACAATTAAAGGATCGGATAACCCCACATGTCAACTTCTTCCAATAAGCAGCAAAAGAAAGGTAAAAAGATGGGATGGGAAATGCAGGAAAGAGAAAAGAGATGGTGAAGGATCGGCGTGTGCAACAATGAAACGGTCGCGGCGCCGGCGTCAACTCAGACCCAAGCACGCCACCAGAGCCAACCCAAGCACGCCACCAGAGCCAGCCCAGTGCCGTAAGTGCCACGCCTGCCACGCAAAGCGACGGTCCATGTCGCCAAGTGCCACGCCTGCCAGGCAAAGTGACGGTCCATGTCGCCAAGTGCCACACCTGCCACGCAAACGGCCGCGGCGCCCACGGCGTCAACTCAGACCCAAGCGCGCCACCAGAGCCAGCCCAGTGCCATAAGTGCCACACCTGCCAGGCAAAGTAACGGTCCATGTCGCCGCCAAGTGCCACGCTTGCCGCGAAAAGTGACGATGCGTGTCCCCAAGTGCCACGCCTGCCACGCAAAGTCCACGTCCATGTCGCCAAGTGCCACGCTTGCCAGGCAAAGTAACGGTCCATGTCGCCAAGTGCCACGCCTGCCACGCAAACGGCCGCGGCACCCACGGCGTCAACTCAGACCCAAGCACGCCACCAGAGCCAGCCCAGTGCCGTAAGTGCCACGCCTGCTACGCAAAGCGACGGTGCATGTCGCCAAGTGCCACGCCTGCCAGGCAAAGTGACGGTCCATGTCGCCAAGCGCCACACCTGCCACGCAAATGGCCGCGGCGCCCACGGCGTCAACTCAGACCCAAGCGCGCCACCAGAGAAAGCCCAGCGCCGCCACGCCTGCCACGCAAAGTGCACGTCCATGTCGCCAAGTGCCACACCTGCCAGGCAAAGTAACGGTCCATGTCGCCAAGTGCCACGCCTGCCACGCAAACGGCCGCGGCACCCACGGCGTCAACTCAGACCCAAGCGCGCCACCAGAGC
>Ga0126342_10013386_pt1 | contig 14536 bp, 16 predicted proteins | sample Cyp1metagenome_FD_92528 | JGI IMG/M metagenome (GOLD analysis project Ga0126342, IMG submission 92528) | Coral microbial communities from Lord Howe Island, Old Settlement Bay, Australia - Cyphastrea 1 metagenome | ecosystem: Host-associated > Invertebrates > Cnidaria > Coral ... | reverse complement strand
TTTCACGCATCTGCATCTTCTTTCTTCTTACTCTTCTTTCTTCTAATCTTTCTCTTCTCTCTGCCTCTTCCCTGCTCTGCTTTTCATCTGTCCATATTGTCGGAAGTTTGACTTCTAAACTTCTAAACTTCCTTCGATTATTAATATTATTATTATTATTATTATCACTATTATTATTACTATTATTATTATACACATGTCCGAAAATTTTACCGGCAAAATCTGAGGGTTGTTGAATATTTATTTTTGGCATCAATTCATCATTTTTTGTTTGGTTTTGTATTTTTTTGTCATTCCTGTTTTCTGCTGTCATTTTCTTGTCATTTTTTGGCAATTTTCTTGTCGTCGGCGCGGTGGCTGGACCCGGAGCCGACCTGAGAAGTCCAAAAACGTCATTTTGCCAGCAAATTGTTTGGTTCTTTTTTTACGAGGTTTGTCATGTTTTGTGCATTTTTTAAAAGATTTTTTTTCTGCATTTTGTTTTTTTTTGTGTGAGCTTTTTGCATTTCCCAAATTGGGAGCCTTCTTTTTTCATTTCCCAGGTTGGGAATCTTTTTATTTTTTTTCATTTCCCAAACCAAACAGACAATAAAATGACAAGGAAACGACAATAACATGAATGACAAAAACATGACAAAAAATGAAAAATGCTAAATAATTAGTTTTGATTTTCCAGTGTTTGTCGGCCCAAGACTTTCTTAATATTACATATGCTTATATATATATATATATATCTATATATTCATTATCACAGGAAGTTTAGCTAGAAACTTCCGAGTTATGGACAATTGTCATGGTTAGCGTTTCCACCATCATGTCAACCATATCATTCTGTCAACCACATCATCATGTCAACCTTGGGACGTGTAACATTTCGGAAGCGGGTGAATTCACGGCTGAAAACATTCTCGGGCGCGAAACCTTGTGTTTTATCAGGTAGATATGGCTGCTGGGGTTGCCGAAGTAAGGTCTGTGTTTCCGCGGTTCCGTGTCTCGAGCTAGGAAAGTTGTCGACAAAAAGTGCACAGGACTGTAGCGAGAGCTCAATTTCTATTTCAAGATGTTAAAAGACTGAGGCGCACGGGGCACTTCTGGAAGTTAGGTATAATCAAATTAAGCTTGTAAATTACTTTTACCAGTAGTACCGCGCAAGGCAGTGGCGGAAGCTTCAAAGATAGGAAACCTTTAGAAGAGATTGGCTGTTGTGCGTCATGGATGGCAGAGCGAAATCACTGATGGATCGAAAAGTGGTTGGAGTGTCGGGCTATCTATCTATCTGTCTGTGTGTCTGTCTGTCTATCTGTCTATCTATCCATGTATCTATTTTTTTATCTATTTATTTTACTGTCTGTCTGTCTATCTATCTATCTATTTATCTATCTCTCTCTCTATTATTGATACATACATACATACATACATATATATATATATATTTGTTTGCATGTGTAAATTCATACGCATATATGTGTATGTGGGCGTTTACATATATTTACTTACATGTATATAGATCGATAGATAGAAAGATAGGGGCAGCGCAAATCCGACAGATACTTTGGCAACCGACCCATTTCTGTCAGAATCCAAGGGACGGCATGCGGCTTTTTGTAGACCTGCGCATTTTATGCGTTTATATATATATATACATATGTATGTATGCCATGTATTTTGCAACTATTGCTATTATCATTTTTATTTTGTTACTCGTGCATAATATTACCACTATTTGTTTTGTAATAAATTGAAATGACGTACATATGATTCCTATTTTGAATTGGGTATTGAGTCGGTCTAAGATTGGTATTTTGGATCATTTGGCATCAGTGCCCCCTGCAACTTGAAACACTATACTTATGAAATCTTTTGTGCTTGGGCAATGCAAGTCATTCTAAATGGGGGGTCGTCGTAAGTTCTATGACATTTCAACCCATTTGGCGGTCATTCTTAGTCTCAGACCGCTGCTATATTGATGTTATACTTGCGATGTAGCCATTACCGATTTAATTTTTGTAATGTGATATTTTTTTTTAAATTGAAGACAATATTTAAGACAATATTCGTATATATTCGTGGCAAGGACGCTCGTCTTGGGCAGACCCTGCGAGAGAGCCTCGAAAGCCTTGGGCGCCGTGAGCGTATGGCATGGGCCAGGGGACTTGGATCATGGAAGTCTTGGATGCATTGGATATATGGCATACCAAACTGCAAATGGCAAACGGAAAGCAACTCATGTGGGTTAAAAAACCCACAAACCATCCACCATATTTCACCACATTCATATGTGGTATAGTTACCATTCCCAAGTGGATAGTTTATTATTGTTTTACCCACATTAGGCAAACTATACCAAGCTTCAGAACCTGTCGCAGCGACAAACTTCGAGGCGGATATTCTCAAGTTCGTCACTGAGCCCAAGTGCTCCCAGACAGTTCAGTGGGAAACGGTGAACATAGCAAACGCAACCTTTTCTCACATGGTTTGAGAAGGCTACTTGTGATATCTTGTGATATCATGTTTGATATTGTTTTACATTGTATATTGAAGTTTGTCAGTCTTTGATTCGCAGCCTTTATAGTAGATTCTAGCTTAGTAACCAGGGGTACACTTGTGACATTGGATGTGGTAACGATGATCAGATACGTGCTGGGCGTTCGCAAGTGGATTTGGGTCCCGGACTCAGAAAGTTGAGTTTATCCTGGGAGCTTCTCAGCGGAAACTTGCCTCCTAAGAGAAATGTGGATCCCCACTTTGCATCTGCCGCGCTTTTCTTGTGAATCTGCTGTAAAGCATTTGGATACCTGAAAAAATGCCACAGTGGCTTAGAAATTGGTGCAAACTGCTTGTGCATGACCTCGCATGACTAAGTGGTGGCGGCATATGCAATCCATCGCATCCCTTTTTGGCACATCTGCAGCATATGCCATTTACGACACTCCAAGTCTCATCAAAATGATTCAAAATGGGTAAAAGATGGAACAAGATGGTAAACGTACTAAACTTATCGGATAAAAATACCCATAAAAAAAACCGTACTAGACTTATCATATAAACATACCATTTTTTTTAAGCGTTACCTGGAACTTTGTCCCGTGCTGTGGCGAGGCCTCCGTCGCCGCATTCCTTGCGGCCACGTGCTTCGTGGGTGTTGCTCCGCGCCTCGGCGGATGTGTTTTTTCATTAAAGCTAGTGACGTGTTTAATTTTTATAAGCTCTATTTTCATATTACCTTTTTAAAGGGAGATGTTACATCAAGTTGTGTTTTGGAAAGGAAAGCCTCAAGAAAAACTTTCAGTGATCAACAGCGGGGGTTCACCAGGTTCCCAGTGATCGTGGACTCCAAGGGTTTCTCTGACTGCAGATGATCCACACGGCCGACACGACATAGTTATTTCATGCTATTCCCTTCGGAATTATCAGACGGTCAGAGGCTTATGAGGTGTGTTCGTGTGTTTTTCTTCCAAGATGTTTTGAGCCTCAGAAACATCACAGGAACCACGATGAGAATTAAGATTAGGATACTTACAGTAGTTATTTTAATGAGGATGAAGATGATGATGAGATAAATGGCCAGGATTGCACATGATGAGGGTGATTATGGTTGATGATGATTTATTATGATGATGATCATGATGATGATGGTGATGGTGATGATGATGATTATGATGATGATGATGATGACGATGATGATGATGATGGTGATGATGATGATGATGATGGTGATGATGATGATGATGATGATGATGATGATGATGATGTGGAGTGTGGAGCTAGAGTGTGAAGTGTGAAGTGTGGAGTGTGAAGTGTGGAGTGTTGAGTGTGAAGTGTGATGCGTGAAGTGTGGAGTGTGGAGTGTGAAGTGTGCAGTGTGGAGTGTGGAGTGGTGAGTGTGAGGTGTGGAGTGTGGAATGTGGAGTGTGGAATGTGGAGTGGGAAGTGTGGAGTGTGGAGTGTGGAGTGTGATGTGTGGAGAGTTAAGGGTGGAGTGTGGAGTCTGGAGTGCGGAGTAACACTGGGAAGCGCCTTGTGCAAGATTTGTAGTACAAAGACCAAGGGACGACCCCTTGGCATTGCACCAAGTGCCGCGCCTGCCACGCAAAAGCCACCGGCCCTGCCACGCAAAAGCCACCGGCAGAGCGGCGGAGACCAAGGGACGCCAGGGCGTGCATCTGACCCCTTGCAGAGCACCAAGTGCCGCGCCTGCCACGCAACAGTATAAAGTAGTACTGTGAGGTACTGTGTGGACGCTTTGTAGTTACTGCGAGGTGCTCCAGATGTGTCAAGCAAGAGTGTCCAACAAGAGTGTCTTACAAGAGTGTTTCAGAGTATTGAGAGAGAGAGAGAGAGTGTTTTGCCAGAGTGTGCCACAAGAGTGTCGAGCAAGAGTGTCAGGCAAGAGTGTTTCACAAGAGTGTCCCGTAAAAGTGTCCCACAAGAGTGCCCCACAAGAGTGTCAAGCAAGAGTGTCCCACACGATTGTCCGAGAAGAGTGTCAAGCAAGAGTGTTCTGCAAGAGTGGCTTTCAATGCGATCGAGCATCTCCTGTTCGCTTTTCATTGTTCTGTAGGAACCCTTCTTCTACGTGGGCTTTCAAAAAATGCATTCGAGTTCGTGGCTTCTATCAGGTTTTATTGGGAACATGAAATGAGTACAGACATGAGGAACAGTCATGAGTGGCCACAGCACCTCCCAATTCTTTTCCCTTACCATTGTTCCCAGATTGCACAGACTACGGTGAAACTACGTTAAACTGCAAGGCCCACGTGGAACTGATGATTTCTGGATTCTCTTGGTGTTGAGGATTCTACTGGCAGTTGTGAAGCGGCGCCGCTCAACGACCTTCGACTGAAGAGTCAAAAGAGCGATGCTTCCTTTGCAGTTCAGAAAATACTGCATGGAGAGTCTCTCTCTCTTTCTCTCTCTAAACTTGAAACTTGGGCAAGAAAGATAAGGATTGTGACAGATCCGCTTTTCAGGATGACACCACCAGTGGGTATTTTGTTTTTTTTGCCGGACTTACCCAAGGAGTGGTGATTGAGGTCAGACTCGTTTTCACAGTAATGGTTCTCTGAACTCTTCGTCACAAGTTGATCAAATTGGTCCATGTGGCAAGAGGCTCAAGAGAAGATCGGCATAGCATGGTGCATATAGGCAATGGCACGAGCTTCACTGTGGTTTTGGCAAATGAGTCGTCAAAGAAGTGAGCCCCCTCAGACAGTTCCCCAAGCGGCGCCACATGCGTACACTGGCGTAGACATCTCTAGACAAAATAGAGTGGCTATTCGCTATCCTCTCAAAAACAGAGAAACCCTCTGCATATGATGTCCTGACACCAGGGCCAGAGCCAAGCAACCACAAAACACAAGGGAAAAACAGGTTGTCGACAGACTAGGCAAGCTAGGCAAACTTCAGCGCTCTGGGAAGGCCTTTGTCTGGGAAGTGGCTGGAAATGGTGGGATACTGGCTGGAAATGATGGGACGACAGGTTGTTTTGTGTGTGAGGCAGCGATGTGTTTCCCGCCCATTTGTTGGAAACCCCAGTTGGCAATGTCGGCAAACACGTTGTGATGTTACGAAGGCAAGTTGCAGAGCTCTCTCCCAAGCACAGCTTGACAGCTGGATGTGGCACTCAGGTCATCCGGCCACTCATGCCCTGTCCTCAGGGTTGCAATGTCCATATAGGTGGCCTTCAAATCAGAGCATTTCAAAACATGTCAAAGTAAGCATTTGATGTCTTGGGGGGCTATTGAATTATGAAGATGACTGCAGAAAAAACTATTCAAGCTTCCTATTTCAAAAAAGCCAGATGGCTGCCCTGTTGATATTGTTTCTATTGCGTTCGGGTTTTTCTTTGTGCCGTTCAGGTGCTCGGCTGTTTCGGGCTTCGACAGGGGGCCAGCGGCGTCCTTGTGTTGAACGCTCTTTATGGACTTTGCTTAGCCAGATACCAAGTGGGAAGACTGAGGCAGCACCTTGTGACATTTGTGCAGCTTTCTCACGTTCAAATAGGGGTAAACATGAAGAGAAGGAATGAGGACACAAAAGCGGTGACTGGAATTCAGCTCCAGGTTTTGAGGTTTTGGCACCTTTTGGCTTTCAGATTCAATCGCAGCTCCCCAGGTCATTGTTCATGCCTTGCTGTTGGGGGAGGTAGACAAGGAGTGGTCGTAAGTTGGCACGGCCAACTTGCACAACTTTCAGAATGTTGGATTTTTTCAGAAAACTTCTTCCAAGTAGGTCTTCTTACAAGTTCTCGCAACTGCAGAACGTGTACATAGCACTAGCACCGCATTGCCAGGAACCAGTACCTCCACGACATGGCGCATTGCGAGGGATGCGGGGCATGCCCGAAGGCATGCAAAGAGGCCACATGGAGGGAACCATGCCACATGAAGGCGGGGAATGTGTTTCCGAGAAGTCGGAGCTTTCCCAGCTTTGGCTAGGGCCAGGGTTATGCAGTTATGTAATTTCGATATCCAGATATCCACTAAAATGACATCAAATAACTCCCTGTGTGCCACGGCAGTTTGAGCCGTGGCCACTTCAATCCCGTTCCTTCGGAAGGCCCTGCCACGCCAGACAACGGAGTGGGTTGGTCAGCCAGCTTAGCTACGAATGAAATGTGTCAACGTGTGGCCTTCGTGATTGGAAACAGAAGAAATTGCTGTGAGATTTCATGAAACAGAAGACATCTGCAACCAGGTGATGGGATTTCTATGGATTTCTCAACTTTCATAAAAGAAATATTGGCTTTTCATGTAAATCTCATTGCCGGCGCAGGCTGATCCAACTTCTGGATCTGGACATCGGTTGGGGTCATCGACTTTTTGGCTTTGATGATCAGAGTGATCTCATTGCAGGTTCGATGAACGGTGGATGAACGGTGTGAAATCCGTGTCAAAGGTGTCAACATCATTGACATACTTCACATGAGATGTAGAAATGGTTTAAAAAACACGACTTTAAAAGCTATGGAAGTGGTCATTAATTGCATGGACTGACTGCATACAACTCCATGAAACTTGATGAGTTCATAACGCAGCGTTCGCAGCTTGGAGCTTTTGGTACACGAAGCATGGCGATACCATCTTGTTTTGACCTGTGATCTTTTGGAACACTTCAGCTTTCATGTTTTCAGGTATGGTTGCAACACTCTTGTGGAACCTCTCTCTGTTTTCAGGCCTCATTTATGGCGTCTTCATCATCGTCGTTTGTGCGTGGGCCGGCTGAAGCTGTAGCACAATTCATTGGCTTTGTATGGCTCTATGATGCTTAATGTGCAGTGTATCTAGATTCCTGGTGCCGCTTTGTAGCGCCGCAGCAATTCAGAAGCGCACTGACCGTCAAATTTTGCTGTGATCCACATGATCTGCTGACGGTAGGTACACCTTTCATCAGATTAACAGCGTGCGAATGGGTGGCGAATGTTTGAACCTGGCCACAGCCAGTCGCTGGCGCAGAACTCAGAGACGTTGTAATGCTGTCAGTTCTCCAACAAGATATGTCTTCAATGCTGAGTACGTCACGTGTAGATCATAGTACATCAATAAACAAGACGCAGCTGAAGACGAAGAGTTGCACGGTGCACACTGTGATCACTTCTTGTGTTTGATTCACTTTCGTCCCTGTGGTGGATTTCCGTACATCTTTGCACGCTTACCCCAGCTGTGTGTAGCTGACATTAGAAAAGACAGATATGGATAGATATGGGTTAGAGTTGTGAATTTTGAACCGTGGACACCGTGGGCTGGATCTTTTTTCAACGTGTGAGGTTTGTTGCATTTATGTCTGTACCTCAGACGAGTAGTGAAGGGTGAAGAGATGCGCTTTTGCACTGTGCTTACGTTGGTACTCCAAAGTTCTGGCATTGCCGATCACAGTTATATTATGATATGCTACCAGCGCTACCTATTTGACTTCAGAATTGATTCAGCCTTGTACGTCTTGACCTGCCCTTTGCAGAGGCAGGTGGAGACAGACTATATTTCCATAATTATCGATTGAAACCCTTGCCATGCGGACAAAAATTAAGTCGAGATTCGTGAGGAATCTGGAGCTCCTTCTGTATGTGGGCCTGGTCTTGGTGAAACTTCCAATTCTATGCAAGATGCAGGTCTGCAACCCAGTCACACCTACCGAAACATGCGAGCTCTGGCTGTTTCCCTTTGCTAATCCTTTGCTAATCCTTGCCACCAGAATTCTAGATTCACCATACTTATGTGCACATGTCCACTGTGCAGGCAGAATTCATGCCGAATCTTACCATGGAGTGCGATGCCTCAGCTGATCTCAGCTTCAGCTGATAGTGTGTGCGATACGGTGGCGGGCCCGTCAAGTCTCCAACTCTCAGGTGCCAAGTGCAGAGATTTATGTTTCTTCAGCGGGTGGTGTGCAATCTCGTTGCGGTGCGCCGTGGATTTGCGGATGCGCAAGGTGATGGATATTGATAGACATAGATAGATAGGATACTTTGAATATCAGAAGTGGAATTGTTTGCAGTCCTCCAAGGGTCTAAAGATGAAGTCTTTTTTTTGGTGACTTTCGGATCAAGTTTTTGATTCTGCTGATCTGTACTGATTTCTACTGTTGCATTGGAGACTCGTGGAGGCATCGTTGGCCATTTGGGTTTTCTCGAGCTACTCCTTTTCCTTGACCTTTGGCAACGTTTCAATGGATCAGTCCGGGCCGTCAAGCTGTCGGGAATGGCCCATGGCATGGCCCATGGCATGACAGCACTGTCATTTCGACATATTTTAACCAGTTCTCCACAGCCTTCCTAAGGTTTCAAACATTGGCACAGCAAAGAAAAAACAGTGACTGGATTTCTTTTCTTACTTCTTTCTTTCTTCGTTTCTTGCTTCCCTTGGCTATGTTCCACTTTCTTGGTAGATCTTTGTAGTACCTACACACCTCCGGTGCCGAGGCCGGAGTTTGCAGATCAGCTGGAGATGCGCGATGCTGCCTTCACAGGGCGCTTTGGCCAAAACTGCAGTTTGACATAGACTAACGTGACTAACAGACTAACACTTTTCAGGGTGCCACCGGTGCTGCTTCTCATCTGCTGATCTGTTTGATTCTACTTGATCTTTGCCCTACTCTTGCCCGCTTGCTGGGATAGCGTCACCTGGCTTCACGGTATCAAGTGTAGCAAATCCTTCTTGATCCTGGAGTCTTCGTGATGGTCTTGCAATATGTTGCAATATGTTGCAATATGTTACAACATGTTGTCCTTGTTCTTGTTGCTTCTTTGCTGTTTTTTTTTGTGCCCTGGTCGCTTCGCCGAGGAAGGTGCCGGATCTGGGCCCAGCTCCACTTGGCAGCATGGGTGGTCGACAGTCGCTCCCCTAGTGGAGTCTCTTCATAGAGTCCACGAAAGAAAACAGGAGGATGGTGAAGACAATCGGAACAAAGATCACAACATATCACAACTGAATGAGCTGGATTGTCGGAAAGAGATGCTGCTCTGACATGTAGAGAACTGTGAATAATTGTGATGGAGATATCAGCTAAACTTAGAGCGGAGCATATGCTTCAATTACTTCAATGACCAATTGGAACCTGTGTGATCTAAAGTGATCCAAAGTGATCTATTTCGAGACCGAGTCTCAGGTCCTTTGCGCCACCACCATACCAGCGCACTTCTTAAAGCCAGTTGACAGAACAGAGTCCTACATGACAGGAGTCATAGCTCCTCAACGTGATCTGAAAGCTAAAAGGAGTTCTACAGAGCTGTGTCGTGAGCCTCATTCCATCCTTGTGATCGGAAGCCAAGGACCAGACAAAGCTTAGCCCCTCCACAATCAGCACCGCCAGACTCTGAGAATTGGAACTGCGCTTTCCGGACAACGATAGATCTGGCAACTACTGATTTGGTCATTTCAATGTCGATTTGGAAGCTCTTAGAAGATCCCGCAACTCAAGCATTTCCGTAAGTCACTTGTTTCTTGCGGAGGTTGAGGGTTGCTTTGTGCGGCTTTTTAAGATGAAACTCATGAAACTGTAAAAACAAACACCCTTAAGATACTCAGCCATTGTTCAGCCCTTCAAATTCTCATTTGAATATCCAGCTTTCAGTGCTTCTGAGGCGAAGTCTCAATGCTGGATGCCCAACATGCCAGAAACGGTTTGTCCAACCAAGCGATCCATCGCAGTCTACTGTGCCAAGACACAGAAACAATGTAAACAAAAAGGATAAACAACAGGATGTTTCAGGATGTTCCCTTAAGATACTCAGCCAAGATACAGAAACAATGAAACACATGAAAAAAAGAGGATGATCTTTGCAGCAGCACCACGTGTTGCGATTTCGAAACAGTTCGCGGTAAACTCCCGAGGCGGCACCTGGACGCCTGGCACCTGGTAGCCGCTGCTAGCCGTTTTCCAACTGAAGTGACATCACTGACATACATTTGAAAGATCATGGAAAGGATCTAAAATCGAACTGATGATCTGATCATTTGGATCTAAAGGTCATCTATATCTTGAGTGCGTATCAGAGAGCGGAAGTATTGAAATGCTTCGTTCAGGGAGGAACCGGGAATTTCACCGCGACGACTGAGGTTCCCAAGTGGGAGGCCGCACCTCATACCACATTGGCAACATGGCCCGTGCTGGGTCTTCCATGGTCTCCAGTACCTCTGGCGTTGGAGACTTAGAATGAAGATAACGTGATGATGATGATGATGATGATGATGATGATGGTCATGATGGTGGTGGTGATGATGATGGTGGTGGTGATGATGGTGATGTACCAGTACATCGCAAGGAAAGGGAAGAGCTGAGAAAGACACGCGAAGGAACATGATGGAACCTCGTGCAACACCAATGAAGACTTGACAAAGTTGAGGCTTGGAGACATCCTCCCGTATAGATCCTTTTCGCCTACCTATTCCAATCGATTCCATTACCATCGTTGAATCGCTGTGTTGTCCATGCAGTTTCCACAGTTTCCAAGGATCCTGAGACTCAAGCGTTGATCAAACCTCCGCTGCACGTCTTCTGATCGCGGGCTCGAGACAATGCTGCCAGGGCAGAGAAGGAGGTGGAGGCACAAAGCCCACGCCATTCAAAAAAAAACAAAGGCAGGTACAAAGGCAGGTGCCCTACTAGTATAGTTCAACATGTAACGAAATATTTAACAAAGTACTGAATGAAGTACTTGACAAGGTACTTCACTGTACTTCAGATTGTGGCGCTGTCTGGACTAGCACTTTCGAGTTGAGTCCTCGTAGCTGAACCAGGACACTTAGGCAATTGCGGCGATGAAATGTCAACTTGGAGAGTACTCTTGATTTGTGGATAGTTGTGGGTTTCCTAGAATAGGGGGTACCCATGCCCAAAATGGATGGCTTATAACTTATAATGGAAAATCTTAGAAAAAATCATGATTTGGAGGTACCTGGGTACCTCCCATTTTTGGAAACCACCATTTGTGGTGATTTGGAATACTGTAGAGTCGTTGTTTGTGCCACCGGTGGATCTCTGCCATACCTTCTGCCAAAGATCGCCTGTCCATGGCCGGCCATGTCTCTGTCAATGAAGTAGAGACCAGCTGCACTCGGCGCTTGTAAAAAACATGTGAAACAACGTTTTAATGATAGATTCACAACAAAAAGCGTTGAGGAAACCATTCATGTTTGAGTAGACAGAGCATCCTTTTGGAACTCTTCTTTGGTGATCAATCACAGTGGGAATATTTGCAGACTTGCACAAGAGGTCTTCAAGTCGCATAGAAATCGTAATGCTTGGACAGGGCATGGAAACCAGAAACCGGTCTACACTGTATATATACGTCAGTGCAGTACATAGTAAGTATCTATTAGACTTATTAGATACTCCGTGATATTCCTAAAATCTCGTAATCTCGTACTTTCCAATCTGCAGAAGTGTGGCTGAAAGACTTCCTTTTGCAAGCCACGAGTGGCCCAATGAATTCATAGGCAGTTAAGAGCTGCCTCCTGGTCAAAACACTGGCGCAATTTGCGCATGTTGCGCGGAGCCAATGATAGCGAGGAAAATTATGATTTTATTATGATTTCAATGACAACAGGGCAATGACAACAAGGGTCATGATCTCATTCCGTTTCCCTTTCTTTCAAGCCCCACCACGATGGCATTGAGCCACCGGTTTGTGCCAAAACCTTATGTGCCACCATACGAAAACGAAAGAAACAGCTTTGCCACCTCTGGATCAAAACCCCTTGGTGGGTTTAAAGTTTAACTGGATCAAGTTTAGCTGTAGACAGTCCTTGCCCAGCGCTTGTTTCCCAAGGCACTGTCTTCTGGCGTTGTACTTCAATTCATATTCATAATTTTGAATCTTGCAGTCAGATAATTCCATCCAAGTCCAGGATGTTCTTTGTTTCCTACACACTGAGATGCCATTGTTATTTCAGAGGTGGCTCAACAAACGCGTTTTTAGTTTGAGACATGTCTCCACATGTCTCCTGTCTTGTGTTCACTCAATATATTTGATGAAGTGGGTGACGCGGCTCGCGGTCGGCCGGCCAGGATCCATGGAAGGAACAGATGCCAAGGTGGTGAATGGAGAGGAATATGTGATGGCTACCAAAAGAGACAGCCCAACTTTCATAAGTGGGCACGACCTGCCTATGAACAAGGAGCGGAAGAGGTGCAGAGCGCAGGGAAAATAATGATAAATAGAACTGGGACGGGTTCTTTTTTTTTGGGCGAAGCGCGCAAATAGCGGAAATTCGTCCATCAGCACCAGGTCATTCCAACAGGGTCTTAGTACGCAAAATGTAAATCGCGTAGTTGCCTTTGACATCCTTTGACTTTGTATTGTTGTTTCGCCATCTTGCTGTGGAAAGGTATTGGCAGGCCGGAATCGCCAATCGCATGGAACTTCGCAGTTAACTACCCCCCCCCCGGCGTTTTGACAAACAATTTTGCCGGGGCTCAACCCCTCCGGGGACATCGACACCATATCGTCGCCGTCAGCATCATTAGCACCATCAGACTCTCTACTTCGTATCTCCCAATTCCTCACACACGCTCTTTCACCACACCTTCCTCCTCCCTTTACCACTCTTTACCTTCCGACCTTTACCGTCCCTGCTAGCTTTCGCCCCTTTCCCCTTGTGAAGTGCAAAACTGTACAGAGAGGTGAACCGCACTGATTTTGAAATTATTTCAGATAGTATTTGGTGCTGACAGGAGAAGAAAGTGAAGCTTGTTGTAGGCTTAGTGTCCACGCGGTGGACTCAGCGCACCGCCCCCTAGGGGGCGGTGTTAGCTGCTTGGGGTGCTTGGTGTCGGCGGTTTGGAAATGGTGGCTTGGTATGTTTATATTTACCCTGAAAGTCAAATGTTGATGTTTACCTACGCATTTCACTAATGTCGAAGTTTACGTACGCATTTGTGTAATGTCGATGTTTGCTCATCAATGTCGATGTTTACCCTTGAGACATGAGGTGCAGCAAATTTTTTAACGTTTTGTACTGCCGGATCTTTATCTTCGACCTGCTTCATTAGTCAAATTATGTCAAACTCATATGCGATATCACTTTGAATCACATTTGACATGGATTTTCCAAAAGGATTTTGTTTGCATGAGAGCGGGCGCTTTGCCTTAGATGCCCCCAAACTCAATCTTGAAAAGACACCACTGGAGAGGTGTTTTCACGAAGGCCAACGAATTTGGATGCGGACGGCATCTGACCGGACTAGTTAAACAAACAAGAAAAAGACATAAAACCAGAATTCTAGTGGTGGCATGGGGTTGCTCTTTTCCTCGGATAAACATCGCATTTCACGGGTATAGCTGCTGCTGCTGCTGCTGCTGATCTTCCAAGTCATCAACCCCATACGTTTTACAATTGACGGATCTTTTGTGTTATTGGAACCTTGTTGTACGCGGCCTGACTTTTCAACCATCATCGACATGAAAATCCTACCAGCAACCTGCACTAAAGGTTGCACAGCAAGAACTTTTTTTTACGGATATGATTGGACAAATAGATAGATATATGTATATATGTAACGTAATAATTATATATATAAATAAATGAGATATATATATATGTATGTGTTTATATATATATATAAACATGTATGTATATATATATATGTTGTATGTATATAAATATATATACATATGTATGCTATATATATTATAGTTTAACATGTATGTATATACATATATGTATATAATATATATATATATATATGTATGCATGTTGTATATATATATACATATGTATGTTATATATTATATATATAGATAATATGTATGTATATACATATATGTATAATATATATATATATGTATGTATGTATGTATGCATGCATGTATGTATGTATGTATGTATGTAATGTATGTATGTATGTATGTAATTAATGTATTAATGTATGTATGTATGTATGTATGTATGTATGTATGTATGTATGTAATGTATGTAATATATGTAATGTATGTAATGCATGTAATGTATGTAATGTATGTAATGTATGTAATGTATGTAATGTATGTAATGTATGTAATGTATGTAATGTATGTAATGTATGTAATGTATGTAATGTA
>Ga0126342_10013385_pt1 | contig 14537 bp, 15 predicted proteins | sample Cyp1metagenome_FD_92528 | JGI IMG/M metagenome (GOLD analysis project Ga0126342, IMG submission 92528) | Coral microbial communities from Lord Howe Island, Old Settlement Bay, Australia - Cyphastrea 1 metagenome | ecosystem: Host-associated > Invertebrates > Cnidaria > Coral ... | reverse complement strand
GTAGCATCAAGAGCGTGTGGCAAGTGACAAGAGACATGTTACAGCGTACCCCTTGCCCCCCCCCACCCCCCCACCCCACCTGGTTCCCCAAGAAAATCACACTATCTTTCGTGCACAACTTCTAACTGACGTGTACAACTTCTAACTGACGTGCGCAACTTCTAACTGACGTGCACAACTTCTAACTGACGGGCACAACTTCTAACTGAAGTGCACAACTTCTAACTGAAGTGCACAACTTCTAACTGACGTGCACAACTTCTAACTGACGGGCAATGCGACAGCAAAAATACAGCAAAACCTGCGGGTCCGTTAACAACGCCGGTAGCTTAAACTAGGGAGAACTCAGGAACCCACCAAATTGATCTGTTTGAAGAAGGAAACAAAATGGAAACTGAAGTCTTTTTTGGGGTTTCCGAATCTTTAGAAAGACCCATAGATTGAAAATCCTTCCAAAAAAAATCCATGAAAACACGAAGGGAGTCCTAAGACGTGCTTCGCCGATCTGAGGTCGCAACGGGATTCCCACAGCCCGAACAGAACCTCCATAAAGATAAAATGGGACAACCATGCCATGGGATGCTGGAAGCCAAGGAGGTTGCACAGCTCAACAGTGCAGAGTTGGGGCAAGGCCTTGCCTGTGTTCTGCAGAGCATGCGTTGCCACAGTTTGTGCCTGAAACGAAGCATCCATAGCATCCATAGCACCAGTCAAAAGCTCAAGCTGTTGCTTTTGTCCCAAAATCCCAACCAAATCCCAAGAAAATCCCAACAGAATCCCAACAAAATCATACAGAATCAGCAAAATTAAAATACACTTGCGGATTGGTTGAGGTCACCACAGGTCACAGTGTTGCCGCTTCGACCCCCGCATGGAGCTGCGCAGGGGGCTGCGCAGCCGCCGCAGCCCGGAAACTGAGCTGGCCTTGGGAATCCAGGAATCTTCTGAAAGGTGAGGATGCCACCCGGAAAAAAAAAAGGGTTGGTCTATCTCAATCAGGAGATGGAATTGTGGATGAAAAATTCGGACATGTTAGGCTTTTGCGTTGGTGCCTCAATACCTATGCCTGGCGGCCCCTTGATATCCTTCGAAGTTTGTAATACAATCCTTGAAGCCCTAAGAGATTGGGCACTTGAGGTTCAAAATTATAGTTTCCACTTGCTCAGACTGCGTTTTTTTGCATACTGAAACAACAACACCTATGACAGGAGTAGAAGTGAAGCTGCAGCAATGCAAATTCACTTGAGTGAGAAAGTCACTTGGCTTTTCTCTCTGGACTTCCATGCATAGTTTTCCGATAAATCCAATGGGTTTCGTCATGCTCAGCTGCATCAGCAAAGCTGGGTCTACAGCATCATTTGCGGCTGCCACGGCATCTGATCCGTCGCCATAGACCACTCTCCCTGCATCCGATTCTCTCCACCATTGACGCTGCGACTCGGAAAACAAAAAATGGCATGGCGCAGACCTCCCGGGCCTGTGAATTAGGGTCTTCCAGGCCCATAAAGGCAAGGCGTCCAAAAGCCTGAAGCCCAATGGTCCAACATTCCGGATGAGTGTAAAACTATGGAAAAAAATTGAAAACATAAAGAAACAGAAACAGAAACACAAAAGGATACAAAAGGTTTGTTTGAGATCTCCATCCCCTGCACAAACTTCTGCATTTGTGAGCAGTACAGCAGCTGGCCTCCACTCCCTTCCCATCTTGAGGTCCTTTGGAGCCCTGCCAGGTCCAAATCATCCGGAAAAATTCGTGGGACGGAAGCTGATTTCAACAAGAAGAGATCACCTAATTTCGACAGCTTGAAACACCCAAGTTTCCAGCCATATGAGCCATTCCCATACACCAACTCTATCCGTCAAATCCATCCGACCATCCGATCTGTCAGATTTCCTAACTTCTACCCACAAAATATGGCTCGCCTTGGAGCCCTTCTTGCCACGCCCTTTGTCTCCGCCTTTGCCCCCTGGGAAAACATCGATGCGAATTATGGGATTATCTGGAAATCATGTTGATGGAAATTCCTGACAAGACTAGATCAATACTGAAGATATGCAAAAACATTATACTTCACTTTGTCCAACCAATGTTTAGGGTTGAGCTTGAAGGCTTCCAGCAAGATCTTCCACCAGATTCCAGGCCTCGACCAGCACCTTTTCTGTCCTTTCAACCGAGAGTGTGGAAAATGAAAAAAATCGTCAGCGTATTTCTTGCTGCTTTCTTACCCTGCTAAAAGTCCAATTTATATCATTTTTGAAAAAATGTTTGTAATGTTGGTAGTGTTTAAACGCGCCTAGGCAAAAAACCATCCAGTTTCATTGTCAGAGAATATCTCTTCCCAAAATGTTAAAATCTCAGAAAATGAGAAAACGCCATTTGTTGCAACTTGTTGCAGATTCAACACGTTTTCAACATCAATTTCATCCAGGTCCTGAGAGTCGTCAGGATGTCTGAGGAAGAGAGGCCGGTAAGCCGGATCCTGGCAAGGCGCGACCCGCGTGCGCAGGGCACGTCGAAAATCAACTCGCGCAAGTGGATCAACTCGCTTGTCACTGGAGAGAGAATCATTCCCACTATTCTTTGACATGCGAAACAACTATGGGATGTTTCGGTTCTCCTCAGCCTGTGCGACTCTAGTCGAGGAGTAGTACCTACAAGCAAGTCGATGTGAGTTTGCCTTTCTTAGGCTTTGAGCCCATCGACAAACCGTGAGTTGACCAAAACTTGGCGCACTTGTAATTCCTGTCATATCCCTGAATGGAGGCGGGCATCACCTCACAACAGATCCAACGATTCCCTTGAGCAAAGTACTTCACAAGAAGTGGATAAATACGTGTATAATATATATATATATATTATATATATACACTATCATGTGGATGGTGGGTTGGATGTTGATTCTTCAGCAAGTCATTACTATTCACTCCAAATATTTGCAGCTCTAAGGAGCACACCACCACCGTTTTGTGGGAGTTGAAGCGTCGCATCTTCTTGCCCTGGAAGGCTGCGGCGAAGGAGTTCGCCAAGGCCGGCTCCGTGAAGTTAATAAAACCTCAGCAGCAGCCAGCAGGCTGGGGGTTCAACCTAGTGATCCTTGTGGATAGGGGTTGAAAATTTAGGGGAAAACCATGGAAAACCCAAAATAACTATTGTTGAGAGTTATCTTTTGGCTTAGAAAAAAATTTTTTAGGTTTATTTTTTTTGCGATTTCGATATGATTTTGTTATGATTTTGTTATGGTTTCGATATGGTGGAAAATATGGTTTTTTTATGGTCTGAAACCACCTCATCAAAGCGATATGAATTTCAATATGTTTCTTTTATGGTGTGGACATGCCTCCAGCTTGCATATTTTGATTTTTTCTAGATTCTAGATATATGTATATATATGTATATTTCTATTAAATATCATTATTATTAATATATTATATATGTACAAAAATTTACTATTACTAAATTTATTAAAGAAAAAATAAATATATAAATGTAAAAAGGAAAAAATGTCAAGAGAACATTACTATATATTTTTGTATATTATTGGAAAATGCATATTTGAATTAAAGTAAGAAGAAGTAAACTGAAATATAAGAAAAGTATGACGAGAATTTTACTAATATTATCTTATATTTGAGGCCACGAAAAATATAAATTGAAATATAAGAAACAAGTAAAAAGATATTTTTACTATTTATATGTCAGCTAAAGAGAAAAGAGTTATAAGTTGAAATGAAAGAAGAAGTGTAAGGAATGCCTAATGAATAACAATTAAAAGTCAAACATTTTTCAAAAATATCATTTAACATTGAAAATCTGCAAGGGCAGGTGAAAACAGTCAAGGGTATCGGATAAGAAAACCAAATTTTTAAATCAACAAGTCTTAGTTGTAGTTCAAAGACGATAAGTGGAAACCAAATGAAAAAAGTTAATTAACTAACTAACTATCGAAACACTCATATGTATAATTAAAAATTTTAAAGAGCTTCCAGATTGGGTCACTAAGGCAAGAGAGCCGTGATGCTTTTCTTGACTAAACTGACTGACTAAAGGCGGCTAGCCGCCAAATAGACACGGAATCCTTAACATTGGACACCATGGTTCAATCACGGACTACGCTGACACTGCTACACACACACACAGCACATGGGTTCAGTAGGGTTTACACTTAAACTGTCGTTTTTATGTCAGCCCTCCTTCCTTCTGAGATAGCAATGGTAACCACCCAGAACAGCGGCCGTCACAAAGGAAGCCATGGGTTTCTGAATGGTTGTGCCCCAAGCCTATGTGATTAATGATTAATGATTGATTAATGCCATAGAGCATAGGCCTTCGGCCATGGGCATAGGCATAGGAGCTCAAAAACTTTGTTTAGCTGAGCTGGTTTAGCTTAGCTGAGCTGTTTAGCTTAGCTCAACAACTTTGTCTGGTTTTTAAATATGTTTAATTTAAAATAAAAACACGACATACGCCACATACGCAACAGGAAAGCTGTAAAGCAGGAAAACATGCTTTTGGTTTTCCAGGTGTAAAATTTTGTTTCAAGTACATGCGCATCGCTCGCATTTACGCCCGCCTACGCGACGCATAAACTCCAAACATGTGCCATGCAAGGTTTTGAGACAAACACAGGTTTGAAGGTTTTTGGCTTCTAAGACCCTAGGAAAGTTCACATTGAACTTTCAAAAGTGCAACTCTCTTTGTCATAATACATTATATACGAGTTTTCACACAAAGCGCGGATGCGTCACCGATACCAGTTCAGATTCTAGCGGAGCCAAACATGTGCCAATCATTGCTTCATCAGTTCGCTGTTGGCGCATTGTGGCCCCCACTTTTACTGTTTCATCCCACGCTGTCACTGTTCACGTTAGTCACTAGCCATTAGTCACGCACTAGTCAGTTTTCAATACCACTCTGCCCCGTTCTGCTCTGAAAAAGGGCAAGTTAGGCCCAAGGTTAAAATCAAAGACATGCGAGTCAACTGCCCAGCACCTTTTTTCCCTTCTCAGGCTTCTCAGAGCGATGTGCCAAGACTTCCCAGAAAGAGCCTACATGGCCTAACGGGGATGATGCGAGTCAAACGCAAACCACAGGTACAGAGATATATGATTTGATTTTTCTGTGCTTGTGACTTAAGATCACAGCCGTCCATATTCCAGGATAGAGAATGCAACTGCTGCAAGGGGAGCAAGGTTCCATATTTGTTCACTGTTATGGATTTCCAGTGCTGCCTCACACACTGTAGAAACGGAGGGCCCAGCAGAATTTTCATAGTGCAACTTGGGATCGGAGATAGGGCCTTTTTGTTGTGGTGTGGGTGGCTGAAAACGTAAGGTTTCTGTGACAAAATCAGAGCATGAAAAATCAACCATATCAAAACCATATCAAAATCATATCAAAACCATAAAATCAACCATAACAAAATCATATCAAAATCATTAAAAAAAAACGAAACATATGTTTTTTATGATTTTGATATGATTTTGATATGATTTCGATATGATTTCGATATGATTTTGATATGATTTTGATATGCCAAAGGTTATGGTTTTCTTATGGTTTTGGAGTGCCTCCGTTTTTTTGATATGATTTCGTTATGGTCTTAGGACGGTGTATGCTGTCTGGTTTGGGGCACTTTGCTCCTAGTTGAGTGGTGTCTAGTTTGCAGGGGGACATGTGAACCAATCCCCGGCCACACCTCCCATGCACCCCCGTCGCCGGACCCCGGCCACACCTCCCTCCGCCCACACCTTCCACCCCCGTCGCCGGACCCCGACCACACCTCCCACCCCCGTCGCCGGACCCCGGCCACACCTCCCATCCCGTCGCCGGACAGTGGAACCACTGAGGAACTCTCCGATTTCAAACTTTGGTTTCTTTCTGATTTTTTTTGATCTCCAGGCACGTTGCAGCATGCTACAGACCTACAGAGTCCAGTTTGAATTTAAGTTTTTCTATTTTGGGGGTGAAGCTGGCAAGAAGAAGAGGTTTCCAATGTTGCTGCAAACTGAGTTTAGGGTTTAGTCACTCTTTCCACATTCCATTTACCAGTTCATGTCGTCGTGTCTTTGCACTGTTGCAAGCTTCATCTCATCGCTATTCCCATGCACAAGCCATTCCTACCTACAGGCAATCCTTTTCCTATTCATATTATAGCGTCGTGTCCCTTTTTCAAAACTTCTGTCCCGGTGTTTGTGTGCCATGCACTCACTACTATAACAACTGTTACTACTGATGATGACTTGACTTTATCCGAACTGTCTTGATGATGTCATGGACCGACATAAGCTATGACAGCTATGACAGACTAACTGCCTTGACTAAGTGACTATCTGAACTTGAACTATGACTATGACTATGACGATGGCTATGGAGGCAATTCGACTGGACCTTGCGAATGGATCCATACACAGTGTACAATGACTTACATTGCTTTTGGGCTTATTGGGCTATTGGGAAAACAGTTTCATGTGATCTTCCAAAGGATATATCGGTAAGGCAGGGCTAAGGAAACTGTGACATTTGACATGTCTTGAACTGCCAGCATGACTAGCAGACTAGATGAGATTGCAAGTGTGACAAGGGTACTCTCTGGAGATTTTGTGAAAATATCGCAGAGCTGATAAACAGGAAGGATAAGCCGATACGCTGACGACAGAAAAGAGATAAGAATCAGAATGATTGAGTAGAATGTGTAAACTTGAGTTGAGTAGAATAGATAGTAATAGATTCAGATCAAAATGTTTGTTTATGATGAAAAAGTAATGCCGGATGTCAGATATGACATCAGGCAAAATAGAATTGAATAGAATAGAATACATGACAACAAAAAAGAATCGAGTTGTGAGATCAAGCTGCTAGCTACTAGTTACTGCTAGCAGCTAGCTAGTTGCCTGTTACTAGCTGCTAAGCTGCTAGGTGCTAGCTGCTAGCTGCTTGATCAACAGAAGCTACACACCAGAACCCAAGAATATATGCCAAGTAAAAACGTCAGATAGGACAGGAAAGAAGAAAATACATCTCATAGAAAACTTTGAACAAATCTAATGAATCTAATGAATCTGTGAAGAGGCACCTTAGGACCGCCTTAGGACCTATGGACCTATGGCTTTGTGGACCAACCAAAAGTGAAAATCGATTTCAATATCATTCTCTTCGTTTCGCTCTACTAGTTACTAGTTACTTTTTATAATTATACTTAGTTTAGCTTCTAAAAACCAAAAAATCTTAAAACATCAAGCAAAACTGAAAGACAAAACTAGTAGATTTTGAATGATGGTACTGATCAGGCAAGGATTTTTTTCAGCCTAAAATCTAAAAGCATTTTTTGCAGTTGATTTAGATTTAATTATATGTTTAAAGATAAATATTTTCTGGATTTTTTCAATTCTGAAATGTCCATTAAAATAACAAATTGATTTTTTTACAAAAAAATATACGACCAGCCATAACAAATTTCATAAGAAAAAAATGAAGCACTCCAGGACCATAACAAAACCATATCGAAATCATAACTGTTTTCAGGACAGGCAAAAAAAACATAAAATCAACCATAAGGAAACCATAACAAAACCATAACAAAACCATATCGAAATCACAAAAAAAAAAAATCTATAAAATAATTTCTCTAGGCAAATGATAACTCTCAAAACTATTGGTTACTCGTCATTTTCCCTCATAAAAGAGCCACGTTACGGGTATACCGTATATACTTATATGGATACCCTGAAATACCCTGTGCCCAAAAAAACAAATGGCCCGTCAGAATTTTGGATTCAAGCAGCAGTCGATTAGTGATTAGGGGATTCCAAGTTTGGATGCGATGGAGCTTCCTTCAACGATTCTCGCGGTGATTTGTGGTCTGTGCAAGATGCAACCAGCTGCTTACTGTACCACTCTGTCACAATCAGGGATCTTTAGCTATGGCTGTGTCCTTGTTCCCCTCTCTCTTTGCCACTCTGCCCCCTATATGATCACAAAACCCGTGGAAACACTTAGGCCAACCTGAGGCTTGAGCAATAGCCAAGATTTGCAGCATTGCCTTTGTGTTGACTGACAGACCCACATCCAGACTTCGTGGACTTGCTGCTAGCTCGCCATCCATGTCACCCCCAAAATTCCCGAAAAACTGCCTTTCATAGCAATCGTTTGAGTTGTGGCTGTTGGCTGTTCAATGCTGTCCATAAAGTTCTTCCGTTAAAAAAAGGCTGGTAAACGTCCCTGGTCCAGCTGTCCAGAAAAATGCTTTCGCCCAGCGGCTGTGGTCCATCGGAAGGTAGAAAAAGTCAAAGTCGGACTGGCAAAGCGACAAACTTTGGCCCACCCTTTTATGTGGCACGACATTTTGGGAGTCGAGTCATGTGGGAAACTCCGGATCCCCAAAGTCTAGACGTGCTCCCAATCATTCCTGCAGCAAAGAGCTGCAAAGCACCTGCACTCGGAAACCAGCGTCCGCCAATTCGTCCAACAGCATCTGTTGTCTGTACCTCACACAGATCACCAATGGACACCTGGGGACCTCTGGAGTAACTGGGGTCCTTACCATGTTGCAACCAACCGCTTGGAAGTGGCATCATTACTTGCCAAAACTGACATGCTATGACCATAGTTTTGGAGGTGCCAGACAACTTGCAAGTGGGAGTGGCTCAGATTGGCAGATTGGTATATACCTATTCCAAACAATGATAAAGGAATAACGGATGAAGACTGCATGAGCTAGACGGAAAGCGTCATGTGGTTCACTCGTGTGATCTTATGGCTTTGTCTCAAGAGCTCATGCAGCACTTCATTTTCGAGACCCAGCAGGTCGCCCAGGTCCACAAGATCCACAAGGCCGTGCTAAGACGCTGACTTGTTGGGCAGGTTTCTCATCATCACCGTTGTTACATCATTCCAAGGTGGTTCCTGGGCGGTGCCATTCCAAGAGAGCCGTCGATGTCGCACATTGTGCTGCGCGCATCTGCGCGCCTTGCTGGTGATGTCATTGTTCTTCAACGCGTTGATGCCCTCAGTGGAAAAAAACATGTGGACATAGTTCCCCACAATTTCTGGAACCCCAAAGTGAAGGTTTCCAGGAGACAGTCAATAGTACAGTATTACAGGAAAGGGATTGGATACCATTCGGGATCTTTTCCAGCTGTTTCAAGGTCCTCTGTGACCTTGTGGCATCACACTAAGCGTTGAACTGGTCCCTGGCGCGACACCTTATTTGCACTCTGCTCCTTGACCTGCAAATGACTAGAATATGACTAGATGATGGCCCGGGGTTGGCTTTGTAAAAACGAATTCTCAATCTGAGTAAATTCACTAGACTTGCTAGACTGGCTGACTGGCTCCAATCGGTTCATTTTGGGTCCAAATGTCTGCCTGGACCTACCCGTTATCGTTCTACTCCGGCCTGGCTGCTTTGCCGTGGCACATATGGTGGTGGCGAAGCCTGCCGGGGCAGGGCACAGTAATTCCGTGGAAAAAATATGGAAAAATAGCTGCTAAAAGAATCCTTTTCACCATTTTTCACCCCAAAACATGTAGCATACTTTCACCGACCGGCATAGTCCGTGCCTCAAAGCCAGGGGATTGTGGCAAAGCACCAGGATCCAACACACCCATAGTCGGTTGAAGGTGCCCTGACCTCGAATTAATGGACAGTGCATCGATGTGCATCACATCAAGCACTCCAAAGAAAAATATAAATTTCACATTGAAAGTTTCAGCTCGGGTGGCATCATTAGTTCACTGAAGAGCTGTCTGCTGTTCAACAAAACAGTTTGTCGTATCACTTCTTATTGGGGGGTCTCGACCAAAGCACACAGTCCAAGACAAAACGAAATATCGAGCCAGGAATGAAAACCGAAGGCTTGTTATCCCTTGACCCTGGGCAACAACGGATCCTTAAAATGACACCATGACGGGAGACCCCTGCCCTGGATGTGTCGAGGAGGTCGAAGGTGGAGCCATAGCAAAGGGCAGCGGAGGCATCTCTTCGGGAACCTGCCACTTTCGACAAACGAATCAGCTGGAGTCGATGTCAAAAATCTCTCTCGCATGACTTTTCAACGGCTTTTTCAAGGCAGGCGTGGAAGATTGGAAGATTGAGAACAGTTCACAGTTCACTGCGCCAGCTTGCCCCCTGCCAGCTGGTGACGTACCTCTGCCTCACCCTCTTCGGCTTCATCGTAGTCCTGTGGCAAGTGCAAGCATATCTCCATACCATCAAACTGATTGGAGAACTGGTGTTTTTGCAGTCGCTCAAAACCAGGTCGTCCAACCCACTATGCTACCCAATCGAAGTGACCGTCATTCATCAACTATATATCAGACTACATCCCCATGTTTTCTTGGTTCCAAACATGACAACAAAACTCTGATAAAACCCACTTTTGACGCTTAAATCATAAGAAAATCTCCCCATGATCAACCAATGATGGTTTTTCATGGTTCAACTGCCATCTCCGGTGGCTCACCTCATCGGGATCTACACTGGTGTAAATTTTCACCTCGGCAATACGCGCCGAGGTGACGGCACAAGCATCAGAAGCATCACAAACACTATTGAAAATGGCCATAGAAGTACTTGATTTACCCATTAAACATGATGATTTTCCATAGCTATGTTAGTTTACCAGAGGGTACTACCCAGCCCTGGGAATTGCCAATGGGTCAATGGGTAAATCAGTCAGATCAGCGTCGCGCGGGCTCTGACATCTGCCTTCGCCTGGGCGGCCATGTGAATCCATGCGAGCATGTCACATCTTCCGAAAATGGGCCAAGGAATCTCCAAGTTCCGCACCAGTCATGAAAATTTGAGATTTGATCTCCCACCTGGATGCAGGATGCAGATGCTATCATCCATCATCCATCATCCATCATCCATCAGCATTCAATGCTTCTCAATGTCACAGTGTTGACAGTGGGCCAGCTCGTCACCTCGAGAAAGGTGTTCTTGATCACCACTCCAGCCTTGTTGTGTGCCTCAAACAGTCACCGGCCCCATGGTCTTCTATGGTCTCCCCGATCGCTTGGTCTCAGACCATCGGGCGCAGCGGGCGGCAAACCGCAGAAGGCTTGGTACCTCCCGCTTCAAGGCTGGAGAGAGCCTTCCCTGTTAACTTCAACTCATCAAATCTCATCAACTCATCCATGGATACTTGTTTCAAAGGCACACTGGAACTACTTACCATTGGACATGCAATAACGGGCGATTGATGAGTTTCTCATAGTTTCTCAAGATATCAAGTCGAGCTGCGAACCAGCCCTAGGCCCTAGGGCACGTGAACAGGTGAGGTGGCGCCGCGGCGCCGGCACCTGGGCAGCACTTGCAGCACTTGGACGGTATGATGTGCCCCTTTTTTGGGACAGAAAAAGGGTCAGCAAAGAAATTGCAATACAATGCCCCAGCTTCGCACACAAATGGCATGAATTAGACAGCAAATCGGGCTCTGAGAGCACAAGAATACATTCTTTGGCATGGGACTAAGGTGACTAAGGCAAGAGAGATTCTCACTCCACCCAAAAGCCAGCAAAAACGCTCGTGGAGCCCGGCAAAATCATGCTTCATCATTGATAGCAAGCAAAACACATGGCTGAAGGTGTAAGGCGATGGCTTACTGAGGCTTACTGGCTGCTTCTAGCTGTTCAAGGGCCCTGTATGACTCGGTCTTGATTTGTAGCTGCGGTAAACACCGATCCATTGCCATGCTCTGAAGATGCCAAGCACTGCAACAAAGCCGGTAGACCTGCACCAACATCAAAGTCAAGCTTTGTTGCGAACTGGAAGCAGGTGCCGTTTTTGGTTCATCGCATTGACTGCTCTACCCAAGAGCATGCTCTGCATGCTCCCAAGCAAAGGGACTATCGGACCAAATTAGTATTTTGCAGGCGTTGGCGAGTCGACAACCTGCATCAAATCATCTCAAAGTGGAATTCTACCCATCTGTAAATTCATGCGGCCTACCCTGGGCTGCAAAGAAACCCCCCTCTCGGGACTTGGCTTAGAGTGAAACCAAATATGGACGAGGTCTGTATGCCCGAAACGTCACTGCAGCAGTATAGACCCCTTCTCATTGCAGTTTTGACCAGCTGGACATAGCATTTTGCGGTTAAAGTGAAGCATCCGAAACAGGCGTAGCCTGACAGACTTTGCAAAGACCAGCTTTGGAGAACGATGCACTCAAACTTCATTCTCAACAGCAGCAACTTGAAGGCCTGTTTTGATTTCAGAACAACTACAAAAGAATGCACTTGACTGTCGTTCAAACAACACATCTTCCAATCTACTCAACATATTCTGCATCTCCAAATAGCTCTGGGATCTCAACAGATCTCAACAGCTCCAATCAGGATCCGTTGAAATTGCATGCCCTCCACATCCAAGCGATGACTGAAGCCATGTCTGCAGCCATGGCTCGGGCCTCTTTTTCACCACTGACCGGCGATGCAGCCACCGGAATCAGGAGCTCTCCTGGGAACAGTTTTTTTCTGCAGACCATGGGAGCAGCAAATTTGGTCGTCGAACAATAACAATCGGATCAATAACTTTGTGCATCAGTGCAGAAGCCTCAACCACCGGGCTGCATTTGGGCATTTCTCGAAATTTGGTACCCTCATCTCCCTCAAAAGGTTGGTGTATGTTGATGAAAATCATGGATTGATGGGTCCCAAACGTTCAGAACTGCGGCAAAGCCTTTAAGCTTTACATTGAGGCGTTCCCAGAAGTGAATGACCCGTCCTGAATGGTTGCTTCTCGGTGTTTGCAACATATCCGCTGGACACCTGCTGAGAACCCCACAAGACTCACACGGCTGGAAGTTGGGCAACAAAATCCATGAGCTTGTCTCCTATCCTCGTTGTCTTCAGCAAGTGCATCTAGTTTTGTTGATGGGAATTCACACAACAACCTCATGTTCTGTATGCAGTGTCCATCCTTCTCACTCATGATTCATCCGGCCTATGTGTCAGCTGGATTTCTCCGTTAAAACTTGATGCTTTGTTTCACTTACAGCTAGAAGATACATGGAAAATCCATGGGAAAATGCCGGCTTTGTAGCTGAGCAAATGGCTTGGGCGTCGGAGACGGTTCTCTCCGGACGATGAGCACCTGGTGCACCCGTCGCGTCAAAGGATCAGTTGGATGTTTTCTAAAATAGGTACCCCAAATCCAAAAATCGACCAGTTGAGTATTGAAACCCATGGCGACTTGGGGATCATTTTAAGAAACGCCCAAATGTAAAGCTGTAAACCTTCCATTCTCATCCATTTTCCACGAGCTGTTGACACCCAACAAACCCTCCACCTCGTAGCCGTGCTCGATGACATCGACCTGCAGTAGATTGCAGTGCAAGAGTAAATCACCAAGTCTGAAGCCGGGATTGCTAAAGAATGTACACATCATTATCCATGCAACAATGGAACATGAAAACGGCTATCTGGGATAACCCCTGAGGTGGTCAACCAATCTCGCTGATCGATCATCAGCCGGCTGCCTTAGGCACCGAGAACGGGAAAGCCGACCTAGCAGCCTTTAGATTGAAGGGAAAGGAAACCAATTGAATGATGGGCAGCCACCCCATACATCCCCATGTCCATTTAACCTCTGGTGTTTATCGGAAATGCCACGAAGAAAAACACATCATGCATCGGTCGAGCTAGCATGATCAGAAGTGTATCAACTGCACTTAAAACACTGCCGCAACATCAACGAAATTAGCGACGAGTAAATATCATTAGTAAAGTACAAAAGCGTTTGAAATGCAAGGTCTACTTGCAACAACCTTCAGCCCTCAGTGTATTCAATATATTTCAATATGTTCAATGCTTCAAAGCCGAGCCACGGGTAGAATTTCAGGGTCCGATGATTTGCTGGAGATGGTTGTCGGCCTTCCTGGGCAGCAACAAGCGATGCATCGCACCAGTTGGGTTCCGTTGGAAATTGGGCCCAAAAAATCACACGTTTTCGGCCTAAAAAGTGACCAACATCTGTTGCTCCCAGGGAATTCGAAATCCGCATTCGTTGCTAATGCCACGGTTGCAACCAGCTTTGCACGCCTGGGCCTTGGCGAGAGCTGACGCCACCTGGAGCTTCAGACATTAGAGTATGGAAAAAAAATTGGAACCCCCGAATCCACTGGAGAATCGTGCGATTCCCCATGAAACATCATGAAAGATGGCCATAAACTGAGAATGCTGATGTGAGTTGGGGGTATGCCTCATTTCCAAACCCAAACTTTAAGGCTGGTTTGCTCCATCACTTGCAGGTGATAAAATTCGCTCACGTGTGAAGTCATGGGCCTCTCGGTCCAAGGCCCCCTTCTGTTCTTTAACTTTGTCGAACAGCTGCTCAGCCTCCCAAGCTGCACGTAGCCCCGGAAGTGCAAAAATTATCATGTATATATATATATATGTATATGTGTATATATATATGTTGATTCTGCCATTTCAGTGCCATGCAAAAGGAAGGCAGGTGCTGCTGCAACGCAAGTTTTTCCATCACCCAAACATGCTCAGAGGTGGCTTCGCCCAAAGCAGCAGCAGAGCAGAATGC
>Ga0126342_10013384_pt1 | contig 14537 bp, 12 predicted proteins | sample Cyp1metagenome_FD_92528 | JGI IMG/M metagenome (GOLD analysis project Ga0126342, IMG submission 92528) | Coral microbial communities from Lord Howe Island, Old Settlement Bay, Australia - Cyphastrea 1 metagenome | ecosystem: Host-associated > Invertebrates > Cnidaria > Coral ... | reverse complement strand
GCCTACTTTTCGACCCTCCGGAGCCACAAATCATTGGAAAAACACAGTGAATCGCGACTTTCCTATCTTTTCGCGCATCTACATCTTCTTTCTTCTGATCTTTTCTCTTCTGACTCTTCTCACTTCTGCTTTTCAACTGTCCATATTGTCGGAAGTTTAGCTTCTAAACTTCCTTCGATCATAATATATCATAATATATCATAATATATCACAATATATCAAAACACATTGTAATATATCATAACATATTCAGTATATTTATATTCAATATCGAATCCTTACTTGTTGATTCCTTGTTTGTTCGGGTTGAACAAGACGTGACAGCATGGAATAGCGACGTAGTCAGATGGGATGTCTTCAGCGTAGCACATCTGCCGGTCGCTTTCCAATTGGGCAGTCGCTCCGTGCGTTCGAAAATCTGCCGCTGTGACGCTGTTTTCTCTGTGCAGAGTGCGCATTCCTTGTCGCCTTATCCCTGACCACCCTTTCCTGGTGTGTCCCCACCTGTCTCCACCCCTTGTCCCTCTTTCTCTCCGTTATCTAGTGCGTTGATGTCTGCTAAATGTGCGGAGTACCCTTCCGCTTCTTGTCACAATGTTCTTCCACACCCTTCATCTTGTGTGATTCTGTGGGATTTTCAACTGTCAGCGTCTTGTCAGCGTCTTGTCAGCGTCTTGTCAGCGTGGAGGGATTGGCTTGACGTTCAATAATCCATACACAATGTCTTGCACGATTTGATCAAGGGCCTCTGCATATTCGGATTGTTGCGGATTGTTGCGGATTTACTTTTAATATCTTTTGATATTTTTTAATGATACACAGAGGAGACTGGTACAAGTTCAGGAAATGACCTGGGCAAATCCTGCTGAACTCTGGCAGCTGTGCAGCGAGTAGTTGCAAGCTGTGCAGCGACGTGTCCAAAACTTTCTGAAACACAAAAACAACAGACGCAGCAGATTTGCACCGATTTTCGATTACATCTACAACGACAATGACTCAGCAGACAAACAAGACAGAGAATGACTCTCAGATATTCTGAGAATGTCTATGTATGAGTATAATATATAACAATTAATTATAATATATTACAATATCATATATGTCTATCAATACCTGAAAAAGAGCGAGTTGTGAACCACGTCACCGGCTTGCGGCGCCCTGCGCTGGGCGGATTAGTAGGACACTTTCGGCTCCAAAGCCCCGCTTCGACTTGGCGCCGATGGTTGTGCCATCTCGGTCTTGGCGAAAAGTCCTGAAAGTCCGGGAAGATAATAAACATATGAAGAATTTGGAAGAATTATGAAGATGTGACATGTAACTTCAATGTAACTGATGATGTTTTTGTGAATCTCCTGACATTTTGTAGCTCATTCTTTCGAAGAAATTGAATACATTTGATTACACTCTGTTGCTATTTGTTGATTATTTGTTGATTATTTGTTGATTATTTGTTGATTATTTGTTGATTATTTGTTGATATGTGTTGCCTCAAAGAAGCACACGTTCGGGAAAAATATCTTGCAGCTCTCTTAAACCTTTGAAAGGAAACGTGCTTTGGGACCACGTTTTGTTGGATACTCACTCCTTGACATCGCAGAGCTCAAAGACTCAGAGACCCAGTTTCACCGGACAAGGTTTTGTGAGACGTGATACATTATGCCAATGCATCTACTGCATCCAGGGGCAGTGCGAATTCCCGGGTCAGTCAGCAAGCCATTGAGTTAGTGTCACACAGCCAAGGCTGTGATAGCATCATCAACCACCTGTATTACTTTATCAGATCCCTAGCTCCAAGAGGAGTTTTGCCAGCTCTATATGCTCTAATCCTGCTGAATGCTCCATATGCTCCGATACGCTCATTGAGTTCATTCACATCTATACATTCTCTACACTGCTTCGCACGTTCAGATTTCTATTTCTGCAGGGCAGTGAAAGCGCTGTCCGGTTGGGTAGCCATGGAGGACACGCAGTCCACAGTGTCCAGTGCGATTGCTCAGATGATCTCAGATTCTTTGCACTCAGTTAACCACTCAGTCAACGTGCAGTTCAGCTGCCTTGACATGCCGGAGCTTTGCCCTTGGTCATTACCATTTGTATCCGTTTGTCAAGTGCATAATCCCATGATATCCGATATCGAGCGAAACAAGCATGTGTTGAAGGTGTAGAGGCGAACAATTTTCTGATTAGGACAGGTGAACCTCGAAAATTCCTTCCCAAGAGTTGCATGAGAAAGACATTATAGTGCAACAATGCTCTGTCCACTGTTGGTGCTGCCAACTTTTGGAATCCACTTTACTTGAGTACACCCTTGCGCATTTTGTGCATGCTGATACTGCAGTGTGTTGTCATGCCATGTGGAATCTTGTACTTGTAACATCTTGTAAAATCATATCTTGTAATGACCGAAATCACCTCACCAGCAGTCTTCCTTCATTTGGGCCTTCTTCAGCGAAAATAAATTACACTTCCTTTTCGTGTTTTCCTACGTGAATGTTCCCATGTCATCATGTTGTTTTTGGATCAAGGGGCCCACGGCAGAAATAGCGCCTGTGAAGCAACATCAAAACGAGTGGGGTTCCATGCAGCCCGGGCAACTTCTATTTACCGCAAGGCTCAGGGAGAGGAGAGGCACATCTCCCTGCCGTCCAGTGCCCTGCTCCTTTGTTGGTTGATATTTTGGCCATGGCCACCCTGAATTCGTCCAATGCTGCGAGTTTTCACCGCTCTGGCGGTGCAGTCCAGATACAGTCTTTGGACATCCATGCGGAGCTGCTCCTTGGTTGAATGTGTTTCTTCTGATTGCATCATCAATCAAATCTTATCACATATCATCACTCCGCGTGAACAGTACTATTAGGCTGTTACCGTATGTAGTTTTTTTCTCCTAGAATATAATGTGTGTCTATACAGATGTATACGGTATAAGTTTCAAATCTGAGTGTCCAGATTTTGACGAGGCTTGCCTTGGAAGCTTTTGCTGAGCTGCCCATCTAAGCTCCAACTGCCTATGGCTCCATCTCTGCATACCTTCCCAGGATGGCTAAGGAGCCACAAGCAGTGAATTTGCCCATACCACCAGACCTTGGACGACCGCCATGACGAGCGTTAATATTCTCCGAAGACTGCAGATTGTCAATGATTGAGAGTTGTGATGGTCATCGAAGTTCTGAGGATGATCAGGATTGATCATCGCATTCGAGTGCCAAGTTGCAAGCAATGCGCATCACAGTGAACGACGAAAGACGCTCTCCAGGAGGTTGTCAACACGAACAAGTCCGATGCATCCCATGCCAAGGTGGACCAATAGTTGAAAGGTCGAGATATGTCGAGATGGTTGAGGGAACGAAGGAATCACAACGGCTGAGTGGACATGCCGGGCAGATTTGCAGCATGGTGCAGCAATTTCCGAAACTCCATGAAACTCCCTGTTGCTCCATTTGATACGGGCAAGTACGGACCTCAAAGTCGGGGCAGTTTCAAAATGGTCGCACCTGTGGTCCGCGTGAGCTGATGGTAGACTGCAGCAGAGACTGGCCAAATTTGTTTACCAGGAATATGCAGGAAGGGCATAGCGGCATAATATCCTGAAAATATCCTGAGGTATGCGAGTCTTGGTTGGTACTTGTACATTGAACTTGTATGAACTTGTACATGTTGTTAAACTGTATGTTACTGTATCCATCTGTATCCGTTTTGATCGTTTTGGCTTGTCCCATAACCTTAGCCCCCGGTAGCTCATAAGATTGTTCGCCCTGTTGCTCTCAAGGCTTGGAGGATTTGCAAAGGCTTGGACAAATGTACTGTATAGATCTGTATAGTACTGCATATACTAAGACTGATATAGACTATATATGACTTGTATATGACTATATATAGACTAATAAGTCAATCTAATTATATGATAAGACACTAAATAGATCTATAACCAGTCTATAGCATGATCTTGCAACATACGCTTTACGCACGCCCAACCAACATCAAGGACTGTGCCACTTGAACAGAACAGTACCATTACCAGGGCTTCCTCAAAAGACAAGATGATTCAGCTGATGTTTCAAGATCCATACCTTTTTTCTACAGAGGCATTTGATGCATCGGAATTTCATGGTGCAAGTATGTGCAGTTAAGGCCTAGCCTATATAGGTACTTCAGCTCAAAAGCTACTGTCAATTTGTTCTAGCCGCCCTACTTTCCAAACCGGATCCATACATGCCTATGATGCCTATGATCCACACGTCTGCGAGACTTGCTTAAACAATTTGCGTCGTCAATCGGGATTTTCAAAAGCCGTTATGGCGAGTATTCGGCCGATGATGCTCGATGACCTACTGCACTTCAACGCAGCTCAGCAATTTCAGCAACAAACACTGGTGCAAAATGGTATCAAAATGGTCAATTTTGAACAGATCACAGAGCGAAGTACATGCAATCAAGTCTTGAAACGAATCAATAATACCCTGGCAACCAGGAACCCTACGGTGCAAGTTAAGAGGTTAAGTTTGTACAGGTCTGTGCGGGTTCAAGCCTTTTTGTGGCCAGCACGGAGAAGTTCAAGAGTGAAATCTGCATTTTAGATGTTCCAGCTGCATGTTTTTGTCAATCAAGTCGAGCATCTTGTGGAATTTGAGGCAGTAAACTTGGATGTCTTCACCGAGACCTTCAATATGAATTTCTACTTCAACTACCTGACTCGGTGGCCAGAATGCTGTGCTGTAGCTCGTCGCAAGTCAGTGCAAAACAAGTTAAAACAAGGTGCCAATCTGTGGAAGCAAGTGCAGGCCTGGTTGCTGATGTTTGTGCAGAGGTGGCAGAAGCAGATGGTCACATAGCGGGATACATCATTGGAAAAGTAGAAGGAGCTGGTCCAAAGCAGCTTGGTGTCAGTGAAGCGTTTACGAAGAGCGTCACGATGTCTATATATACGTATATATATATATACACATATGATATGTCTATATACTCTTCTTCCGAAGCATTGCCCTTTACATTTGTTGAAACATTGGGATGTTGCATCTTCATATCTCTTCATGCACTCTTGCGACAGCGTCACGCCGTCACGCGTGCTTTGATTTCAGACTTCTTGCTATCCATTCTGTGAAGCAATATGTTTTGCATATGTATATATATATAACATATATTATATATATATCATTATGATTCATGATTCATTATGTATCATTTCGGACATTTGGCCCTTTCCTGCTTTTCACTCATGACGTTTGTTTTCGCATCCCTTTGCAGCGTCTTTCCCTGGCGCTACTCAGTTGGCACGGACATGTCTCCGCCATCTCGGTTGCTCCGGAGTTCCGTCGCACCGGTGTGGCCAACCGACTCATGGAATATCTGGAAGAGGACGGATCAACGGAAACAGAGACACACAAAGACACAGGTGACATCGGGTGACACGCAAATGGACAGCATGTTCCTAGACGCAACCTGACACAATCTCCCTTTGATCGGACTTAGGAGAGACCTCCTGGAATAGAAAATCGGCTGATTGACACTTTCAGTACTTTTCATTTCATACTTATACCTTAAGTTACTTAAGTTACTTAGGTTACTTAGGTTACTTAAGTTACTTAAGATTGGAAAGTTCGTAAAGCTTCTTGATCTTGGACCTGGTGACCAGTGCTATTGTGCTGCTGGATGCTGCCATTTCTGGCCGTGGAGGTCAGCGAAGAGATGCACGACTGCTATTTTGTGGACCTGTTTGTCCGTCCAACGAACACAGCAGCGATCAGATTTTACGAAGGCTTGGGCTATGTCATTTATCGCTGCTCGTCTACACTCATCTACACTCTAATCACTCTATATCTCTACACTTCTACATTTTCTCATCGTGTCCCAACCTTCGACACATCTTTGACACCTAAAGAAGTGGAATCAACAGAATGAAAAGCACACATAAGCAAACGCCTTGGATGAACTCTTTTTCCAGGACGGATTTTGTGACTGAAATACCGAAATCGATCTTGGAATTTCGAACATTTTGATTCTAAGGTACCGTGACGGGCTATTATTCTGGTGATGAGGATGCTTATGATATGCGCAAGCCACTGCGCAAGGACACTTTGGTTGAATCAGATCGAATCTTTTAGCAGCATTTTGCTTTTGAAGGTCATTGGTGGTCATTGATCTTCAAAGGAGGGTGGAAACTAAAAGCTACACTCAAACGCTCGCATGCGCTCTCATTCTCCATCCCAGGATGAAAACAGAAAATCTGTGGCTTGTCGAAACTATGTCGTGCCACTTGAAGCCTTTGGTCCTACTGTAGTGAGCATGTTGACAAATGCTCACAGTGCATCAAATTGCTGGCTACACCATGCTACGCTTTGTTACACCATGGTACACCATTCTATGTGCTGCATCATGCTACACATATGCTACACCATTGCTACACCATTGTAGCTCTCCACGAGGATCCAAGGTTGAACCTTCATGCATTCAATGCATTCAATGCATTCTATTGTTGTGAATTGATGTCTATTGGATCTTCCATTGGCTGACGGATGTGAAGTCTGCGTTTCCATTCTTAGGTTGAGAATGCTGGATATCGAATATCTCCTGAGCAGCTGCACGCTTCTGCTTGATGAAACATTGTGCCACAAAGTCTGTCCGTGTGACCTTGCGAGCTGAAAAGTTGTTGTTTGATGTTGCTTGTCCATTCGACGCACATGACGCAGCAACGAGAAATGCAAAATCAGAGGGTTTCCATCAATTTGATTTGGCCAGTCTGTCAATTTGATCAATTTGGTACTTCTTCAGAGAGTGGTGGGCGACAGGAGGGAATGCTGCCTGAGTAATCATGACGACTGCTGTCTATTTCGGATCAAGTGAGTTAAATGGCTTGTGGCAATGTCCTGCGAGCCAAAATGACAGGTTTGTTGGCATATGCATATAGTACTTCTCCAATCACAGACATCCGGATCTTCGTAGTTTTCAAAGAATCTGAAGACGGAAAGGTGAACGAAGCCAATTACAAATCTCGACAGGCACTGCCTGCACTGCCTGCACTGCCCGCACTACAGATCACTGCCAAGAGATCTTTGATCATCTTAGCTCCGTCACAGCTCCGTCACAGCTCCGTCACAGCTCCGTTAGCTCATGGCATGGAGACTTCGCCAACCAGAGAGCCTACGCTCGTCAGATCGTCGCGAAGCAGCACAAGAGCGCTTTGAAATCTTTGAACGGATTGACAAATGTGACAAAACTACAAATTCTACACAGGTTCGATCAGATTCCCTCACATAGCAAGGCCCTCCTTCCAAAAGTTCTCACGCTTCAACCGAGATGCTTCGGCAACTTGGAAGTTTGTCATGGCACATCATCAGAGAACTTCCTGCAGTTGGTTGCTTGTTGCTTTCGCTTGTCTTGAGGAGTGCAGGGTAATGAAAGTTTAGGAGAAAGTTTTGTTGAGGGTAGGACCGTCAAAGATGGACCTCACTTCTTCCGGTGGTTAAGAATGTTAAGAAAGTTCCTCAATTGTCAGGCCTGGATTGCAGTAGCAGATGTGGTACTCTGGGCTACTGCCCAGCATGCCTCTGATCAAGGCTGGCTTTGCAATGTGTGACCTTTTTGATCCTTTTCGGCCCTCTCCATCTACATTTGAAGCACTGTCCAAATAGTTATATTCTAGGCACTTGGTGTTTGGTAAGCTAAGCTAGTGTCTCCGATTGACCCCTGAGAACCCCTTGAGCGCGGGTAATGTAGGTCCTCAAACAGGGTCTCTGTACATTCCGTCCCTTCAGTCCAAAGCATCTTGGACTCTGCAACAATCTGACGAGATTCCACAGTTCATATTTTCTTTGCAGTGAATGAAACTTGGAGACCATTGCAGTAACTAGAATACATGAATTTGGGTGTTGGAGTCTTCGGCATTTTGGGTGTGTTTATAGAGTTGAGTTTAAAACTGTTGGCATCTTTCGGCGCATATGCAGGAAGAGGAACACAAATCTCTTGTTGGAGCTGTGGCTGTTCATCAGGTGAAGTGCTTTGGATTGATTCATCTGGAGTTTATTGAGTTTATTGCATCTTGCATCATGGTGCATCTTTTATAAGGTGTTACAGTCATAAAATAATAAAGCAACGTCAAGTGTCAGCAAGGATTGGAATGCCCAGAAGGTCTGTAAGGGAGCTCATTTCACAGTCAGATTTTTGGTACAGTACAGCTGCAACAAACATCAGGAGTCAAATGCTAAACGGCTAAGGAAGTCTATTATTTGAGCTCCTTGTCTGAAAGCTTTGGAAGATTGGCTTGACAAGTTTTGATCTCTGAGTCAGACTGCACTCGAATTTTACCTTCAGGCATGATCTGGAAAAGAGCGTTGGCATCAATCTTCCCTTCAACAGGCACATCCACAGAATGTGAACAAAATGCCCTCACTTAAGATCAGAAAGTACATATCAAGAGAATCTAATATAATATAGTGAGAAGAACTGTGTATTTGTCTTGGAGTGTCGATTTGGACCCGCACATGGCAGGTGCCGATCTGGTTAGTAGCTTCATGCTGCAAGGATCGAAAACTGTTTTAAGACCCCTCCGTATACTAGTACATACTAGTAATTCAATAGAGTGCTGTGCCAAAACTCGATTATATCTTGCCAGTGTTTCTCCAGCTCATGACCCGTGGAAGGGCTGAAGCTTCTTGGTACGGACATGTGTGACGAGAAGATAGAGATCGCTCGAAAAGGCGAATATCCATGGTACTCCCTGAAGGCGCCACGTTGACATCACGGTGCGATTCTTCAGAACCTACACCATTTTCAAGCGACGAACATCTTTTGATGTTTGGGTAGCAGAGTTTTGCTTCAAGTCATATCTATGATGTCGTATAACAATGGTGTCTTTGTCACAGTGTCACAGTATCATACAATGTGTCGCGCAATGTGTCATTCAGAAGTGCACAGTAGAATCTGTCCTTTGCTTGCATGTTTGCACCTCACTTGTGACTGTGCAATCTCAGCAACATGTCAAGAGTTTGTCATCCTGAAGCTTGCCAGGGACTGCCTTTGGATTGGCATGCACCTTGCCTCAAGCTTGAAATGCTGTCTTGTCCATAGGAGGAGAGAAAACACTTTCGAGGAGTTGCGTGATACTTTGAAAGACGCTATCGCTGACAAGCTTCTTTCTGTCGAGGAACAAAGGCAACACAGACATTTCAGTGATATGGGTTTGAATCTTTGAAGCCCGACATTTCGTGGCTGAATTTGTGTCACACTGGTTTGTGATCATCTATGTGTTTGTGTGTGTGTGTGCGCGGTGTGAGAACGGTTGTCCTGGAGCCTCAGGAAGAATATTTTGCCTCTCGGCACAATTCACAGAAGATTTTGATATTCTTGATTTTGTCAGATTGCAATGACTTGACACAGTGAAAACGGAACAGTGACAGAGTTGCCGAAGCTGTCGGCCGCTGTCAGCCACATCTCAGGAAGCTCCCAACTTCCCAGCAGGTCGAGCGAAAGGCCGGCAGTTTCCTGCAGATAAAAGGGCAGAAAAGCGATCCAACTTGACTCACTAGATAGACCAAAATTACCAAAACATGAAGCAAACCATACAAATTGTTATAAATTAAGCGTGAACATATCAAGGTCTATTCAAAAGACGTCGCTGAAGCAAAGTACCATTTTTAGCCTAACGAGTTGGCCAGTAGATCCAGTGCATCTCCAAAGGTTCAGCACCTGCCTTGAAACGATGAAATATGATGAAATATACTTGCAAGATTTGCATGTGACAATTGTGACAAGTGCAACCAAGCGTCGGTTTAAAGAGTTGTTTAAACTACCGGTGAATAGAATATGAATATCTCAATATATCTCAGTGATTCTCCATATATTTTTTGAATGAAACATTTGTCGTTCGTTGAATTTTGTGCTGTCAATCTTTCGCATTTGTCGCTTTGAAGGCCGCCCGAAAGCCGCCGAGCGCCTGGAGGCTGCAAAGGCTTTCGCCGAGCAGGACGAGCGGGCCATGGGTGCAGAGGTCCATCATTCATCATTCTATTTTTGATATTTTGTTGGTTGTTTGGTTTTGTAACCTGAGGATGAGCTATTTTTTGATAAACACATACTGACTCACAGATGATACGTCTCCTGATGCTTTATCGCATTCACCCACCAACCTGCTTATTTTGATGACAATATCATACAATATCTATCAGTCTATCAGTATCTTATAACCATATATATATAGATTTATTATGATTTATTAAAATCAATATTATATACTATGATTTATTAATATTAGCATTATATATTATGATATACTATAATTTGTTCTTGTACACATGTGTTACTGTGTTTGAATGGATTCTTTTGTCCTGACTCTGCACCACCTTTGGCTGTGAATGTGGTTCGCCATTTTCCAGCGATGTTTGGTAATTGGATTTCTCCAGCAAGGACCCAGGACCTTCGTACAAAATCAAGGAGAGCCGTTCTCTCAGCCTGAATCTTTCAATATCTTCCTGATCGCTAAATATCACTAGCATTCACTATCACTAGCATATGTTCTTTTGCTATTTTTATCTCTTATTGACACTTTCTTTCCAGTCAGACAAAGATTGTGCAGCCCGATGGTGAAAAACAAGTTTGGCAGTGTAGGTGCTCGCATGCGCATGCATGTCAAGGTTTTGGCTGCATAGATACACTTGTGATTGAGGTGTGAAGTCTGGTGTAAGCTTCCTTCAACAGGCCTGGTGCTTAGTTTCATTGAAAAAGATTCGCTTTTTGTAGCGTCACTGATATCTTTTCTCGTTTCAACTCTGTCTTGGTGGCCTCGCTTCATATTTTGAGGATGTGACAGAAGAGATGCCAGAGGGTCCCTTCGACATCATCCTTTCACGCTATGCCGCAGCACAGTTCAATTGGATTCAATTGGCAATAGAAACATATTATCAACATTTATCAACCATAGCCACAGCAGCCATTGCGGCCTCATACAGGTGCTGGTTTTGACCCGTTTGAATCTGAATTTGTTTGTTTTTGAGGCCACGCTCGCTGCAATTGGACATGAGCCTAGCTTTAGCCAAGGTATGTCTTTATTTGCAAAGCCCGCAGCTCTCTACTGTCTTGGCAGACATGGTGCAGAGACTGCGACCAGGAGGTTTTCTGGTGATTGGCGCAAAGGTGCTTTGTACTGCAAGATTTGTCGAGTCTTCCTCTGGTCAGCATTTGGAAATTGTTTGACAGTGCTTAGTTGTCAGGATACGAAGCGGTGAATCCATATCTTGGCATTTGTTCTTCTTAATTCTTCTCAGCCTTTCTTTTTTGGGACAATGCCAGTTAGTTGACTGAAGAAAATGATGCCATGTTTGATGGTATTCAGACACAATATTAAACTTCTTAAACCATTGAATCTTGCTGGATAGGTTTGTTTTCGGGCCTGTTTCCTTGCACTGGTGCACTCTAAACCTGCATAGCAGATCATAGCAGGTTTGTTTCCTGCATGCCCAGGATCACTTGCCCAATGGTTTCGGAGAGAGATTCGGCCTAAGTGCTGTGGACTATCGAGGAGAGGAGGTCAGCTCTAGCGAGGTTCTTCGGCCACTTGTCTTCACAGGTTGGTGGTTCGTGACAATCGCCATAACATTCCCGGCGTCGGTGTGGAACATCATGATTCGAACAAGCCGGCCGATTCTCAACTTTCATTGCAAGTATGAGTGAACATTGCGAGATTAAGAGTTCAGTGCAAAATACTGCAACACATGTTTTTTTATTCATTTCAATCCAGTGCATGACGTAGCATGGCAGTCCTCTGCATGCACCGGATGAAGTCAAATATACTCAGGATCTGGCAAGGCTATCCAATAGCTATCATACCTATCATGTAGCTTTGAAGTGAACTTGAGGTGCATCTTCCAGAAAACTCCCCTCTCCCTACCTTCACCTGGACGTCGTGCTCAGTGTCTTGGATTGTCTTGGTAGTGTCACGAAGATCCAGTCACGAAGATCGTGATGTTCCATGATTTTCTACCCTTAATGAAGCCTTCATGTAACTTAATGTTGATACTACAAGCTTTGCCCTGTAAAAGGAGCGAAATGGTCTGGATCACACAGATTTGGGGCGGTTTTCCAGGACGACTGGGTTTGAGACTGGTTGCAGTTGTAGTCAAGGTTGGCCAGGGCCAGGCAAGTTTTATTGATAGGACATAAAGTATGAAACCCAAAAGAGACTGGGCGGAGCTGGAAACCGATGATGGAAAGGATAATTAATGATAATTCATGTTTTGAGTTGTTGAAAGTTAGAAGCAACGAAAGAATACAAAAACAAAGTTGCCATTGTGAGTCCTCTTGATGTCGCTCTAAGATCTCTGCGCTGACAGTCTCCACATGTCTCCACATGTCTCCACATGTCTCGACATGACTCTCGACTCTCGCCAGTGTGAGGTTCTATTCTCAATTCGTGCGAGCCCTGGGTAGCGAGCCCTACTGGATCGCCGAACGAAAGCAACTGGAGCGTCAGCGGCTGGCCTTCCGCATGCCACTCGACTAAAATCGAAGATGGAGGTGGAAGGAGACCATCTTTGCCATATCTTATATTTACATGTATTTACTGTATATCTCTGGCCCAAGCAAAACTTGACTTTCTTTAGATGAAGACATACTCTCAAAATCTCTCAAGCCACTCTGGCCAAAGCAGTCTGTGTTTAGATTTGGGCATATTTGGGCGAATGCCCCCTTTTTTTGCAAGTTAGGCCAGGAGCCTCTCTTAGCTCTATCGGTTCCCTCATATTGAAGAATAAAACGGTTGTTTCCAGTAGCATCTCTGACAAGGCAGAATCCCGGTTCGGACTAGTCAATTCATATTAACGCAGCATAGATTCCTGCAGTGTTTATTATCTTTTGATATCTTTTGTTTGATTAGTCGGGGAGGAGATCTTCTGGGCAGTTGGAGCAGTGGTTGTCTCGAGGAACCAAAAAAGCAGAGATCTCATGCAGATGGCACTTGATGAAGGCAGGAAATCCATGGAAATCCACAACTTGGAAAGTTTATGAAGCTCTCAATATTTGTCAACACGCCATGAAATAATTATTCAATTCTTGTTTAGTTTTGTTTAGATTATTGTCAATATCGCTGCCCATGAAGGCCGTCGGAAAGCTGAAAGTCTCTTTGCTCGGGGCAGTGACTTGGTAGAGAAATTTAGAGAATTTACGCGCCAAGCACAACAGCTCAACAGATTGGTCTCTCATGGTCTGCAGCCGACATGTTACAACTTTACAATACTTTACAACACTTTATAGGTGCTTGAAGCTTCCCTTGCCGCCAGCCAATTCCTTTGATACCTCTTTTGTTTCTTTGGCCTTTGTTTTTTGGCCTTTGTTTCACCACATCAGCCCAAACAAAAAATCAATATGTGAACTGTTCAGGCAAAACCCGGGCCGAGTGGATGCAGGCCATCTATCAGCCATTCCAAAAGCATCCAAGGGTGAACTGAATGCTCAACTCGTTTCAGATTGTTTCAACTTGTTCTGCGTCAATGTGATGCACTGTGCACTTGAACCGAACCAAAGATGACAGGCTCGAGAAGTCTTTCAGGAATCCAAGAAGCTTTCCACGGGTAGTTCCATTCCGAAGGCGGCTGGGGGATTTTTCACATATCGTCACATTTTATTATTTGGATTTGGATCATTTAGACGAGCTCGTCGGAGGGGAGTCCTGAACTGGTGCATCTCTTTGAAGTGATACTGACATTCTTGAGGAGGAGCGTGCGAGTCGCTTGAAGAGTTTCCTGAAGCGCTTAGAACAGGACTGAAAAAATAGTAATATTCAACATAAGCAAAACAATTCTGAGGATGAGTCATGCAGTTTAATTAGATTCGGGAAAGTTTTGGTTCTACTAGAAATTTAGTTTCAAACGGGGAGGAATTGGAAAGTACTCTTCAAAGTGTGAGACTGCGTATGAGATATTGATAGATATTGGCTGCAAAGCTCCTGTTCTGTTCCTTTCCCTTCCTGTTCTGCTCCTTTCTGCTCTTCCTGTTCGTGCCCTTCCCGTGTTATAGTGTTGCAGGACCTGGCTGAGCGCGGCCGACGGCACCTTGATTCAAAGATGGTCTCTGCATATGGATGGCACTTCATGGCACTTCATGGACCCAAGATCCTGAGAGAAATGCTATGGATTCCTCATCCCTATCAGATCCTAGATGGGTAACATTCCATACGGAAATGAACACTGCATTGTTTTTATAGTTGGGTCCAGTCAATTGTTCTAATTATTTGGTTTCTTGCCGATTATCATTGCAACTAAATGCTTTCATCTGTGGAATTTTGACTCAGTAGCTACCAACTACAGGGATGCTGTTGCTTGAAAGACCTTCAAAGTAGTCCATTCAGCCCCAAACAGTCTAGGCAAAAAAAAGTCAGTTACAGACTATCCCTCAATTACTTTACTTCGTGTGATCCCCACCATGACATTTACACATTTTCTTACTGGCAAATCTTCTGGCATTCTATCTGACATATCTTCTGACATTCTATTTGGCATTCTATCTGGCATATCTTCTGGCATATCTTCTGGCATTCTATCTGGCAAATCTTCTGG
>Ga0126342_10013383_pt1 | contig 14539 bp, 7 predicted proteins | sample Cyp1metagenome_FD_92528 | JGI IMG/M metagenome (GOLD analysis project Ga0126342, IMG submission 92528) | Coral microbial communities from Lord Howe Island, Old Settlement Bay, Australia - Cyphastrea 1 metagenome | ecosystem: Host-associated > Invertebrates > Cnidaria > Coral ... | reverse complement strand
TTGTTTGTTTGTTTGTTTGTTTGTTTGTTTGTTTGGTTGTTGTTGTTGTTGTTGTTGTTGGTGTTGGTGTTGGTGTTGGTGTTGTTGTTGTTGCTGTTGAACACATGTTCGCATTTGAGTGATTGTTGACGTGTCCAGATTATATTCATTCCTTCCATCAACGAAATATTTTATTTGAATAATATTGATTACCATTTAGCAAATTCAATATCCTATAAAGTCTCATATTTTCTATCATTATAGCTGCAGCTTCAAATTTTAAGGTCTGGATCACGATTTAAAACCCACAGGCTACACCGTCGATCTATTCCAGAACGCAGGCGATAGGTATGGATCATTGCGGAACGATCCATGCCCGTTTTTTGAGCCACAGCCCTAGTAGGGAATGGATGTGGGATATCTAATCTACCATTGGAGGAGTATATCCATAAATCAATAGATATGGGATCTTGGATCTACATATCCATGATCTACATATCCCATATGGAGCTAATGTGGTTAAAACATGTTTTTTAACCACCCATATTTTGATGATTTATAGCACCGCTAAAAATGGTGATTTCATGTGATTTGGGGGATTCTTTATGGCATTGTTTTACCCACATTACCCTCTGGTAAACTAACAGAACTGGAAAATCACCATGCTATTAATGGGTAAATCAACTATGTCTATGGGCCATTTTCAATAGTTATGTAACAAATTACCAGAGAGTATACCATCATATATCCCATTCAATCACCATTGAATCACCATTAAATCACCTATAAATGGCCATGTTCAATAGTTATTTGACATAACCAGAGGGTAAACCTCCATTTTCCTATGGTTTTCCTATGGTTTTCCTATGGTTTTCCTATGGTTTTCCTATGGATCCATACGTTAAATCACCATTAATGGTATCTGGATGACTGGATGATCCATAGCCACCAGCTGTCCATGGCAAGGTGGGCTCCGTGGACTGGGGCTACGGCGCCGCGGGACAACGCTTGGAGCAACGCTTCGCGCATACCCTGAGTTTCAGGCGCAACATGCGGAAGTTTCACCAGTTTTCATGGGTTTCACCAACAACTTCAAGGAACATTTTAGGATATTATATACATTATACATATATTATATGTAATTATATATATAATTATATATATATTATAACATTATATAACCAACTATTATTGAATGAACTTGTTCAAAAACCCTGTTGATGATATGGGATCCTACCCTGTAAATCTTGGAGATTAATCCACTGTGGGAATCCCGGATTGAACCAGGCAGCAAAAATGGCCATGATTCGCCTATTGAAAATGGTGAAATGGATATCGAAAACATAGGTACCCTCTGGTAAACTAACAGTTTGCTATGGAAAATGGCCCAGTCGACATAGTGGATTTACCCATCAATAGCATGGTGATTTTCCATAGTTTGTTGTATGTTTACCAGAGGGTACATGGAATCTACTTTCATGGCGACATTGTTAAATCATCAGATGGCACGGGAGTTATCATAGTTGGTTCCCATGAAACATGGTGATTTTTAAGCAAACACATGGAGAACATTGAATTCAACCCTCACAACTGGAGGGTGAACTAATCAACCACTGGATGTTTCCTGAAAATGGTAAAGTTAGTTGGATACTTCTAAGAACGGGGAATCTATACACAGAAATACTCCCGCCAGGGAAACAGATGATAGACCATTTGGGGACACTGGGCACTAGGTGGGCGCCCTATTCTGAGACAAAGCCAGTTACGGTACATATTTACCCGGGATTATTTTAATGGTTGGCTTCTGGGGAGGGTAGAATTTGGCCATTTGGCCATTCATCACGTTTTGGTGACGTTTTGGGTGCCTTCATCAGAGGTTGACATAGCCAGCAGTTGGTCCAGGCAGATGGGCAGCATGGAATTTGATCCCTCAATGCCCGTGGGCAGCATCCACTCCACTGAATCCAGGGAGAAGGCGCTGGGCGTGTTTTCGGATGTGTCAAGGAGAGGACATATGTATAGCTGTTAAGCCTTAACTTGATGGTACATTGTGGTACAATCATGTCTGATGACTGATGTGCCGTCAAAAGTTGGATAAGTTGGATGATTGTTACAGCTTGTTACCCATGGTCATGGCTTCAATCCATTCCTTTTTTTTCTCCATGATCCCCATCCAGGGTGAAAGGAAAACTCCTAAGCCATGCCATTGGGCCATTGCACCTGTGATCTGTGGATCGATATATCTGGGCTGAGGAATGTCATCGGATCCTTGGAATATGGGAGCATAGAATTCTGTTGATGTCAAGCCCTTCGAAGCCCAACAGTTTCAACTTGAGCTTCACATAGTTTCACTGCTTCATAGTTCTCCCAGAAAAAATGAATCACATAACCCAGTTTAACTGTTTGCTTCACATAGTTTCACTGCTTCACACGATATGAAAAATGATCAGTGAAAGCTATGAACATTATCAGCTAGCAGAAATTTACCAGCTAGAAAATCGTTTCAAGTCATTCAATGATCCTATTGCTACCAGAAAAATACCGACAGGTCAGAATCCCAGGCCCAGGATTTCGCCATGACATGGGGATACCAATATATGGTCTTTAGATGGTATTCATTCTATGTCTAATTAATCTATCTATATATATATATACATATGTATATACACATATATATATATATATATACCTATATATATATGCATATATATATATATATAATTATATACATTGGATAATGATATGTGCATATATTTATAGATATAATCATGAACTCTTAAGTTATACAATAATATAGAGATATAGACCTAACCGCGCCTGAGGTGGCCTCTCCTAGAGCCTTTGGATTCATCTCTTGAGCGATGCAGCCATGGTGATTTGTTGGGACGCTTAACATGATATAGTGCCCTAGAAAACTATGGTTATATGATGTTATATGGTTATATGATGGTTATATCATGGGTAAACATGGCTATATCATGGGTTACATGGTTATATGATGGTTATATGATGTTACATGATATAGCCCAAAAACACATCTATGGGTAAACATGGCTATATCATCTAACATCTCTAACATCTCAAACCTATTTTTTATGGTTATTAACGACCTCCAAAAAAATCCGATGAGTACTGGAACTGCACCCAGCCATTTGGCCACTTGGCCATGGAACGAAAGCATTTTCAGGACAAGGTCGACTGATTCTCGAACATGTGTGGAGACAATATCAGAGTCATGGTTCTTCAAATTATAGCTATATTCACCTATGTTCGTGTTCTACTTTTTGATGCTAGTTCAAGCGTCCAAGATATGTACAATGCAGCATAAAACATGCCTCGCCATACACAGCGTCTCTGTGCTGTTTTTCGTGGCGAATCTTTCTGGGGGAAGCCCCAGACTGTGCCGAGCAAACACCCTGCACGAGTCCCATGGGCGTTTCTATGCTTCAACGGGCAACAAACATGCCTGATGCCAAGTGCCAATACTGATCCAATACTGTTTGCTGTGATTGACAATTTTTTGTGTGTCAAAAATGTGTCAAACTGTCAAACTGAACATCCCGATGCCGGTGATATAGATTCCCGATCCCACAGACCTTGGCTTCGATCCGTGCGAATTTGTGTTTGCGTCTCGAATTCGTTGTGGCAGAGTTTTCTCCCACCGACTTAAGGAAAACCAAAAACAAAACGCGCAGAATACCATCTGGTAAACTAACATAGCTATGGAAAATCACCATTTTTAATGGGAAAACTCACTATAACTGGCAATTTTCAATAGCTATGTTAAATTACCAGAGGGTAAGGTACTTAGATTCATAGGGAATGATGATCATGTTGATTGAGGCTACTGGGGCCCCCAGTGTACAAAAAAAGGGGGTGGGGTACCTATAAATTAGTCGTATCACTTTTTTGGGGGGAAACCATGGGTAACCCCTCCAATGAAAATAGTCAGGCTTTATCCATCACTGGGCTCAACAGGCAACATATAAATAATCACCAGGCAAAAGTATCAATGGATATACTGGTTGGTGGTTTCAAGCATGTTTATTTCCATAAAATATGGGATAATCCCAACCCCATTGACGAACTCTAATATGTTTCAAAATGGTGAAAACCACCAACCAGTATATATATATATACCTGGATCTTCAAACGCCTAATATATTTTGACCCTTTTGGTTGTTTACCAATTATGGTTGAAACCGCCTAGTTTTTTTGGGATTGTCATCAAAAACTATATACATATGACCGAGCAATCACCAAGGTCCATTTTGCCACGAATCTACCGAGTAGACTGAGACGACCATGTCAAACTTCACGGTTGGTTTTCCACGACTTCGCCACTTCCCTCGCCAAATCGCGTTGTGAAATCCTGAATCAGTGGACATCAGTGGACCCTGATTCCTGAAGGCTCATGGTGAGAGGCTTTTTGGGATGGTTTATTATTGGCTTTCCCACAGTTGCGGCTTATTATGCTTTGATCATGGTTGATAGTGGATGATAATGGTTAATTAATGATAGTACGTAGTTTTATATATATAATGTTATATAATGTTATATAGTTATATAATGTTGTATAATGGTGTATAATGGTGTATAATGTTGATAAGGGTTACACATATGGTTTAATCAATGAAGATCATGGAGATATAATTAATATCTAATGGGGATAGAATTGGAATTATAATGGGGTGTTATAACCGAGACTTTGATTCGGGTATTGCGGGATGAAGCCCATGTGATCAGCGCATTTCGTGTGACCAGCGAATTCCACCGAGCACGGTGTGACGGGTTGTAGCATTGTATAGCAAGGCCGAAGAGTGGAAAGTATGTAGAATGATTGTGAATGGAAATATGATGAAATATGTGTATATAATTATATATAATTGGATAATTACACATAATTTCATGATATCTCTATATGATGCATATGTACTATAAATGTAAATGTTCGGGAACCGAGGCAAGCCGCGGTTGGGCTATTCCACATAGCATTGCTGGTTTCATTTCACTGCGATGTTTCTAGGGAAGCTGTGGCTGCATTTTTGAAGCCGAAACCCTTGCGCCACTGGTGGAGGGTAACCGGTGGCACGACTGATGGAGAGTCAAAGAGGTGAATTATGGTGACCTCACCTGCAGACTTCACTGTACATGCAGAGTAGGGGAGAACACACCCCCCAAAATGGCTTATTTGACGTGTGAATCGTAGTAATCTGCCAAGAAACATGTTGTAAAGCTTGAATACATGGCCCATTCGTACCTAAAATGGAGCCCGAATCGCGAGGTGGTTGGCAACTTCCGTTGTGATGCTAAGCAGAGCTCAGCAGTAGACTGTAGATATCTGAACCATTAATCCAACATTTAGAGCATACATCTATAGTCATAATATAAACGAACATACCTAGGATGATAGATCATGTTCTGGTGAAGATCCCATGAAACCAAACATGTTCCATCATTTTCCAAGGATGTTCTTTTGATTTGATGTATCATTGTGTGGTGAAAATCTGCAACAAAGAACCCTCTCATTTTTCCATGGTTTCTTCCATGTCCAAACCACTGGCATGGTCTCTCAGGCATTGGATATTGTGATGACCGCCATGTTTCCAAACCCATTTTGGTGATCTTTGCATCCCTTTTGACCAGAGATCTCACTCACTTGACTCTCTGTTTCATCCCCAGCATTGTTGAAAACATGCCGGGGAGGTCTTAAACAGACCCAGAAAACATCGACTGGATTTGACTCGATGTTTGCACAAAAATCTTCCATTTTTCAGGGTACTAACCAACCCCTTCCCATTCGAACTTATCGGTTGCATCACGTTGACTCGATGTGAGCTGCCATGAGAAAGCGAGCTGTGTCGATGTGTCCAGAAATTGGTGATATCCCACGGAAAATCCCAACCATAAATCATCATAAATGGAGGTTTTAATGGGAAAATCATCTATTTCTATGGGCCATCTATACCATGGCTATGTTAGTCATAACCAGATGGTAATACTTATGGTGATTCCATAGCTCTGCACAAATTGCATGGTTTCATCAGCGGCGTTTTCAGTATAACGGTTGGTCCAGACATGGCATGAGCTGCGCGCGCCATAACCAAAAAAATCCGTGATCAAACGGACTCGGAAATGGCAGCTTGATTTTTGTTTTGCATCGTTTTGCCATAAATGCAGCGATTTACAATGATTTACATACTTTGCTGCCAAACGCGGACTGACTGTCTAATATTTTTATTGGGGTATCTATACAAGGATAGGCATGATCGGGGAGGTGTTGCTGCCTCTTGAAGAGTTGGCTCCAGTGAAACAGAGGAATTGATTTCTTCGGTCCAGTATAACCGCGCAATTTTGATCCCAAGTCGCATAGTTCCTCACCACTCACAGCAATATCGTCCCGTATCGTCCCGTATCGTCCCATAGTAAGATCACAGATTCTCTACACCAACCCCCAGCCTGCCCCTGATTTTTGGATCTGTTTCAACCCGAACAGTCGCATCCCCCGCAGTTCAGCGTGCGCGGCCCAACCCCGGGTCCCATTACCTGGAGACTTGTTGCCTGGTGCTCCCAGTGCTGATTTGTCTTTTTCCTGTTCCAATGGAGTTGCCGTTCAGCCGCCTGCTGAAGACATGTGCCAAGGATCTCATGGATGACTGCTGGCCGAAATTCGAGGATTTTTTGCTGTGGATCGGTAGTCTAGGTAAATGGACTCCAGAGTTCCTGTTAAGATCATCAATATCAATAATATATTAATATATATATATATAATGATATATATATATAATATATCATTATATATATAATGATATATATATATACTTATAGTTCCCCAAGATTTTGTTTGGAGGCTTCACCATCAACGATGATTTATTTACAATCGAAGCTGTGGATCTAAGCCGCAATTCACTGGACGTTTCACTGGACGATTTGAATTTTAAACAAGGGGATTAGCCGTCAAAAGCGGGTTTTACGGACTATAACATGTGGATGTGGGTCAAAATGGAAGACCTAGGGGACCACAGATGTGAATGTCTAGTTTAGTACTAACCATCCAATTATTGGGGTACCTAATTTTGACCCATACCCATGTGGGATGAATTCAGAATGATGCTTGGCAACTACAGTTGACTACCTCACTGCTGGACCAAGCTCCACAGCAAGGTATTGATGTTCACCATGGGACCAGACTTTCGACCCATAGCCAGTACACAATATCACATATATATATACAAATAATGGCTATTAATGTACTAGTATTGATGTACTATTATTAATGTACTATTGGGTAATATATATATATGTATATATATATATATATTTTTCCCCCATAGCTATATATAATAATAATACACCAAGCAACAATTTCAATGGGGGAAAATGAGGGAACATGATGATCAATGGGATGAGGCACGCAAGAAATCCCTGCTGAGGACTATCCCCATTTCAGCGGGAAAGTAGCATGAGGAAACATATAATTTTCTTAATCTGCATGGATCCAAGTGCCTTCTTAGCAAGTCTTTGAGGCATGATTTGGGGGGTGGGGTTAAGTACCTTCTCAGGAGGTGTTTGGATCCATAGGGAATGTTTGAATCTCATGCTTGTCGACAACGAATGCCCTTGGTCAACGTCCCCATGTTGTTGATCGAATCCCTGAAGCTCTGGCATATTTCCCCACAAAGGGCAAAGTCATACTTGAAACTGAGCAAACCTGAGCAAACCTGCGGTTCCATGTTTTTGTGTTTAAAGTCCAAATCAATTACCATGTTCTTGGTCATATGACATATGCGACACTATCTCCCATTTGCAAAAAATCCCATTCCCATTGTGTCCAAACATCCGTCCCAGTATTTGGGTGATTTTACCCATTAAGAGCACTCGTGCTGCCAAGGACACGCTTTGGAATGCCATGGGCGATTTCCAACATAATGGTGAAGAGGTGAAAGTCTCTGTGAAGCCTGTCATGGACTTGCACCTGTGTCTTGATCGACTAAGCGGCTTTGGGATTTTTACTGGGGGTGTTTTGATGGAAAAAATGGTGGATCCCCAGTCGGAAAAACCATGGGTTGCAAGACTAAAATTAAGGTCTAATTTAGGGATGATTTGGGGATACTGTCATTTTAGGAAACCTCCAAATCATGATCAATGTATTCACTGATTATGATGCTTTCAAGCCAGCCAATTAAAAGTAAGATGTCACCATGAGTATCTATGGACGTTGCAACACCATGAACTGGAACCAGACCCGGACGTATCCATACACGCAAGAAATGTGTTTCAGACCCACAAAACAGCACAACAATACAACAGGTGTTTATTGAATGACGCAATTTCATGCAATTTCAAGGGGTTACATCTGTGTGTCATCGATCTCATGACCAAACTCCACAAACGATCCAGTTGACGGCTTCCATCAGCTGATGGGTCTTGTTTTTTTGAATTGGGTACACCCCAAAATGGCAATTTCAGGTAATTTCCACGATGAAAAGATGTGAACATGATGCTCAACCCCTGGAGTTTTGGGTGTATTATTTTCAGACAAACCCATAGGACCCATAAAGACAAGAAAGATAGAAAGATCCAGACAAAATTGCCACCCGAGTTCCCCGCTAATCTCGCACTTGAAAACGGTGTATCCAGGGAATCTCCAGGGATGTTTTTTTTTTCTATTTTTGATGGGTCTCTTAAGATCCCTTAACCTTAATCTCCTGGGGAATCTCGTTTTTTGCATCTTTTTCGGCTTCATAAACCCTACATTTTTCCACTCATGTTTCCATGATTTGTGAAATTTCTAGCAAATTCAAAGTTTTTTTGCTTCAGCCAATGTTCCATTCATAGTTTTCCTCAGTTTTATACCCCACTTTCATCCCTGGCCAGTGGCCCTGGTGGCCCTGGAGGTTGCGCTTCAAGAGTCAGTCGAACTCCAGCGACGTCTTGGAAGACGGTTTCGATGCCACCAGTTGCGACAGGGTCAGATGGATATGGCCAGTTTGATGGGTGATATGTGGGTATTAACCATGAACTTCATGAACCAATGAAAAATGGAGTTTAAACTATGAAACACTGGTATTTAAGCATGAGAAATTGGTATGTAAGCGTTAAAAATGGTCGATGAAGTACGAAGAATTGGTATTTAACTCATGAAAAAATGGTACCATTGAACATGATTAATGGTCCCATTCATGACACATCAACGACGCGAATTCACAAAAAAAAGATGTTTTTTGCCAAATCACTGTGGAGAGTTGAGACCTTCTGCATGGTAGGGCGACCGATGACAAGAGTGTGCTTCATGGCATCCGAGCTGAGAATTTCAAAACTAGTATCCCATTAAAGATCAATTTGCCCAAGAACATTTTGTAGGTGTCAACATCTTCAGGGTTGAACATTAGACCCTTGAATGTGTTCTTGGTCGTAGGGCCCCATTCTTTGGTGTGTGTGTGTGATGTGTGTGTGTGTGACAACCCATTGTTCTCATGTGGATATATGGGCAATGGGTCAAATTGCTAATATCCAGGTGAGTGAAATAGCTCGTAAATTGATGCTGTCATCCACTTGTATGGAGAAATGAATTTATATGTTTTTACCCATTCCATGCACATTCTGGATAATTAAATCTCTATTGTTGATGATGAAGTCCAAAATGTCAAACCCATGATCATACCCAAGATGAAATACACCTTGTAAATTGCTCGATGAAACCTAAGAGTTAGCCGATATCCCAAAGATCATCTAACTGACCCCCATCATGTTGTATTTTGTTTCAAGGCAATTTCGTCCCTCTTTATAGAGAATCCATCACTAATCCCATCCACCTAATACAGTGCTAACCCCCATTCTGAAGCGTCCCGTGTGCTGGTGCATCCCTTACACTAAACCATAATTTCTGAAGTGTGTCCAAAATCTGAGGGGAAAGAATTACAGTTGATGTGTGGTTAGTTATGAACCATTACATATCCCCATTCATATCCCATTCGAAAGCGCCATTTTTCGTGGCTAGACCGAACCCATTAAAAGACCATCAATGTCCCTATTCATATCCCATATAGTATTTATATAATTTTATATATTCTATTCACATCCCACAAAGATTCCATTCATATTCCCTTGAATCCCATATTTTTTCCCCATTTGTTTCATGGCTTTCCCCCCATTTCCCCCCAGTTCTCCCCAGTTCTCGTTGAGAATTCAGGTGACCTCTGTCCCCAGACCCGAAGTGATCTACAACGACCAGATCTTGCGGAAGCACGGGCTACGGGATCCCGCCTGCGCGTATCACCTGGAGCAGCTCGGAAGTGACATTTCTCCGAGACTTTCCATGGGGTTTTCCATGGTGTTTTTTCCATTTTTCCCACTTTCCTGATTTTCTGATGAGAATCCAAAGCTTAAGATGTTCTAAGATGTTTCAAGATGTTCCATGTAGTTTTTTTCCACTGTTTTGTTGCGCCAATCAGTTCAATTGTACCGTTTCACTATGTTTCTGAGTTCAATAATTACATGGGTCACCACGTTTCTGGGTCGATTGGCTCACCATGGATGGGTAAATGATAGGATTCGATTCAAAACAATGGATGACAAGCATCCAACACAAGTTGAGATTTTACATACATGGAATAGGGGTTCCGCAATGATGCTTGGATGGTTGGTAAATGTCGATACTTGTGTGTGTTTTTTTTGTCTCAACCTTTTGAACGACAGGTTTGCCTAACCCCTGAGGTCTGTGCAACCTTTTGTTTACATCTTTGGAATGGTGGGTGTAAAACCCTGGTTTTGATATGTTTTGATGACGTAACGTGTCAAAGTCACCTTAATAATAGGTCATAACTTGAGAATCTGAATTGAGCAGGCCCATGATTTTGTTGCATTGTATATATAATTATATATATATGCATATATTGTTTTACACTACCCCAAAAGGACGGTAAAACTGTAGTCATCCCACTAGATTTAGAACCTTTAACTTTTACGTGTTCAAATTGGCATGTTTTAAACATATACCACCTGGTTATTTAACATAGCCATGGAAGCCATCACCATTTTTAAGTTCGGTAAACCATCTATCAATGGGCCATCTATACCAAAGCTATGTTAGTCACAACCAGAGGGTATATCCCATTAAACCACCATTCTTCATAGTTAAATATAGTTAAATCCCATTAAAATCAGAAAATCCCAGCATTTTTGAAGATTTAGGTGTACCCCCATTTATGGAAACCTCATGAAACCTCCATTTTTCATGAGGTTTCCATGGCAACACAACTGTCAGTTATAGTGTCAGGCAGCTCTTGGCGCCGGGGGATGTCATCATTCAGCGCAGCTACCGGCAAGCCTTTCGTGGCCCGGAGCGTTGGTTTGTTTTCACTCACTAAAGAATACCATAGAAATATGTATATATATATATAGATCATATAAAGTTTTTTTTGTTCAACTTAGTCTTTGTTGTTTGACACTATTTGTTTTTCTTTAAGTTAGGGATTTGGTTAGCCCCCTCCAACTTAGTAAGTGTTGTTTGGAAGAGAGGTGACACCTGGTTACGAATGGGATAAGCCCATGAGAAATCACGGTTATGAACCACTTGTGAAAATAAATTGCGATGATCCTCCAGGTACTAAGACTCCATTGATTCCGTTTTAAGTCGAGCGTGGTTCATGTTGTTCAGAACTCGACGTCAATCCAAACTACTGGATCCTTAAATTGAGTAAATCCCAACATTTCTTCAATCTAAGGTGGCATTTTCAATTTGAAGAAACAATGGCTTCATGCCGATGGTTGAAGAAACCACCATTTGGTAACATTTGGTAACCATCAACTTATTGACATCCAGCTTAGCCTTGTTGTTTGATGTTGTGCGAGAGAAACAATAAACTTACCCTCCAGTGTCAACCATGACTGGCTGAGAAATCTCCGAACTACATTGGTCAAAAAAGAGTGACATTTTCTAGCAAGTCATGTGGATGATTGCCGGAGGGAAATTGCCCAATACATCCCGACAGATGACTGCTATGCCATGCCGCTATGCTCAAGATATAATCTCTGCTCCCTAATACTAAAAAACCCCCCCAAATGGTAAACACGATGATCCATGTTTTTTTATTAAGGGGTATTTTGCATTAGGGTGCCCCTAATATTCCAATGAAAACCCTAATGATAAAAACAAAAAAACTCGATTTCAGATTTGATTAAATCCCTTATTAAAAACTATTGCCAAAACTTGGATTTCGAAGCTTTCCCCTAATATTCCAATGAAAACCTAAAATAATCAAAATAATAAACTTGTGAGATGAAACCCCAATAATTAAAAAAACCTCCAGGTAACATTCTATTTTTTATGAATAGGGGGTTGAACCCATTATTTCACCATCCTGTTTTCCTATTGATTTTCAATTAACACAATAAAGAACGCAATTGTAACCCACCAAAAAAAAGAAATTGCCAATCCATTCCTATTTTTTTTAATTGGGGGAGTTTTAGTAATAGAGAGAAGAGATTTGGTCAATGTAAGATAAGAAATAGTGATTTCAGTACGTATATACTGTATATGATATTACTACTGTTGATAGTCTTTTCTAGTTGTGCCATGGTATATATCTACAGATTTCTACGTGCGATCCAAGATGTAGGTTTTGAGGTGCTCAGCCAACAGTAGTCCATCTCCAATTGGGTTGATGCATTGGATATACCCATATTTCTGGCTAAATTGTAATGACCTCACTGTTCTCCCTCACTAGAATCATGGTTTATCTTGTGAATCATCCCCGAATTTCCTGAAATATCAGTATATCAGGTTGGTAGCTGAATTAAGCCCATTCTTTTTGAGCTCATGGGATACTTTATGGCACTGGGTTTACCACATGCATGAATCCTTTGTAGATCATTGATGTTCTTTTTACAGGTATCCTAATGAGTTCTTCTATCCCACAATAGATGTAGGTTGCAGATCTTGGCTTTTTGATACTGTGGATGGAAGAAATCCTTCATCACCTTGGATGGTTGAAACCCTATAAATAATGGGATTAACCAACTGGGTACTTTGGAGGCCCCTTTTTCAGTTAGGTGACTTAGTTGGCACTTAGCTTTAACTTAGCTCAGGTTCTTGTTGTGGGGTGGCTAAGTGGAAGCTAAGTGGAAGCTAAGTGGAAGCTAAGTGGAAGCTAAGTGGAAGCTAAGTGGAAGCTAAGTGGAAGCTAAGTGGAAGCTAAGTGGAAGCTAAGTGGAAGCTAGTTTTTTTATATGTTGTTTTTTGTTTTGTATGTGTGCATGTTTTTCTTTTTTTAGTGATTTTGTTTGGTAGTGTGTGGACGATGCCGCTGCGTTTTTTCTTTGAGGCTGCTTTTTTGAGTGGGCAGGTGAAAAAGATGCTTTGCACCATGCACAAGTAAACGGCAAAGGGCGCACATGCATGGCACATTCACGGATGTTTCTTGGCTTGTAGCCAAGCCATCCGTGCGAATTTTGGACAGAAGACACGAAACAAAACTTATGGATTCGAAAGAAAATGCCTAGGGTAAACTTGAGAAAACCACTAGACGTGCATCTATCCGCACTCATTCCGCACTCATTCTCACTAGGATAGTCGTCCTACCTCGCACTCATCGCACTCATTACAGACCTTCAACTTTCCTTTCCATCATCCGTTATCAACTCGCACTCAAAATAGTTATTTGCTTAGAGTTATGCAGTTCCGCACTCAAAAACGAACGCAGCCTTCCTTTTTGTCACTGGATGTCCGCACTCATCCGCATTCAATCCGCACTCATTCCCGTTCCATGGTTTCACTTAGGTCATGAGACGCCATAATTGTGTCACTTAGACCCTTGCAGCCTATATATGTTATCCATCACTGCGCCACTGCTGCATCCACCTGCTTCTGGCAGCTGCTCATTTCAAACCCAAAAATTGTCCTTTGACAGACCCACCCTACATTTCACAGATCCACCACGTACTTGCCAAAATCTGCACATCACGACTTGCCAAATCCTTGAGAAAAAACATCGGCAAATTCTCATCTGTTAAAACAAACAATGATTTTTTAAAAAACCTAAGTCCGACCTAAGTGATTGCTAAGTTTCCATCATCATGAAATACTTTCACGTAGCTTCCACTTAAAAGTGACCTAACCTCCCTCATGTCAATGCTAACCTATAATATAGCCAGAGGTTGCACAACATAGCAGCTACTTGATATATATATATATGATCTCAAAATTTAGTCGTGGAATTGACAAGTTTCATTAGGGTCATCATCATCATCATCATCACCACATCATCATCATCATCATCATCATCATCATCATCCTCATCGTCATCGTCATCATCATCATCATCATCATTATCATCATCATCATCATCATCATCATCATCACATCATCATCATCATCATCATCATCATCATCGTCAGCATTAGTATGAACATGAACACGGTGTTTGAGGATCTTCCGAGAAACATGTGAGACCAGTTTTGTTTTTCTGTCTCTTCACAGCAGCTGCAAGTCTCGCACAGCTTTGAGGACCTCTCCCTGCGTCTTCACTAGTGGTGTGCAAACATCCCACCCCACCCCCCC
>Ga0126342_10013382_pt1 | contig 14540 bp, 11 predicted proteins | sample Cyp1metagenome_FD_92528 | JGI IMG/M metagenome (GOLD analysis project Ga0126342, IMG submission 92528) | Coral microbial communities from Lord Howe Island, Old Settlement Bay, Australia - Cyphastrea 1 metagenome | ecosystem: Host-associated > Invertebrates > Cnidaria > Coral ... | reverse complement strand
GGGGATCAGTCTCAGATGTAGATTTCGCATTATTTGCTGATGCTTGGATTCTTGGCCGTCAGAAAAGGACTTGATCCGCAACTGGAGCATTGCATACATTGGCAACATTTGCGGCTGCTTGCTCATTGACGCTCCTTGGATTTGTCACAACCTACCGTTGTGAAAGCCTTGGTCTGGTAGAATGATCGTCTTTCTAGTATGGTCATAGTTGTCCAGCATTGTTTCTCCAGATTGCTGAAGGGCTTGGTGCCCACGTGGGCCGCTGTGTTTTGGTACGATTGTGTATAAATATACATAATTACTATATAATCATATATATATATATATATATATAATATTTGTGCATTTGCATATACTATCATATACTTATATCATTTTATATCCGCAGCTTATACGCATGTATTTTCTCATGTATCCATTGACGGATACGTGGGTTAACTGTGGGGATCTGCAGGCATGGATAGTTGCGAAAAACACCAAAAGAACCACCTCAGCCCCTAGCAGGCCCTAGCAGGCTGTAGCAACAAAAGGTAGAAATGGGTAGAAATGCGGTGAAATGCGTGGAAATGCGTGACTCCAGAATACTGCTGCACCAAGGCTGTGGCCCGATATACCGGCATGTTCACTGGTGGCGCGCAGGACACGATAGCAAAGGGTGACACGGTGACAGGGCAACCTGAAAACGACATCGAACATGGAGAAATGGCAGCAGATTGATGGAGACATCCAGAGTTTCTGCTGGTGCACTTCTTATTTGCCTCTATGCTTTGCTAATTTCCTCATGGATAATTTGGACATCTGCGGGCAGAGTCTCCAGAATTGGAGGATGGAACCTGTTTCGCTCACAGGCACTGCCGCATTAAGTCCACTGCTTGCAACAGGAGATGGCTGTCCACACGGTCATGAAGAAGTGCTCTGCAACATTTGGCCAAACCGTGGCAACTTGACAGAAATAGCTTCAGGAAACGCATTTGGAATACAATTCTGTGAGTTCCATTGCAACACCGAGGTAAAAGGCATCATGTGCAACTGGCTGGTGTGCATGGCAGTGTGGTTGTGCACCATGGCGAAGGACTGTTTTTGGGATGCAACGAGTCTCTAATTCAATTCACAAGTGGCACATGAACATTTAGATGTTGGATGGGAATCGTAGTTTGGTATCGAGATCAATTTTCAGGCCTCAGGTATCAGCTGTGCAGCTCATCTTTCCCTGCATTGGGCATGGAAGGACCTCTCTGGCAAAATGGTGGGAGTTTGGTTCCCCATTTCGATGTTCATCGCCATTGGCTTCGAGCACTCCGTGGCAAACATGTTCATCCTGCCAGCAGGACTGTTTTCAGGCCAGCTCGTTTGCAAATGTTTGCAAGATGGGCAAAATTACGAGTCAAGTGAAATGTCTAATGAGTCTAGCTGTGCTGCAGAGAATGCTGTTTTTGTATGTTTTTGTCAGGTGCACCACTGAGCTGGGGCGATATTTTGGTGAAGAACTTGATCCCTGTGACCATTGGCAATGCCATCGCCGGAGCCTTCGCAGCTTGTCCTTCAACCAAAGGCATAGCGATGTCGAGATGCGACCACATCTGCTGTAAACATAGACTGTAAACAATTGTAAACATGTGCTGGCATCCGTATTCGCATTGTATACCAATTGCAATAATATGGACATAATATGGAATAGATTGGAATAGTATGCAATAATGTGCAATAATGTGCAATAGACTGGAATAGATTGATGCTCTATCGGACTCTATCCATTCCAACATATTCCAACGAAAAGTTTTCCATGGCCATTGTGGCCGTGCTCGCCATGTGTCGACTGCCGAGCCCAGGTGGTGGGTGCCGGCATGTCCTTCTCCTTCGGCCGATTGGGAAAGAAAGACGACCCATGAATGGCAGACGGCGAGGGGAGAAAAGGGCAGAGACTGCAGAGAAATGTGGAATGAATGGAATGGTTGGAATGCTCAACAGCAAAAGAACTAAAGGTTAAAGTCTAGGACCTGAACACAGACAGGCCCTAGATGCATTTTTCACCACAACAAGAGGTTGTCAACCAAAAAATTGTTTGATATTGATGAGGTCTGACATTGGGAGACTTTTTCAACTCCAGCGTCGGACTTGGAAGTGTTTCTGCTTCCCAAACCTTTAGCATTTTGACGAAAACGCGGTGCAAGTGGGATGTGCGGCTGCTGCATAACAACATATCAGGGTGGCAGATTCCATTTTTGCCCACTGAAACGTCTTGCACTGGCAAAACACTAGCCACCACTGCAGGACCAGTGGAGGCACTTACTGCTTCAGCGCCAAGAGTTCTGCAACATGTGCGACAATGTGCCTGTGCCTGTGACAACTGTGACAGCTTGGCTCGGCGCTTGAATGAGAAGCTGCAGCTTGGCAAAACTCGGATTGTTTCGAGATACAAAATGCTACACACACGCCACACTACTAGGGTGTTTTCTGCTTTTTTCTTTCCTTGTACTGTATACTGTATATATATATATACACATAGGCTTTATAGAGGAATTTGACTTGGAAAGCTGCACTGCAGGGAACGCTCAAGTGATGCCTCGCGGCTTTTGTTGGTCCAGTCATCACAGCTTTGGGATGCCTTTGAGCCCAATAGTGTGGATGCTCTGGTGCTGGACCGCACTTGCCTCTGGATGATTCTGGATGATGGATGACTGTGGTCGAGTGATGTCTAGTGCTGTCTAGTGATGTCTAGTGTGTTTAAGGAAAACAGTGGCACCCATGGATTCTGCCATGTGAGCACTGTCGGCTGTTGATTGACTTCATATAGTAAGCGGTATTTCCAAAGGCACAGCACTTCTTTCAAGTATAAGTTATAGTTATAAGCCATCGGAGACTCATTGACTCCGACCTTTCAATAAGTTCCTGCAACTGGCCCTGTGCAGGAAAGGGCAGAAACTTTGCTACACATGAAAGGGCAGCGTTGGCTTTTCACAGGCCATCTTTGTGGTGCTCAAAGATTGTCAAGCTGTGACAGCTGTCAGACAGCTGTAAAGAGTTCTCATGCAATATGTGTGTACTTCACAGAATGACCCTTAGAAACTTTGGGATGCGTTCAAATGATCTCAGATGAACATGCCCTGGATATTTCTTGTCCAACTTCTCCACGCCAGACAAGTCCTGGCATGGCATGGCTTTGGCTTTGAACAGCTCCGGGATTGTGCTGGGAGTGCAGCTGCAAGCCCCCAACTTGCCTGCAGGTCTGGCAGACTTAACAGTGACTTAATACAAAAAAGCAAAATTGGATCCTTCTCAAAACGTATCGTGTGATATCAAGGATCATTTCAAAATGGATACGACAATGCACTACCGTGGAAAATTACATTGACAGTTTAATTCCTGGGATTTTCAGCAGACTTGCTTGACCACTCCTAACATAGTGACATAGTCCTTTGGAATTAGAACAAGTAAAGACGCCCCTCTTGTGGCAGGCTTCACTTTGAACTTCGGCGAAGGATTTTGGTGGTTTCAGTGGATTGCCAAGGAGGCAAAGAGAGCTGAAGAGATCTGAAGAGAGCTGAAGAAAGTTGAAGCCGTGTAAAATTTGCTTTGCGCGTTCGTTGGAAGATATAGATGCAAATCAAAGACCTTGGCTCTTGCACCCCACGGCAGCAAATTGAGTTAGAACATGCTTGGGCTGCTTGGGTTTAATCAATCTACGATATCTACGTGGATACGACAGAGTGACATGCTTCAAGCGGGGCATGCCCCGTGGCATGCCCCGTGGCATGCCCCGTGGAATGCCCTGCAGCGCGCCGCGCAGGCTACCGCTGTTTCAGTGCCTTTTGGTGATGCGGCGAAGTTCGCAGCCCGGAGCCTCCAAACTGCAGGCCGGTGAACTAATGTGTGAACTTGGTGAATACGGGATTGGATGGGATTCCAAGCATTTCACTGAACACGCAGGAAGTACGGAAATCGATTTTCGAAAAAGGAGTCCACTCGAGAATGGCCGCAAATCAATCGAGTGGCAGCAACAGACTGCAAGTGACCGGAAGTGACCGCATGCTGTGGTCACGGTAATTTTTCCACATTTTTCGCGCCGGCTCACGAAAAATAATCCGCAATTTCCGGGCTGAAACGAAACACAGACGTTGAAAGGAAAAGGGGTGACTTGAAACGAAAGAGGCAGGACCTGAACCAAGAAAGGAAAGACTTGAAGCCAAGGAGGAGGCTTCAAGACGAAAGGACATTTAAATTTGGAAAACTAAGGGGAAAGGAGTCAGAGATGGAGCTGGACGAGTCGAAGAAAAGACAGAATGAAGACAAGACACCGATTTCCCAGAGAAGATAACAGAAGAAGACAAGAGAAGAAGCTACAGAAGAGGCGCACCCTAGAAGAGTACTCTTCCCCGCAGAAGCGAGCTCATCGTATGTCACCTTCTACAGCAAAGAACACCAAACATGCAAAGAACCCAGATGGAAGCAACAGCTGGCATCTAAAGAAGAAAGATCGATGCAAGCATCAACACCACAGATCGCCAAAAAGCCATCATCCAGCCCAGCTGAAGTAGAGGAGATCAGCAAGCACTTGGAACTCCAATTTCAACAGGCAAAACAGACCATGGAAAAAAATGCAACAAACTATGGCCAACCCAGAACAACCACCATACATACAAGAGATGCAGCAGCAGATGATGAATCTCCAACAAAGTGTTGAGGAGTTGTTGAAACAAACCACAGACCTAACGCACAACATACAAGATGTGGACATCCTAACGCAGCACGTGCATGAAACACTGTTCACCCAACAAAAGAGAGAAGCTGCAAAACAAACAGCAGCGAAAGGATGGCCGAAGGAGTTCACAGATGCAGAGAGAGAGAGAGAGAGATGCGGTCATCAGTTGGTATACTCAGAAAGCTGGAGTTGCCAATCAGTTCGCCACCACACATAGACGCTACATGTATGGAAGGTACAAACCTTCCCCTGTCACCATCATACGCTGGGAAAGCGAGTGGGCAAAACACACCTTTGAGAATTACATCTACAAGCGATACAACAAACGCAATCCGGTCACAATTTGGGACAAGAGCAATTACACAGTATACTTTGGCAACCAACCACATCGAATTAGCTTCATGCCACAAACCAGCGACATGGAAAGAGACATCAACCTGACGATCCAGGCCGCCCTGCACATTGTGACCAAGAACCCTGACAGCGACTTAGCCAACTCGTGGAACAAGGTATCTGCGAAGTGGCAAGACAAACTGGCAGTTCGCATCACAACGCCGTGATCTTTGAATTGGTCAGAGATAAAGAGGACCCGAAGTACATGTACCTCCACATTCACCAAAACTACTTTGACATCGTCAACAACGGATGGTCGAAAGGATGGGCAGAAGCCAACAGCAAAACCAAGTACCCCAACTATAGCCAATACGCCTACATGCTCAAGTTCGCGACGCTCAGGGGCAACGAAGAGTATTACACCATGAGAGAAGCCAAATGGGGTGAACATGCTGGAAATGATGACCAGATGCATGCAACTTGACTAGGCTCCCCAAAAGAGGAAGCCCCGTCCGTTCCGATGGAAATAGAAACAAAGCAAGTAGGCAAGAAGGAACTAGGCAAGAAGGAATTAGGTCAAAGGAAGCTAGATCTGAAAGATTTAGGGCAGAGAGAGCTATATCCCGCAGAGGCCATTAGACTTAACAAAAGCAACTTGAGAACACATCCTTTACAAACTCGAAATTGTGGGGCCAATGGAGTCAAGTCTTCACATGGAAATTGTGAACGGTACCGTCAAGAGGTGCCGGGACCTTTGCGGAACTTCGTCCGCAAAGAGCAAATACCCCCCAAAAGCTTCCCACGAATATGCTCCCCTTAATAAGAATGGTAGACAACACAGAGGGAACCAAAAGAGTTCAAGAAGACGTAGATTATGGAGATACTTTAAGCGGGTGCATGGGAAGCGGAAAAAGCGCGGGAGGGCTCAGGAAGCTTGGCAGAAACGGGAAGAGTCTGTTGTAGTGAAAAAAGCCTTTAAAGACTTCCGAAAAAAGTTTGCTGATGATTTGGACCCAATGCAGAAAACTCATAAGAGCAGAGGGCACGAATTACCCTACAAGACGCGCCTCAAAGTAGCCACGCTGAACATCAGAGGGTTGAACGGGGAAAACGGAATCACTAAACGACAGCTGATTACCAAGATCATGAAAGATGAGGGGTTGGATATACTCTTGCTAACTGAGACTCAAGTGAATGCATCCAGTGTTGAAACGCATGATGATTATTTGTTTTGTTCAGTAGTGATGTCCAACCAGGCAAATCTGATAGAGAACATGCAGGAGTTGCTATAGTTGTCCATAACGGGTACAAACCATATCTTTATGAAGTGAAGCAAATTAGTGGAAGGGTAATGGCAATACGGCTGAGATCGCAAGGGATCAGCTTGGCCTTTCTGTGCTGCTACACACCACACAGGGGGCATGCGACTGATTTGAAAGAGGCCTTTTATGACTCCGTACAGGAACTTTGAAATGTGTGCAACGAGGCCGTGTACACAGGGGGAGATCTTAATGCTAGATTACAATATAAATATGCTAGTGAATCTGAAGTTATGGGGCCCCACATTTTTGGAAGAGGCAGAACGTATTTAGAAGGTTTAGCACAGGCGACCAAGGAAAACAGGGACCTGTTCGTGGATTTTTGCATTGCCAATTCCTGACGCATTCTCAATACTGATTTCCATAAACCCCCGGCAAAACAAGCAGCATTCAGAGAAAATACCACACCTATTGGGTGTGCTCATTACACTGCTGAAAATGATGCGCAGCTTGATTTTTTCCTCACTAGACAGAAACATCGAAATCAGTGTACAGATGTACAGAGCCGTTACAGATTTGTATCTTAACACAGACCGTTATTATATCGTTGAGATGAAAATCAGGATAAAATTGGCTGCCACATCACAGCCCCGCCTTTCTACCCCCAAGATTTTGAAACCAAATCTAACCCAGTGGCAACGATATAATGAGTCTGTGTCTAGTTTTTTTTTTTGCATTGACATCACACGCAGCGGAACCATGGAAGAGGTTCAACGATGTCATTTCGAGTGCTGCAAACCAATCTCTTTCTAAAGCGGACTCGCGAAGCAAAAAAGATATCATCTCCAGAGGTACTTGAGGATCTCATTAACCGAAGACAAACATTTTTTTCTGAAGGTGATCACGACGAAGTCACTAGTTTATATAAGCAAATCAAGAAGGGAGCCAGAGCAGACAGGAAGCGGCACAGAGTAAACCAGTTTCGCAAGTGTCCACAAGTGACTGCAAGTGAAGTGACCGCAAGTGACCGCAAGTGAAGTGACCGCAAGTGAAGTGACCGCAAGTGACCACAAGTGAACGCTTCTTCCGCAATCAGAATCCAGTCCCAATACGTGCTCTCTGAAAGATTCTTATTTCTTAAGTTGATGACTTTGGTGTAAATTCTGCCTGCTGGTGCGAATTTGATCCATGTCAAAAGAGGAGTTTTAGCTAGAATGGAAAGGTGTTGCAGCGTCAGGGAAGTACTCTCATTGCTTCGGCGTTGGTTCACGAGTTGCTTCAGTGGACAACTGATCAGACGACTGGCCACTGATTGTCAGCTGCGTCATGCCGTGAGTCATGCTGTGTCAAATTCAGAGCTGACTGAGCTGACCCCGGCAGGCTCCGAACCGCCAGTGCTGGTGGCTCTGCTTACTCGCTATGCGTGCCGATGGACATACGACGGAGCAGTGCTGTATTGAAGTTTTTGTGAGCTCAGTCGACCAACCAATCAGTCAGCGGACTTGCTGCAGGTACAGCAACGCTCGATTGGCCATCCGCTGTGCACCTGCAGGTTGGCATGCTCTCACACTTTGAATAAAGATCGCCAGCACTGCACTCCTTGAAACCGCAAAACCTATGTAAAATCTGGTATCAACAGCTCCGTGACGGCTTCGTCACAGCCCCGTCACAGCCCCGTCACAGCTGAATTTGATGCCTTGCAGGTGACAGGTTGGACCTGAGCCCTCTTGTGACTGAGCTGGATGCCGCACAGCAAGCCTTGCGCGGTCGTGTCCCTGTCCTTCGGCCTGCAACTGGGGTTGCGTCAGGGGCAGTGGCTATTTGGTGGTGGGTTTCATGTTGCTTGTGGGCTTACCACTTCACATGTTGCGCATGTTCTTTTGAGGTACGCTTCTCATCAGGTTTTTCATGCAAAGCTTGCAGAGCCCAAAACAACACAGATCAAAATGATTCATCATGATTGATAAGGATCCAAAGGATTTCCAAAGGGTATGCTTCAAATAGGCTAATTTGATGGTCCTCAGGGGGCGGAAGAGATGATCCTGGACGCGGCCTCGGCACAATTTGCATCGCAATCTGACAATCTGACGATCTGAGGTCAATTCGTAGGACATTGGCTTGTGCAATGCAAAACAAACGGCTCTGCATGTGGCCTGTGCAAGCACTAAGCAGATATGAGAGACTTGAAAGATCCATAGAGATCCATAAATCACGAAAGCTAGCTTTCTAGCTGGAGCCGGGTTTGATTTAGCAATGAATTGGGGTGACCCCCCCACCCTCCCCTTGAGCTCAACCCCCGTCAATCCCGCTGGGTTTCATCTGTGACCACGCGTTCGTGAGCGTTGTGAATGTAACGCAATGTAATGCAATGCAATGTAATGCAATCTAGTCTAATGTAATGTAATCCAACGTAATGGAATCTAATCTGAAATGCAACCTGTGACGTAACCTACTGTAATGTAACCCACTTCAATCAAATGTAATGCAACGTGATGTGACGTGATGTAATGCAATGTACTGTAATCTAATGTAATGTAATGTAGTGTAATGAGAGAACAACCACTTGGAGTCTTGCACTCCATTTTTTGAGGAGGTCTTAGTGAGAACATGACCCAGCCTTGGGGAGGAATGGAAGATGCGCATGTTGGGGTTCCCAAGCATTTCTTGCTCGATTGAGGTATGCACCAAAGTCACCAGATTCTAAGGCTGGGTTATTTGTATAATATATAATATATACATACACATACAGATATTTTATGATACTTAGATATATTCATCGTAGACTATGTATATAGTAATATTTCACGGACAGGAACAAGGAAGGAAAGGCCGAGAGAAAGAGGCTCAATCAGATGGTTGCAAAGTGGCTCAACCGACGCGCGCTCGGTTGGGGCAGTTTGTACTTGGCAAGTAGAGTTCCAGGAGCGTAATGTTGACGCTGATATGTTAGGATGTCAGGGGGAAGGTTGTGGAACGATTATGGTGCATGCGAGCGAGAATATCATGATACGCTGCTGTTCGCGTGTCAGCAACGTCGAATGGTAGCTTATTTCCTTTCAAAAACTGACGCTCAAAAGGCCGCGCCACATATTCTCTAAATACATATCTCTCCTTGCCCAACTAGCTTTCGTCCCCTTCCCTGTGGCCTCAAGTGCTCATATTGAATTTGTCAAATCAGCTGAGGCGGTTTCCAGCCGCACCACATTTTTGCTCGACCAGGAGATGCCCAATAGCTGCAGTTGGCCCAGCTGCCCCCTTTGTTCGACTCCAATGACTTCGGCTTCAACCGCTTTGGCTTTGGCTTTGGCTTTGGCTTTGTGAGTTGGGTCACTGCGTGTCACTGAGTTGGGTCACTGAGTTAGTTAACGGTTGGGTTTTGATTTGACTTTTGGATTGACAGACTCCAGTGGTGCCTGAGGTCCGGTTCAACTACCAGGTCAAGAGGCGGCTCTCTTCCTTTGTCTTTTGGGTTGGGAGTTGGGGCACTAGGAAATCACAAGATTTGAAGCAGGGTTGTTCTTGGGTTGTTCTTGGTGTATTTTGCTGTTCTCCTTTTGTTTCAAACGGAACGGAAATATGCGAAAGGATAATGAAATGACACGTGACAAGAGCTGTAGCTAGAGCTTTCGCCAGTGTGAGAGTTGAAAGTCCCGTGGCGTCCCCCAAGCAGATTGACTCCTCACGGCAACAACCCCCTTGCAGTCCATGATGTCCACAACAGCGGCACCCCCACAAGGCTGGGATCAAGACTGTCCTTCTTGGCATTGCGAGACTTTGAATCGGCCAATCTTTAACCTGACAGAGATACTACCGTTGGAGAAATTTGAAACAGCTAGACTAGACATAGCTAGTTTAAGTTCTGGAAGAATTCTATTGATCGAATCTTTGACCTCTTATTTAACTTATTTTGAAATCAAGTGAAATTATATAACTGTCAAGTAGTGCTGGGGCGACACAAGGTCTAAATTCGCCCTGTTTGAAATAATGTAAAGTCGCTGGGAGGAGTTGATTGAGGACGGAGTAGATGAGTCAAAGCTGCGACACACCACACTCACATGCTCTATATAAGAACCATGAAGCACCGGTGCAATATCCGCTTCCATGTTTGTCATTGTTTGTCTACGTCTTTGAATATATATATATTATATAATTATAATATTCATTTATATTTCATTTTTGATATGCATGTGTCTGTGTATATATATATATGTAGATATACAATATTGTATATAAATACTACCGTATAATTATATCTACTTGACACCAAACCTGCACGGATTTTATTTTTCGTGCATGTATAGACACGTGTCTATATACACATCAACTTTGAGAGAATGAAGCCAGTATGCAACGATTGTGCTTCGCTTTTGGTATGTGTATGCTCGACTGCTCGACTTTTTCTTTTCTTCCGATCTGCTGTAGGAATTCATCCGATACCTTTGGTTGGTTTTGGAACCCACGAGCTGAATGGGTCCGGTGCCTACACATAAGGGTCGGCTGGGCACATGGTCACGTGTGAAATGAATGTATTCACTACATTTTGGCAAGAGCTGGAAGATTCACACCAAAGAATCCTTTCTTGAAAACCTCGCTCAAAGCAATGAGGTCTTGATTTTTGGACTCGAAAGCCAGATTTTCACCTGGAGTATTTTGCAGTAGTTCTGAACCTCATGATTGTTCAAATACATTCAAATGTCAAGTGTCCTAAGATTGCAGTTCTGACATCCAGACGTTTGTTCTCATGGCATCAGGATGGATTGCTATACAGCTGTGCGGGCTGCCCTAGAGGCCCTGCCAAGTCCAAGATTTCCCAGGTCCTGTCGCAGGTTGCTTCCTTTTTTCGGTGTCGTATCATGTCGTATCGGTATTGGTCAGTGTTTCTTACCATTTCTTACCTTAGCGGGCGTACAGAAAGAAAGGTTTTTCCTCTGTGGTGGTCTGACTGGAATTAGAATAAATTGCTTCTGATTCTGTTTGACTCCCATGAATCGCGCTTGGTCCTTTGAGGCAGGTGTCCGTCACATCGACACTGTGGGACACTCAGGTTTGAAGTCATGAGAGGTCCAAGATGCTGATAAATGCGACTTGACGCGACTTGTTGACATATATCTATGTACTCTTACATGGAGTGTACACATTTCTCTGTCTAAAACAATGCACTAAAGATATCTTGGATTGATGGCGGGCTCGTTTGCACAACGTCATAGAGGGATACAGGAGGAGCTTGTCACCTCGTGTTGCTCTTGAAGCAACAACACAGAAAAAGACAAAAAAGAGAGGCCCAATTGTTGTTGTGGTTTATCGTGGATATCTGCTCCACTAAAACGGTTTCAGTTTGCCAAATCTAAGGCGGAAGGGTATCAAAATGCAGCGAGTATCGCTCAAGCAGTTCAGGACAGCAAGGCTTGGCGGGTTCAGTGGCCACACAGCACAACAAGGCGATAGCAGCGCAGTCCATGCCATGGCGGAGCATAACTGTTTTGATTGAACGGATTGTTGAATTGGTTTCTTTTGGCGTTGCAAATTAAAACATTAGGCCCCCACAACTCCTGAAGAATTCCTCTTGCACAGTGATCGGAGAAAAAGATAAGCCACAAATGTAATCGGGTATATATATATACTAACCAGCAAAAACATTATTTTTTTTTGCAGGCCAACTGAGGTTGGCCATGGAAACAGTTCGAAACAGTTCCTTGCTCAAGCGTCCAATGCCAAGCAGGTGCCTCGTGAACAGATCTTTGTCGCAACCAAATTGTCTTCCACGGGCTTTGATGAGGCGAGCTTTGGGTACCTGTGGCCGCCTGTGGCCGCCTGTGGCCTTTGCTTTGATAAATCGGTGTGCTGAGAGGTCTTAGTCGGTCTTAGGAACATTTTTTGTTCTCTTTGTATCTTCACCATGTCTTCACGATGTCTTTTGGAAATGAAATCCTCAAATGGCACATGTAGCCCAGACATGCCAGAGCAAAGTGATGCAAAGTGCAGGAGGTCTCCTATCGGATCTTGGCGAAGGAGCTGGAGAGCTTGGGTGGTTACGCAGAACTTTGTGCTTTGACTGCTTTGAAAGGCTTTGAAAGGCTTTGACTTTTTTTGATTCAATGTGAAAGAAACCTGCTGCGAGACCCAGTTGGATTGAAACTTCGTCATTTCTGAAGGTAAAATTCATCAACTTGAAACGCGATTTTGACATGTACGACCTTCTGATGATACTGTACTTTGAGATGTTCTGAGGCTATCTCCACTTCCCCAGTAACCAGAACCTTCCTGGGTGGCGAGCACTGGAAAGGCTGCATTCAGAACAGCGTTGCAAGTCCCTGGGGCTTAGCAACTTCCAGCAGAGTGACGCTTGGCTGGCAAAGCAAAAGACATCAAACAGACATCAAAAGACATCAAAAAACATCCAGAAGTATCAAAAGCAACTTGCGAAGCGTGCGAAACCTGCGAAACCTGCGAGTTTATAGCAAACGGCGTAGAGCAACGTTGGTGGAGCTTATCACCCCTCGATCTTACCTCGGTTTCAGTATGTTTCAGTATGTTTCAGTGATTTTTGGAACGTGGGACGCGGAGGCGTGGCTCTTGTCTCAACTTTTGCCTGGCTTGGCCGTTCTGCTTTCCTTCAATTCAGCATTCAGCTACTTCACTGATTCACTGCGTGCTCCCCCCTTTTGACCGAACTGACACAAAATGCCTTTTGAGCTGTGACGTTGTGCTTTGCGCTGACATGTCAATTTTCAGCAAATGACGCACAGCCAAGTGTTTCTGGGGTTTGGTACCTTCAATGCCAGGCCAAGCAACGAATGACACAAGTGATCCGTTGCACATGGTTGCACCACTGTTGCATCGTTGCTCATATCGCTTGCACCTCCGATGCAAGGAAATTCAGCAGATCATGGACCGGGGCAAGGTGAAACCTGTGGCCTTGCAGAAGCTCGGAGTAACTGCGAGCGGTGTTGAAGGATGTTAGCTGTCTGTCATATCCTGCTTACATCCAGGTGCCAAGAGGTGCTTTCAAGGCCGAAACTGCCATGATAACCACAAAAGATTCACTATTTTCTAGACTGCTTTTCTTGTTACTTCCCACAGTTGCATAGGCGTAGAGGCACCAAGTTTCTCGGCAGGATAAGTGAGGAGAGTTTTGGGACGATGCCAAAATCAGCCACTGAGGATTCAGTTTTCCATCTACGAACCTCCAAGTCCCGTGTTTCTACGTTGGCTTCGTTCAGAGAAGATCCTGGTGGTTGCAGCAGCCTCGCTGAATCCGAATGCAACGGCCAACCTGAATCCCATGGAGGACGGGTGCCAATGCGTCTCAGCACTGAGCTGATTTGAAGGATAGACGGTGATAGACGGAATAGAATAGACGGGATTTTCGCATCTCCCCTTGAAACTCCTTGAATCTTGCTTCGGAAGCTCAGGAAAGGGAAAATGGGGAGTTTGCTCTCCTGCTCTAGGACCCACACGTCCAGCGCATTGCTGCTGGCCATGGGCGCACAGCCGCACAGGCCTGGCTGAGTACAGCAGAGCGCAGCAGCCACACTGTTGTCTGTAGTACTACTGCAGGACGTAGTATATATGTATATATATATAATATAATATAATATACAATATTTTTTTTTTTTTTTCGGATCTCTTCGCGACTGCAATCAAAGCCCCGAGAGATGCCCACACTTTAGCGGAGTATCTAATCAATCTCATTTAAGCTGATCCCAAAGTAAGAGGACTCACAGGAAGAAGCAGTGTGCTGTGATTCTCTGAAGAAGTATTGGGTGTAAAAGACTTCACAGTCTTGGCCGAGTGAAACATGGAGATACAAAGTGTGGGTGTGTTTGCTCTCACACTATTGTCAACTGCACCTTACCCTTGCTGGACAACCGCTCCCTAAAATGAGGAGAGTCAGCTACTAAATTTGCTTATTTTGCTTGTTCAGAATTTGCGGGTACAAAATTCTGCCGAGTTGCCACGTTGCGCACTGGGTGCTGATCGGTTCAGGTGCTCCTCCGTTGGCTCGTGCAGCAAAGTGTAGCTGTGTTGCCACGAAGTCGGTCAGTGCAGCACATTCTCGAGAATCGTGCCATGGCTGGCAATGGAGACAACAGATGATGGGCAGTGTCAAGTCACGAAAGCTAGCTGTGCTAGCTGAAGTTGCTCTTGCTTTAGCAAGGAATAGGCAGGGAGCAGGACCATTGGAAACCCTCAAACTTTCCACTTAGACCCCCCCCTGGCAGGCCCAGGTTCGATCTCCCCTGGTCCCC
>Ga0126342_10013381_pt1 | contig 14541 bp, 18 predicted proteins | sample Cyp1metagenome_FD_92528 | JGI IMG/M metagenome (GOLD analysis project Ga0126342, IMG submission 92528) | Coral microbial communities from Lord Howe Island, Old Settlement Bay, Australia - Cyphastrea 1 metagenome | ecosystem: Host-associated > Invertebrates > Cnidaria > Coral ... | reverse complement strand
TTTTTTCTCAAACTCCTGGAATCCAAAAAATGGGAAAATTATATACTAGTTTTGGTGTTGACATGTTTTTCTCAAACTCCTGGGAGTCCAAAAAATGGGGAAAATTGATTAGTTTTGGTGTTGACACGTTTTTTTCTCAAACTTTTGGTGTTGACATGTTTTTCTCAAACTCGTACAAATCAAAAAATGGGGAAAATTGAGTAGTTTTGGTGTTGACGGACTGAAACTTAGAACCACTTTCTAAATATTACAAAAATCCCTGCGAGTCATTCTAAGTTACCCCCAAACCCCCCTGAAATGAGTAAGGTTCTATCTTCTGGGTAAAAAAAATTGGAAAACTGCGAGGCATTCTAAGTTCCAGTTGGTAACTATAATCATCATGATTCTTGATTGTTGTACGTTGTTTGTATGTTGATGTATGTTGTTGTGATGTGTGATGACCATGGGCCACCATGGACAATGTGCACCAGCCCAATTGGGCTCAAGCCAAATCCGCGCCACATCCTGGGTCTGTGCGACCTAGGGTGCCCAGCTCAGTAAGTTTTAGCATGTTTTAGCTTGCGATGCAAACAGGCCTCGATTCCATTGACTGCTCTGCTCCATCAGGTGTGGGAATGCAGGACTATGATGTCACCAGCCATTCTCAGAGACTTGGAGCACTTCGCGGCAAAGCTTCATAGGGAGAAGAGGGACAGGATTCTGGATTGAGAGCCGTTCCGCCAAGGATCTCCAGTGATGGCACATTGGCGGCGCTTATTCTGCTTTCTGCATTGAAGGGTGCTGATTTGCAGCTGCTCCCATCATCGTTCCGAGCCATGGAGCACGAGATGGGCTTGCGGCCTCACATGCTGGGCCTGATGGCTTTGTGCCAGGGCGTGGCTTGCGCAGTCACAGGTCCCATATGGGGCAGCTTAGTGGACAGCGGTGCTTCACGGAAGCTTTTGCTGAAGGCTCCGGACAAGACATGGATTTTGGTTGAACTGCGGTATTGGAAGTTCTGAGTGTTGCTGCCAGGCTGGCACAGGATTGTGGGGTCTGTGCACGCTGCAACTAGCGAAGCTCGGCTGCATTCTCCACACCTTGTGACATAAACACACTCCACATCCGGCACGGCGGCATGGAGGTACTTTGGACAGCTAGCGACTGGTGTAACCGTTGGAGTGTTGAACGCTCGCAACCCTTCATTCTCCACAGTGTGAGGCCATGCTGCACAGGTCAAAGAGGATTAAACAGTTGCAGCGGTCACAGGTTATGGCTTCAATGCATTCCTCTACCTCATTCCTGCCAGTAGGAGGTTCTACTTTGGGAGGGGGCAGGAGCTCACCCCATTTCTCTTGGTTATTTCTATTCGAGGTTTACTTCCGAAGTTTGGGAGATGATGCTGCTGCGCGTTTTCAATGGCGCTGCACTGTCCATGTTGTGGCCAGTCGTTCAGTCCTTCATTGCTGTGTGAAACTCAGAAGATCAACAATTGACGGTTTGGATTCGGTTAGAACCAGTAGAATTCCTTCATGGCGTCCAAGGACTTGACTACGTCGAAGAATGTTGGGCAGGTCTGTGGCAAGGCCTGTCATGCCGATTGTTCGGTGGGGGTGGATGATTGGCTTCGACAAGATTTTCCAATTCAGTCAATGGCAGTGTGCCAGGTCTATGCCGCGGCCAATTTCGGGCAGGTTTTGACTTGCTTGATCGTTGTAGGGGCCCAAGTGCCGGACCAGATGCCAACTTTACATAACTTTCCCAAATACTGTAGATGTATGTATAGATGTAGATTCACGGCTTACTCTTGACATCTCTTGACCTGCAGCATGATGGCTGCTTCATGGGAGCAGCACAAGTTTGATTTTTTAAACATTTCCAATTCGCTGCCTCGCTGCTGCTTCAGTCATTGACACCTAACGGACCTAACGTGAACTAGTTTAGTCAGCAGAGTCGCAGCACATGAGGTCCCCATCTCTGAGCAGTACGTCATGGGTGCAATGGGATGGAGATGGGCCCTGGGTGTCGTTGGTGCTCTCAGCGGCTCAACTGCACCCAGCACTTTTCGAAGGTGGAAATGGTCGAAGATGCTTTGTCCACCGAGCATTGAGGTTTACTTGTTGTTCTCGTAGTGGAGCTTGCCGTAGAGGAATTGCCTAGGACTGGCGATTGTTGTGGATTTGTGATGCGTGTCTTGTTTTGTGACTTACTTCGTTTACGGCAGGAATTGGGACTGGCACCGCTTTGGTATCCTCTGCCGCTGGTTGGCAAGTTGAACCAAATGGCATGGTCTTGCAGTTGATTGGCCCTTGTTGAAGCCAAGGTGAAATCCGGAAACTGGTGAGTTTCTTTCAAATTGGCACCTTTCGAGCCGCCTGGCTCAATATAAGGAACCAATGCAAAAAAGGTGTTCTCAATTCTGTATTCCAAGCTCTTGATGCGGGTGGGCCTTCAAATTGTAACAACTTGGGATCCCAGCAATATCCAATGGCTCGCAGGTCATCGTTCTGCAAGGCGTTTTTGGCACCATACCTGCTGCTGCCCAGTCCTTCACCACAATGTGCGCCGTGCCCTTCACTCCGAATCTTTTGCTGCGAAGTGGGCAACTTCACCCTGAGGTACTTCCAGTACTTGTCCATCAACAACAACATGTACCCGCCCCAATTGCCACACCTGCCAAACTTCCAAACCGCAAAGAGGTAGAAAACTTCACCTCCTTACAGACACCATCCCCATATCGTGTCTTTCCTGTGGATTGGTAACAGCCACCTGAGGTGTGGGCTGATCACAGCCATTCGCACTGTTGGTGAAGGAATCGGCGGTGCTCTTGGGGGTCCCTTGGTTTTTTCGATTATATAGTTTGTTGATGTTTGTTGCTGTTGTGTGGCTGCAACAGACCCCACGTGAGCGGTGCACATGTATGTACTTTATGCATCTTTATGCGCATATCATGGAGTATCAGGATATTTGGGCGATGCTGCAAATTCAGTCAGCCCCAAGTATGGCCGGACTTGTGTGGCGATGCTCTCTGTCACTGCAACTCAGCTGAACAAAATCGTGGCACTCTGCTTTGAGGGTTGAGTGGGACTGATATTAAGCTCTCTCCGGGCGCTGTGAGGCAAGCAGTCCGTTCCTTTACATTGTCTACATGGCTCTTCCACGTGAAGCTAGCCTTGGAATCTTGGAACACATTGGCAGGATTGCTGGCAGTTGGAAGAGCCACCTGGCTTCGCCCTGCCTGAGCATGTTGGTATACCGTACCAAGCCAAGGAGTCTTCTTTATGGGCGTTCTCTTCACCATGGGCTTGTTCACTAGCTGGGAGGTCCCCGGTTGTTTGCAGCCAATGGATACTTTGCAGCAACTAGCACAGTGATCTATCAAGAGTATCAAGACTACTTGCTTTTCCTTCCCTCCACTCAACAAATTAGGTCACGGGGAAAAATGTAGAAAACACATGAAAACACGGCATTTCTACTCCAGTTCCTGGCACTTTACTAGGTAGGTTTTCCTTGAACCCGGATTCTCCTGCCACTCAGGTGATTGACATCGTTCCGAGACGGCAGTCTCCTGGCAATGTCGAGGGCGACATCAATGAACAACGGAAAGCTTGTGGGGACATGGACGGACTATGGGCCTATGTTTTCCACAGAACTTGAAGATGCTGTGCCACTGCATTTCGGTTTCTGTACCGAAGTTTGGCGATGTTGAGAGTTCAGCACTGCGGGTGCGTCCCTGCGTCAAAATACGGCGGACTGAGTTTGTCGTCCGCCTTTTCCTGGGACGTAGCGATCGCCGGGAACTCGGAGGATCTTGTGGAACCTGACGCAACCTCTGTGAGTTAAAGGCCGTACCAGGATAGCCATGGATAGACAGCGATACGCGCGTGCGCTGATTTGCAATCCCAAAGCGTCCTAATTCAGATTTACTTGATTTGAGGCAATCTTGGAGTGGTTTCCATGACTGCTCGCTTGGTTGTTTGAGGTCCCGAAACATGTATAATGTATAGCAATGGATTTCTAACACATCCATAGATTGAAGTCATTGCTGGATTTTGAGAGCTAACCTAGGGTGCTGCATTGTGTGGCATTTTCCCATGATTTCTGCACCTCGTTGCAATCCCAACATATCCTCTATGAGGTCTTTGCAAGCGGCAACACCATCGGGCCCTTGCTCGTTGGCTTCATTGCTCAGGACACATTAGTGACATCAGTTTGTTTTGAATAATTTGTTCGGGGTTGCAATTTCAGATGCAACATGGGCTGACCTCACTGACATTGCTCTTGGTAGAACCATAAAACTGGGAGGGGTGCAATGTGACTTGCGCAGGATGTATTCAAGTACCACCAGACTGGAGGGAGCGTGGTGCAGCACCGAGACTCTCACTCTGATTCTGACAGATTTGTGGGGGCAGCGATGATCGCTGAGGCACAGATGGATCCAGAGCTTCAGGCGCACAACGCGTCAGCACTGGGCAAAGCCCTGTTTTTCAGCTGTGTCATTCCAACATTGCTAAGTGCCTGGGGCCTGAAAGTGGAGCTGGGGATGTGGCTGAATACTCCTTTATTCACCTTTTTTTATATGTACACCATGCCCACCAACTTAGTCAGATCATGGATCCATGATTGAAATCGACAATGAAGGAAAGGATCTCGTCTATTATTCTACCATCTCCCCTCTTTGCCCCCCTGTCCTGCAAAACATGTCTGTCACCCCCTGCCAAACCCAAGGTGTAAGCTCAGACGCATCAAACAGATTGATTTCACGAGGCAGTTGTGTCGCCATCATGCATTTCTGGACATGCATCCCAGGTGCTCTCAACTTCATGAGGCTTTTCTGGACCTATCCAGCCGACAAAGAACTGCTAAAGGAGTTGTTGAATGCTGCCTGATGTCAGCTATCTCCGCCAAACCACTTGCCTGTAGATGTGGCTGGATGAATGTTAAACATGTTTCTTTCAGCTGAAGGATCGCGAAGCCTCCATTGAGGAGGAGGAGGAGGACGTCCATGAAGCCTCATGGCTCCTGCAGAAGGCAAGGCATCAGACTGATCATGCGGTCCCCTGCTGGAAAATGCTGGAAACTGGCCTCAACCCTCTTTTCTTGCTTGAAGATGCTTCAAGGATATCGAGAGCAAGTTTGCCACACACTGAAGCTGACAACAGCACTGCAGCACGGTGAGTTGGACATGGCTACGTGGCGTCACAAAAGGTCCGAAGTGCATGCCCCACACAGTGGTGACAGTGATCCTGCACCAGTGGCGATCAGTGTTAGCCAGATGCGAATCGACGCAGGGGTGATCATCTGCTGTCCTGAATTGTTCTAAGCGCAGTCTCTTGCAACGGCAGCAAAGATTAGCCACACTCAGAAACAGTCTCCAACCCCCCACAATTTCACCGCATAAGAACCACGGCAAACACGCACAAAGAGAAATCCACTGCGTTTCAGCATCGGTAGCTGAATCGTGGCAGAGCAGGACTGCGGGGATGGGGCAAGAGAGCTTGGGAAGGCTCCTGATGTGGTGCCAGGGGCAATTTGTGCTGCAATGATCACGTTCAGTCCATCGTCAACTCTCCCTGAGTGATACATGTGATACTATAGACCGCACCGCATCATCCTGAGCTGTTCCTGGAGCCTTTGCTTTTGACCTTGCGATCGCCTTGAAGTGAACCATTCGACCATACTTGGTGAGTGGCGGCTGCCGTTCACAAAATCCTGTTGAGGATCAAGAAATCATGCGCGACAAAGCTGTGCCGGGACGCTAAATCTTGAAATGAATTTCGTCTTGTGCGACCCTTTTCTGGGTTGCAAGGCGGTTTCAGGTCTTTGTGGTAAATTTCAATCGCATCCAACATTCCTGCCTTCACGCGACCCAGGACGGGTTCCTGGTTCGCAGGGATGCAGAGGAGTTTGCCCAGGGCTTGGTTGGCCAGGGTTAAAAGTTACAACTTACAGATTGTGTCCAATGTTGGTTACGCCAAAATATTGCAAAGTATTCCCACACTTTTCTGAGGTCGTGCCATGACCTGGCCGAAAACACCTTGAAGGCTGACATTCCGATCTCTGCCATGAGTGTCGAAACAGGGCCGAAGTGAATACCGATCCAACATGTTTGGTGAGGCCACACGGAACAATCTACCTTTGTCTCAAAATGAACCAGTGCCCATCGGAGACATTACCTTGGCTGCGACCTTTGCCAGCTGGAATTGCGAAATGCTTTGCATGATGTTTCAATATGTTTCCGCTTTGTGAATGTGGCCACCAGGCTGACAAGATGGGCATCGCACGTGCAAGGGACTCGTGCGAGGACGCTGTGCGTGTATGGACAAGTGCCATATTGTGAAAGAGGGCCCAGAAGAAGAGCCTCTACTTTTCTGTGCGAGGAGGATGAACTTGCCATCCTGAAGGCCGGATGATAGGGCAGAAACCACGATCATGCTACATAATGCTGCTTTGAATGCTCTGAGTTGACCCCTGAAGCAGGCATCCCTGGCACAGCGAGAGGACATGACCTTACTGTGATGCTTGCGGTGCCAACTCGTGTTTGCTCTCTTCAGTGATTGCAACTTGTTTCCGCTGAATCCCGATCAGCGACCAAGGCTGCTTGCCTCCGCATTGAGGGAGAAAACTTTGTCCTCAAAGCACAGGTCCGGGCAGTTGGAAGTTGGTAAGTTGGGCAGTTGCGGTACTTCTCGGGTTGCAGACGATTGCAGTGTCAGGTGGAGCAGCTGCAGAACAACGCCCAAGATGTAACCAAAGATGCTGTGACCCCAGAGATGCTCCGAGTTTTGCACTTTCGAATCTCTGTGGCAGCCTCTGGCAGCCTGTGAAGCCTGTGGCATGTCAATTTCCCTCTATGTTGACTTAGGTGCAGTCTTGCCAGGCGTATTTGGCGCAGGCTCAACAGGCCACATGACAAACGGCGACAGTTGATGATGCTGTTTAGGTTCTACCATGGGTTCAACGTGGGTTCACCGATCACCATGGGATTTACCATGGTTGCTGACGTCCATGAGAGCCATGTCGGGCCCTGGCAGTTGCTGGAATGTGTTGCCAACGGCCGTATGCTCCATCGAACAGATGTTGGGGCCTCGATTTCCTGGCATGATGCGTTGGAAGGTTTGGTCCATGTTGCCATTGGTGAGCTTTGGACTGTGGCTTCCAACCTTGGGGACGTTCCTTGATTTGATCGTTGACTTGGTTTATATTTGATATTACCCCTGACTCATGCTGTGTTGCCACATGCTAGTCAATGCCAAGTCAGGTTACATCGTGTAACACAGTACAGTATGCACAATGTAATGCAGTACGAGCGGTTAATTTTAAATACAACGCTATGAAATGGCGGGTTTCAGCCAGCATTACGATGCAAAGTAATGTTGTGCATGTGAATGTCATTGGATGTCTAGGCGGGCACCCCGATGTGTGTGCAGGGTGCACTGAGTGCACTGCCATTGCAAAAAAGGAGTTTGGTCCACAACTGATTCTTCCTGTCTTAGTATATACTATTTAGTACTGATCCAAGGTTGAACCAGTGAGGGCAGTCATCGCAGCAGCACGTGTGAAGCTGAAGTGGTATCAAAACACAACTTTTTTTTGGGTCACATCTCCCTGAGTCGCGGCTCAGTTCTCTGGTTGCGCCGGGTCTCCAAAGGTAGAAGTGCCAAACGGGCGATGCAGATCGGCGAAGGCAGCGGATGCCTCAGGTGCCTCAAGTCCTGCGTAGGGCTGGGATCTGAGCCGAATCTCTGAGGAAAGCCCCAGCAACCGCCGCAAAACTTGGCCTTGGACTTGGGGATGCAACTGTTACATCGTAGCGTTACATGAAACCGATGCACTCCGAACCTCGTTTGTCGAATCCGATTGTGACCAGGGAATGCAAATCATGAAGGGGGTCATAAAGTCCACCTGGTTCTCTCGAGGTTTCAAGTGAGAGCTCTGGCCAGGCAGTGGAAAGAGTATGAATAGTGTCCATTGTGTAAGTAGCAAGATCAGCGGTGGTAGGCTGCTTGGCATAGAACGACTGACTATCAGAATGAACTTCTAGAAGCCAGCCTAGTCACCCATGTGTGAGCCACTATAAGCTGATTTTGTTGGCTTTGGCAGAGGGTTTCCGAGGTGATCAGACATGCTCCACGCTGGATAGTTGTCTTGCGAGCCTCTTGCAGGTGAAGAGTGTGAAAGCACCCAAATTGTCACCGCGTGGCGAGAGGCTCCGGTGCATATTTTATACTTTGCAGCCGTATGTTTGATTCCCGCTTTGCGAGTCGACTGCAACATTTTTCTGTTGTTCAAATCCATGTAGCCAGTTGTGGGAATGTGATCAGGTTGAAAGATGCGAAAGGAGCAACTTCCAAGGACAACACATGACAATTGACACATGGCAAGCCCATCTTGATCATCTTCAGATCAGCGGTTGTTGCTCCTTTGGTTGTCGGGCGTTGTCGGGTGAAAGTCCAGCGCCGGCCGGGCTGTGCCGCAGGACCGACGCTCACCCGGTGTCGCTCGCGCCAACTCAGCAGGCACCGGAGGGACCGGGAGCTCAGAGCCAGCAGAGCCAGCAGAGCCAGCAGAGCCAGCAGAGCCAGCAGAGCCACAGCCAGCCGACACCGTGCCGACCTCATCCTGGGAATCTAACATGATCTAACATGATCTAAGATCGTCTAAGTTCTCGGAAATGGCTGAGAAATTTGCAGTACCTCTTTCATAACTTATTTTTTTCTATGTCTTCAATTGTCTTTAGGCTGAAAGATGACTTGCTGACATGAGGTCCATGTGAATGCCCCTCCAAATCCAAACTTGCTGACTTCTCGAGGCACTGAATCCTTCAGGGTCACATGTAGCAGATGTATGCGCGACTTAGAACCAACTTTGCATGCACGAGGCCCCAAGGAATCTGGCCGGCAACTGCCTTGGTATACTTATGGTAAGACTTATGGGCCTTTTGTCTTGGAAGTTCTGCCACTGCCTATTGGTGCCTGAAGAAAAATCACATCCACGCAAAGGTTGAAAGCATCAGATGAAAACAATCCCGAGCGGTTCAAGGTACAGAGCGGGTCAAATCGTTCAGCTTCACTGAAGCTTTGATGTTTCTGATTTCTCCTTACCCTGCCAGGTCGTAATGGAAGGGGAGAATGCCAAAACGACCGGGCCGCAGATGGCAGAATTGAAGACGCAGCGCTTCCGGCCGTGGTTGAACGCACAGCGTTTCAGTGTGTCAGACCTCTAAGGCCCCCCCAGCCCGAACCAATCATAACTTGAAAGTAGCGAAACTTTTGGCAAAAACCTTCTTCCTCTTTGCTTGAAAGCAGGGACACTTTTCGCAAAAAGTCAAAACAGTTTTCGACCTTTCGAGACTTTTCTACCTGTGCGTCACGGCGCCCATTTGCCAAACATGATGTCAGATCTTTGATATTGACAAATAAATGCAGGACAAATAAGATTAAAGAAGATAATAAAAACATGGACATGAACAAAATGAGAATTACCGCAAATCTGCAAGTCTTGGATGATTCTGGCCAGCATCGCTTAAGCCAGGTTTGTCCGGCAGTGCGGTGCTCAGTTTGGAATGTCCAATCGACAAGAAGATCCTTCGGGAACTCCCGAGGCGTGCCCTGCTCTTGGCAGCGCTGAAGAAGGGATCGCAAGCAGAGGAACATAGTTGACACAGACCGATCATATAATTTAATGAATATTCATGAATATCATGTCTTTGCCTTTGTGCTTGTTTCAGTCCAGTTCCTGCACAGACGTACCTAAGCGCAATTTTTTCAATTTTCCGTTTTTGACCCCTGTGCAAGGGAGCGTTGCATACCCACATAGACAGAGACCCAGACGACATTGACATAGGCTCATAGATGTAGACCCACACCCATTCTCCATGTTCTTCCAGCGAGGAGAGCATGCTGAGCATGAAGGACGACCTGACGCGTCGGGGCCCAATATTCCAAGAAGGGTAGAGGGTGACCAAGGCATCCAAGGCAGTGTTTTCTTCGTATTCTTGAGGCAAGGATGTGATCATCCACAATCTGAAGCATGACCAGATGGCTTTGCAGCAGGACTCGGCGCCACATAGCTGTCTCCCAAGGTGCCCCAAAACCGACACATCATCCCTCATTGCTGCAACAGCTGTCAGGAACTCCAAAATCAGCAACAGCTTTTCGACAGCCAGTTCCAACTGGTGCAGCACCCCTCGCCTGTTTGATGCACTATGGATCTGGTGAGAAAAGAGCCGCTCCGGTGCCAGGCAGCAGCACCAAGCGCAGCAACTGCAGCAGGTGGAGCGGCTGGATGTCCAGTTTCCAACATGCACTGGGTTTGATGGGGATTCTTTTCCATTGCGACAGGTGAAGCAATACCAGGAGCTTGAGATGCTCCTGCCTTTGCCTCGGAAGTTTGAGGATAGAATGAAGCATGGATTCGTATGGATATGTGGTCTACAGCTGCATTTTGTTGGGTTTCTCCTAGTTTGTGCTCCAGTTGCTCCAAGGCATGCCCATATGCAGAAGAGAGACTTCCCAGCAAATCCAGAGGCCAACAGCGCCATGGCAGGGATGCTTTCAGGTTCGGAACCTCTGCTGCCAGGTGATGGGTCAAAGCCTTCGATTTTAATACCATAATTTGGGGGATAGTGGGGGATGACCACCCATGGCTTTCCACAAGATTCCATAACTTTTCGAGAACTACCAGCCATTCCCCATGGGTGCTGGGTTTTGACACGTACCCATGTCAATAGTCTGACCGCTGATTCAGATCTGACCAAGCCACCAGGTGTGTGAGCACAACTGAGCCTCAAGAGTGGCTGACTGGGAAGGAATTCAGCGAAAACTCAAGACATGAGCAAGTCCAGGAGGGCACAATTGACTCTAGTCATCAACCTTGGATATCTCTGCATGCACACATGGGTGTATGTTGAAAGCTGACATCGTGTACAATTCTTTTCGCACCTTTCTGGCCTTTTGAACCGTGACGCGTGCCTGGTTCAAGATTGATATTGTTTTTGTGTTTTTTTTTTTCCGTTTCTCAAGTGATTCTTGGCACAAGACTTGCAATCTGATCACAGCTCTGGCTGGCCAGTGGGAGGGGCTGGTGCGCTCCTTTCAGGGACATGCCGGGTTGACAGGGTCGTTCCGTCACAGGTTTCTGACAGAATGAGCCCAAAGTGTTGTAGAAGGCCAGGGTCAGGAATCTGCGGCATGTATTCCCACGCGCTCAGAAGTCATGAGCATTGACAATGCAACTTCACAATTGACAACTAATCATCTGAAAAAAACTACAGGTATGTGACAGGTATGTGGACAATGTGGCACACCCAATTGCAAACCCATTAGGGTATGGATTGCGGTTCACAATAATCACAGCATGGCACAGTCGAACTGAGTATGGTTTATTCTTGGCAAAGGGTTTGCCACATTGCAGCCAAGCCACAGCTGTTTGCTTGTCCATCCTCTTGTGGCCAACAGGCAAACGTCTGGGAGCATCTCTGTGCAGCATTTGTGCCGGCTCTTTCGGCTCAGAACATGGTGGAAGCGAATTTGCCATGGCTTCAGCCCAAGGACTGGGAGTCTTAAGACTGGAGTTCTATCATTGCTATCAGCCCCAAAGTTTGCTTTTTTTGATGGCTTAAAGTGGCACCAACGCAGGTGATAAGTTTCAAAGTTTTAAATGTATTATTCTACAGGCAGTATCTAAGCAAGCCGGGGGCGGAAGTGTCAAAATTGAAACGCTTATAGCCTATAGAGCGAAATCAAGACTGTGCCTATAGGGTGCAGGAGCAACAATCTCTTGACTTTTCATTCCGGTGCCATCATCTCCTTTCAAGTTTGGAAGCTGATTCATTTCATCTGATTTCATCCCATGTCGGCTCACCTGACCTCATCTCATCTCATCTCACCTCATCTCATCTGATCTCATCCAATCTCATTTCATCTCACTTTATCTGATCCAATATCTTCTCCTTTCATCTCACATCTCATCTCATCTCATCTCATCTCATCCAATCTCATTTCATCTGATGTCGTGTTTTTTCCTCAAATTTTTCATATAATCTCATTTCATTTTCTTTCACGTCGTCTCTTCTCTACTTCTCAGCCCACCCCAGCTCTTCTAGGTTGATCTCAATCACTCTCAGCTGTTCTCATGTCATCTCAGCTTGTTTGATCTCTTCTCATGTCATCTCCATTACTTTCACCTCGTTCAGCTCATGTCATTTTTTCTCATTTGAGCGTATCTCCTGGAGCCGTTGTGCTCTTTGTTCAGCTCTTTTCCCTTATTCTTTCCAGTCATCACATCATTATTCCCAATCTTTTCATTCTTGTGCTTATGTTGAATTTTTCTGACTTCCCATCGAATCTCTTTCCCCAACTAGACGCCACAGCAGCTTTTTTCTTTGCAGACTTCAGGAGTTCCAGCAGGAAGTTGGCTTCCTACCCATTGGCTATCTTCCAAAACGCATTTCGTAGGAGACTTCCCTCAAAATCTGAAAGTTGAAGATGTGAAAAGGAAGCTTTCGTGCGAGACTTCCCTCAAAAACTGCAACTTGAAGTTGGGAAAATGAAGCCTGAACTGTCATTTCCAGTGCGTGGCCGATCCGAGAATGATCCGAGCACGCCCGAGACCGTTTCACAACCGCCGCACGGCAGACCTTCCCCATCCATCTTCCAAGGCACATTCTGTGCTGCAAAACAAAGTTTTTCGCGCATCCGCTACCCTTCAGAAACGCATTTTGTGCGAGACTTCCTTCAAAAACTGAAAGTTGAAGATGTGAAAATGAAGCTTTCGCGCGAGATCATCTCAACTCACTCTCGCCCTAGCTCCCTCTGAGATTTTTTCCTCACTATCTCAAGCCACTCTGAGACCATCACCCTCGGATCATCTCACGCTCATCTCAACTCATTCTGAAATCCTTTCACCCTCTTCTCAACTCATGCTCAGATGATCTCACTCTCGCCTGCACTCACTCTGAGATCATCTGTGGTGGTTGTGATTGTGGTGGTTGTGGCAGTGGTGGCTGTGATGTGGTGGTTGTGGTAATGGTGGTTGTGAGAGTGGTGGTTGTGATAGTGGTGGTGATGGTGGTGGTTGTGGTAAAAGGTGGTTGTGATAGTGGTGGTTGTGATGGTAGTGGTTGTGGAATTTTGAATATCCGCAACTCGGAATTATAGACTTCTAAATTTCCCTTTTGATTGTATCACATTCCAACCTGGGAGCTCGCCGAATGTCCTTGTTGGGATCTGGCAGCAGCTGGCCGATGCACAGTAGCACCTCTGCATATCATTGTGGTGATGTGCGGTGCTGTTTCAGGCTGCAGGCAGTGAGCCTTCGCAGAGCTTGTGTATGTCACTGTGTTTGGCATGACGGGGGCTGCTTGGTTGGCAATAGTAGAACAGCAGTGGCTGCCAGCAGCTCCTGATGGTTTGCTTTTTTTTGATTGGGAGCTTCCGAGTGCTTCTTTCCGCAAAGGCCGCCCATGGTACACACGAGGCGTGGCACGGACTTACAGAATGGTTTCAAACCATTCCGCTTGAACCGTTTCTGTCGAGAAATATGTGTGCGCACAAAGACAAGGACACACACACACAGACACACACACACACACATATATATACTGCACATGCATATATATATATATATATATTATATTATATTATATATATATAATATATAATATATAATATATATAAGGTTGGAAGCATACTGAATCAGTCTCCGGCATACCAGATTCCAATAGTTAAGACACGGGAGAGAACAGATACGATGTTTAGAAACATGTAGAAACCTTGGGTTCAAGGCCTGGGCAGAGCGTGAAAGCAGTGCTGAGTGCAGCCCTCGCCGCCGTTGGTTTTTGTCAGCATAAATCCCCGTTTTCCGAAGAGGGACCATGCCTCATGAGTCAATGAGGCCCGCCAACCCGGAGAACGTGAGTACGCAGCAGGTTGGGAGCTGGCATAGGGAGTCCCTTAGTGATTCCCTGTCATTTGGATTGATGGTGTAATTATATGAATTTGGATACATTTCTTTCACGAGGATAGTGTTCCCTGGAAGGATGCAGACAGCCTCCGCAAGGACAATGCAGAATGGCGAGGGAAGAGAGAGCTGTCTCATCTTTCCAGTTTAGTAGGTGGTTGACAAATATGTTTTGGGTAGCTGAGGAGCTGGAGGAGCGGCAAGCAATTATTCGACGGCTCCAAGGTGAAAGCTTCTTGCTGGCGACGCAGGTAGGCTCCATTGGGCTCCTGCCTTGAGCGTAATTGCCATGCTAATGTCCTTCATGGATTGGCAGGTTCGTTCCTCCAGCGCATATTCATCATTTTCATATCATGTACTATTTTGGCCGATGCTTATGACAATTAAGACATGGTGAGTGCCAGCTTTGAGTCAAGCTGGTTGCTTCCCTTTGCTTTGTTCCTGATGTTAAATGAGTACATGTTTTCACCCTCTTATTGTAGCCTTTGACGAAAGAGAGCTTCGTTTGCCTGATTCTGCTGTTGGGCTTGTAACGAGATGTTGCTAATGGTGACGGTGATGGTGATGGTGATGGTGGTGGTGATGATGATGATGATGATG
>Ga0126342_10013380_pt1 | contig 14542 bp, 12 predicted proteins | sample Cyp1metagenome_FD_92528 | JGI IMG/M metagenome (GOLD analysis project Ga0126342, IMG submission 92528) | Coral microbial communities from Lord Howe Island, Old Settlement Bay, Australia - Cyphastrea 1 metagenome | ecosystem: Host-associated > Invertebrates > Cnidaria > Coral ... | reverse complement strand
TCGTGGTTGAGGTCCGGCAGGGAACACTGGGCGTGGATGGTCGTGGTTGAGGTCCGGCAGGGAACACTGGGCGTGGATGGTCGTGGTTGAGGTCCGGCAGGGAACACTGGGCGTGGATGGTCGAGGAGGACAACGAGAGGAGGAGGAGGACGAGGAGGAGGAGGACGAGGAGGACCAGGCAACTGACATAAAATCTAACAACCCTCACCTGGCAGGTGGGGAATAAAAAAAAGAAAGGAAACAATGAAAAAATGAAACAATAGTAAATAAAAATAAAATTAAAATAACAATAGAAAAGTAAAAGGTAAACATAAAATAAAAATAGATGAACTAAAAATAAAAATAGATTAATTCATTTCAACAAAACTTTGGAATAAAAATAAAAGTTGAAAAAAAAACATCTCGAAACAATTCTCACAATAGAGGCTCCCCCCCAACAATTAGCATGTTACTGAATTAGGAGCAAGAAATTTCTCACAATAGGGTACCAAGCTTCTAATCAGAGGCTAACATTATATATATGTGTGTGTGTGAGACAAGATTTATATGTGTATATATATATGTATATAACCTTAATACTGACGTTAGCCCCAAAATGAATAGGCCCAATACCAACCCAAGGTTTCGTCTACTAAGCTCAAAAAAATCAAGGGAAAAGGGTTTGTTTCAGCAAGAAGCGGGGATGTCATTGATGAAAAAACAATTGCCAACCAACAAACCTCATAATAGTTATCAGTGGCTAACATCATAGTAATCACTGTATCACCAGAACAACAAAAAGTGCAAAACATAGGAATCTCACTCATGGTTTGAATTGCCCGCCAGCTTCCGGTGTCACCAAACATGGTTTGCTGGAACATCTTCCATTTAGTTGCATGATTTCCCCAGCTAGAAACTTCCAGTTATTGTTCATTTTGGCACGTTTGAGGGCACTGGAGCTTGAAAACCCCAGGGATATCAAGCCGCCAAGCACTGATTTGTAGCCTTGGAACTATGATCCCACATCGACATGCGAACCACGTGTTTGAGATATGATGTTTTCTGCCACCAACCAAGTGACATATGAACGTTGATGGGGAGGAAATCACCCACTGGGCAGTGGGAAATCGATTATAAATGAAGTTTTTACTGGGGAAATCGTCTGTGCATCGATGATTCGCCATTGCCGTGTTTGATTACCGATTACCGGATGGTATATCTTTATCGCGAACCGTTCGTGGTGTACTCAGATCGGGTTTGTCTGAAAGCCCAATTTCCTCCAATCGTCTCCGGAAGAAAAATGTCCAAAAAATGCCATAAGTTTTGGTATCCGCCCACTACCAAAGATTTATTGTGATTTCCATAGTCCCAAGATATTCTTTGATTATCACACTCCACCATGGGAATCCTTCTCAACCAACCATTAGAAAGGATTTGGGGTAAACCATTGACATCACCATCTTTCTAGCTCTATTCCCAGTATATTCCCATAAAATCTGTAGCCTTCCGAGTTTTAGCAGCCACTGCTCATCCGGCTTTGTAAATAAGGTACCCCATTCCATAGTTTTTATTGGTTAATCATGGTTAGTCATGGTTTTCGCTATTTTGGTGGTATGCACCTTTTCAAGGCATTCCCGAAGAAAATGACTAGTCTTAGTCACCAGTGCACCTAATAGGATTGCACTAGTAGATCCCCATTGGACCCCGTGGTATACCACTATGCATTTTCCGATCATGTGCAGAATTGTTTTCCCGGCTGAACTGTGTGCTTTTGGGTCGGACGAGGACGGTATCCAACAAGCGGACGGACACTCCCGATGGTATGAATGCTGTGCGGCCACTGGGCTTCCCCATGGGGATACGTTTGCTTTTCAACGTTTTGGGCAAGGTGTAGGGTCTTTACATCTCGCGGGGGTTTGACCATCAAACATATAGGGTCTCAACATGTCTCAACCATGCAATCCATGCAGACTGAAGCATTCATTTGTTTTTCATCAAACATTAGGATTTAACAGTCAATAGTGGAAACAGAAATGCCGGGAATTCTGGTATCATGGAATATTGTGAGGATTTTTTTTGGTAAATCCGTATTTAAATAAATGAAAAACAATATCAATAAATAAATAAATATATATATATATATATATTATATCTTATATATATATTATATTCAGATACACGGATAAAAAATACGACCTTACCACATACTCATGACGAGATTGATGTTGTGATGTGGTCCAGAATGTGGAGAGAAAATTGCTGATGGGACCTGCAGATCGTGTCGAAGGCATCATACAAGGGCGCGTTTTTTGCAGCATCTTCACTGGGGAAACACACTGTGTTGGGCCTATCGGCCTATCATTTCCGTTGTTTTGTGCCTCTAGATGATGATGCTGCTGCTCAGTTGGATGAGACAGATCGACTGAATGGGAAAGCTTTACGTCAAAGGGAAACTGCCAATGATGTGGCAAAGGAAGTGTGGAGGCATGCCACTGAGAATGAACTCCAGCCTGTCTTGATTGATATCCCCTGCTTTTGTAGATGTCACAGAGGCGATAGGTAGCTATCCCCAGATGGCAGAGCTTTTCAGGCTGGTGATTTACTATTGTTTATCCTTTTAACTATGTAAATAGAATATTTCATACTTGTTTCTTATATAATTATATATATACACATGCATTGGTGTATGCTGGTGCATAGCGATGCAGCATTATAGCAGCACAATTTATATATATACATATATATATATGTCTATGCGCTAGCAGTCATCATGCTATGGGATACCAAGATAAAACATAGACACGCTCAGATAGCAGTAATATATGTATTCTCAATGTACTGTTAAATTCACGGAGTGTATAGATAAACAGACAGACAGACAGGCAGGCAGGCAGGCAGGCACACTGAGAAACAGACAGACAGATAGACAGACACACAGATAGATAGGAAGATAGTTGCATAGATAAGCGGGCAGATAAGATTTGACAAGAAAGGTAAGATAGACAGACAGACAGACAGACAGAAACATAGATAGACCGATCGTTAGATCGACAGATATATTGACAGAAAGATAGAAAGAAAGAAAGATAGATAGATCGATTGACGGGTAGTTAGATAGGTAGGTAGATAGATAGGTCGATAGACAGTTCGATGAGATAAGATAATTTAAGCTAGGCAGATAGATAGATAAATAGATAGATAGAAAGGTAGATGGATAGAAGTGATAGAATAGAATGGAGTATATAGACAAGCATAGGGTAGCGAAGAAAAGCATACAATAGAATAGAACGGATGAATTAGAGTAGATTAGATTCAATTAGACAAATTGACAGGTATAGCGAAAGAAAGGAAAATAGATAGATAAACAGATAGACAGTTAGTTAGATAGATAGATGGATGGATAGGTAGATGGTTAGACCGATAGATGGAATTATGGATAGGTAGATGTTTTTATATTTGTATGTGTTGTATATGTTTGTTTGTGTGCAAATATATGTTTTTTTGGTTTTTACTGTATATATATATATGTGCAATGTGTGTGTAGCAAATATAGATGTGACATATGGCATGTCATGCAATGCAATGTAATGTAATATAATGTACCATCTGGCAACGTAAAACATGTGACCTTTTTTAATTTGAAGATAATGTAATGTAATGTCAAACATGTAATTTGAGACATGTAATGTAATGTAATGTAACGTAACGTAACGTATTTTTTTGTAATGCAATGTAATGCAATGTAAAGCAATGTAATGCAACGTAATGCAATGTAATGCAATGCATCTAATGTAGTGTACTGTGAACTGTGTCATGTAATGCCGTAATGTAATGTACCGCAATGTAGTATGATTTCAAAATGTAATGTAATGTAGTGTAAGGTAATGTAATATAATGACATTTCATGTAACGTGATGTAGTGTAATGCAATGCAGGATTGAAAAGCATTTTAACGCAATGCAGTGCAATTTAACGTAAATTTTAAGTGTAATGACATGTATAATGAATTTACTATTTATGGTGGTTTCTACCATGTAATGTATCTACTGTATTGTTCTGTACTGTATACTGTGTACTCTGTACTGTACTGTACTGCGCTGCACTGTACTGTCATGTAATGTCATGTAATGCATGCAGGTAGGCATTTTTATGAGAAATATAACGCGGTAAAATTCAATTTTGAAACTTAATAAAATGGCAAGAATGGTTAGAAATAGAAAAGAACACGTTTTTTTTTGATAAGGACATAGCCTCACTAGCTTCAGGTGTCACCAAACATGGCAACTGAACATGCTACACTTAGTTGCCTTTCAATGAGAAATTCATCTCCGAATGGGGAATTTTCCATTGCCATGTTTGATGCCCAGAAGGTATTTCGGTTTTCTCACCATGTTCATTCATACAAAGGCTCAAAATCAAATGTGCAAATATTGTTTTGACACAACAATTTCCAGATGACACAGGGCTTTGACATTGTTCCACTCTAGCTTTCGCTCACGCGTACTAATTGAGATGAAACCCGTCGTGCGTCAGGGCCCAAAATTGCAGAGTTGCCAATGATCAGTTGAGATACAAAAAGTGTTGTTGGATGCTTGTTGTCTCAGAACCTCAGGATGGAAAACTGACATGCTGATTCTCGTTCGTAGATAGATAGATAGATAGATAGATAGTTAGATAGATAGATAGATAGACAGATAGATAGATAGATAGATAGAGATTCAGATAGAGAGAGAGATAGAGAGATATAGAGATAGAGAGATAGATAGATAGATAGATAGACAGACAGATAGATAGATAGATAGATTAGATAGATAGGATAAGATAAGATAAGATAAGATAAGATAGATATATAGATAGATAGATAGATAGATAGATAGAAAGATAGATAGATAGATAGATAGGTAGATAGATAGGTAGATAGATAGATAGATATATAGATAGATACATAGATACATAGATACATAGATAAATAGATATATACATAGAAAGATAGATAAATAGATAGATAGATTGATAGATAGATAGATAGGCAGGTAGGTAGATAGATAGATAGATACAGGTTTTATTCGTCCATTTGGGTTAGTGCCTCTACTCGAGCTCTTGGCAAGAACATGCGTAAACCCAAAATGTGTTTGAGGTTATGGTACCGCAAAGGGTAAACATTAGGTCTGGATTGTTGAAAGGAATGTGTGCTGATTGGTGCCCCCATTGTTTTTGTGGCTGCCTCAGGCAATTATCTGTGTTCCATTTCTGTGCTTGCCATATTCGTGGCCAGGTGAAACCCACAATTATTTTCATTGATCAGATTTGCTTGAAAGAACCCAAAGAAATGGCGAAAGGTTATGACGACGATTTTCTGCGGAAACCTTGGATGGATATTTGGCTAGCACAAGTACTTTCCAGTTGGTAGATGGTTTATCCCATGATTATCCCATGAAATTTACACTGTCTCATATATATACCAACTGGTGCAGGATTTCGCAACCATCGACAGTATGTTCTTGAGATTCCGTGGCTTCGACGAAGCCCAGTGAACGCAGTAGGCCAACTAAAAAGCGTATGTTAGTTTTTCTTGGTACATATATATGTATATATTCTCACATATATGTCAATATATATATATATGTATGTATACATACACTCATAATCTTTACATCTTTGTACCATATACATATATGTATGCATTGCAATTTTTGATTAGGTTTGTGAAAGTGTAACCATATACATGTATATGTGTGTGTACATACTTATATGTATATATATATATATGTACATTTATTTATGCACACTGCAACATATATCACCATATCTTTCATGTCCTGGAAATCATTTCGCCAAATCTTCGTTCTTTTAGCATTTCTTTGCTGTTCAAAAAAGCCAGTTCCAAACGGGCACGCAGCACGCCTGCGGCTGCAAGGAAACGGCCATCAACCGCCAGCAAGCCAAACCGTCCTCCTCGGCCACAGCGGTGCATCATCCATCCAGAGCCACTCGGCTCGTTGTGCGATGCCAGCTGCAGGACTTTCTTTATGGTAACTATATGGGATGTAAACCCCCATAAGTTGATATACGGGGCCCCTTTAACTATGGTTACTATATATATATATACTTATTGTATTTATAGCTCCTGCCAGTGCCTTTGTGCAACGCGCTTTGTGTCCCATCAATCACCTCAATGTCATAATTTACGATGATCTGGGGTAAATTTTGGGATCATATGATGATACATTTGAAAAGCCCGAATGGTTGATATCATTGGGGATGGTTTATTATTTCATTGGGTTTACCTCATTATTTCCAGCGGTTAGGCTTGGACCTCAGGGAACGTCCAGGTACAGTGATGAAGCCAGTGATATTGCCTGAAGCTGATCAATGGTTTCAGCACTTTGTGACCAAACTAAAGCCCCCCCAAGACATACATAAATGGGAAAATGCAGGATACATTCGGATACAACCTTTAAATGTCCGTATATGTAATACCAGTCCCGGCCGGCGCCGGGGCGGACGTTTCGAAAAAAAATCCAACTACTATAGGAAGAAGATGGCCCAGAGGAAAGTTTTCCAGATGCAGAAGCACCGAAGTATTGAAGTTGTGAGGCGCACCAACGAATGAGCAAATGAAAGGACATGAAAGAATCCATGCACATCTGACTGAACGAGTCAATGAACTAAACCGATGAATCAATGAGCCAATGAATCGACAATCAGTGTGAACCGGTGAAAGAACGAAGCAATGAATCAAGGAATCGGACGGTGAATCAATCAATCAATGAAACAAGGAATCAGTGAATCAACGAAGCAACGAAGCGGCGAACCAATGAATCATTTAATGAGTGAGGTAGTGAGTCGATGCGCCCATGAATCAATGAAGCCATGAATTTATGAAGCAACGAAGCAATGAACTAATGACCCAAGGAATCAAAGAAACAAAGAATCAATGAACCAATGAGTCAGTGAATCAACCAGTCAATGATCCAATGAATCAATGAAGCAGTGAACCAATGAATCAGTGAATGAACGAATGAACAAATGAATGAGTGAAAGGAAGGAAGGAAGGAAGGAAGGATGGATGGATGGATGGATGGATGGATCATGGATGGATGGATGGATGGATGAGTGAGTCACTTTTCTGTGTTGAGCTACTTCTTCACTCAGCAGCCTCTTCGCTGAGGCACCTCTTCTCTCAGCGACTTTTCCTCTGAGCAGCCACTTATCTGGGCTACCTCTGCTTTGATTTGCCTCCCAGCTAGCTCTTCTGTAGCTTCGGCAACCTGCTTCTTCTCTTTGCGCAGCTGTTACAATACATTTAGCAACCTCCAGCTGCAATCCCGCATAGCACAAGAGTAGCATGATGGTCAAGAACTACCTGTCGGGCAGCGGTTACATTGCGTTTAGCCACCTCCAGCTGCAATCCCGCTTGCTTGCATCACGGACGCAGCAGTGCAAATGCGTTCTGTCACAGCCGGTTGCAAACCTGCAAAACAGGAGCGTCACAGACCAAATCGACGAACGTGCGCGCAGCGCTGACATAATGGAGACTTGACGACCGAGCTCTCGCTACAGTCTGGTGCACACTTTTTCCGACCTCATCTTCCACAAGTGCTCCGGCGTTGTCAGTTTTTTAATATTTTGAAGTGGAAACCGAGCTCACGCCACAGTCCTGTGCACTTCGGCAACTTTCCCAGATCGAGGCCCGCACCCACGGAAACAGAGACCCTAAATCGGCGACACCAGGAGCCACATTACCCGGTTCCGCACCCGAGAGTGCTTTCACTGTCACTCGTGAATATTCACACGCTTCCGAACTGTTTCACTTCCCAGCTACTTGATGATGGGTGGTTGACATGATGATTTGGCTGACATGATGGTGGGACTAACCATGACAGTCGTCAATAACGCACAAATTTTCTAAGTAAATTTCCTTTGACATTATACTATATATAATATTTTTTATTATATATATATATGTACATATTTAATCCCCGGCCAGTGACGGCCTATAGAATGAGGAACCTTTACAACGATGAAATGTGATTCCAGATAGCCATTATATAGTAAAGTAAAGTGGTTGGGTTGTTCCCTCCTTTTTGCAGGGGTTTAGATGCTCGTTATACAGGATCCACACGGCCCACCTGCAAACTCTTAAATTTTCATTTTTTTTGCAAACAAAATCGTTTCATTTTATAGGTTCCAGCAGTTGGTGAATCATTTTGTTTTATTTTGTGCAAAAAAAATGCCCTCATTGCCACCTAGAAAATGCCTTGCAAAGCTACAGACAATGTAGAGATGTCGACATGTCGGGTTTAGGGTCAGATGAGTTGGATCCACAAGAGTCACAAGAGAAGAGAAAACAATCGTCAAAGAAGGTTCCAGCCCAAGAAAAAAAATGCAAAACCCAAACCCAAACCCAAGGCAAAACCAAAAGCAAAGTCCAAACAAACAAAAAACATTGACACTGCAAACATGGATGTGGAAGAAAAAACACCCGATGCTGAAGCTGCTCCACAGACAAGTAAAAAAACGAAGGGCAAAGGCAAAAACAAATGCACAAACACTTAAACAAGGACATTATATAGACTCTAAACAAAATTTGTGCTTGGGTAAAAACCATGGTATTTTTTGTGTTTCTGACGGTTTTGTTGTGCACCTCATTTTATAGAGAACAAAAATTGGTTTACACCTTAGTTTCCCGTTTTATAGCCCAATTTTTGCTATATAATGAGCGGGCCAAGGGTCCTTAGGTAACAATAAGGGAGGATTATATGTGTAATTATTTATATTTATATTTATGCACCTTTAGACTCTCCAAATACCCATAAAGTTGTAGGTTATTCTTTCGTATGTTCACATACTTTTTAAGGTACTTGGAGGGTCTATATAACTATGTGTATGCTGTCAATCAAATAGTTTTTGGGGCATACCCCAGTTGCAAACTATGTAAAAACCGGAACATGCCATTAGTGTCAACACCAAACGAAACCTTTGTTCTTCAAAGGCCGCGTATTTTCCAAAGGTGATTTACTCTGAAAATGATCTCTGCCAGTAATCAAAGATGGTTTGCTGTGAAATTGTGGGGGATGAGCGTTAAAATGGTAAATCATTTCAATGAATGATTTTCTAGCAAAGCATGTTTGATTCCCATGCACATTCCCATGAAAATCCGGTAAATCTCCAGCAATTTTTCCTTTTTTTGGGGGGGAACTGAGGGGTCAACAATCCTGAGGTCAACTGCGAAGGTCTCCTGGGTAGCTGGGCTGCGTGGTATGGCTAGGCTGGTTTTTTTTACCCCAGTGAATTCATGTGAATTCAGTAGGCTAAGTAGTACTAAGTAAGGAAAACAACTAAGTAATAATAAGTGGACTAAGCAGTACTAAGTATAAGTAGTGTTTTCCAGTTTTTTAAAAAAGGTGGTGAACTAACCCATGGATCCTCACGTTGGGACTCTACCTGCACAATGATTTGTTTGCCACTGGGAAACAGTAAATGTCTACAAGGATTGGACACCTCAACAAAAAAATGATGTGACAATATGGAGGTTTTTCAATTTAACCGACTAACTTACAAATGGAATACTAACTCTAACCATTTATTTTTCGGCGTGATTTTTGGTGTGGGGCGGCCAGACTGTCAAATGGTTAGCCACCTACAAGGACAGGGCTTACCAGATCGCTAACTTGGTTTAGTTCACTAGGCGAATTCTATGTTGTATGGTAGGTATATCATGATGACATATATATATATATATGTATAATACAGCTAATACATATGTATGTATATGTATATATATATACATATATATACATCTATACATGTGTATATATATATATATATATATATTTACACATATATATATACATATTTATATTTATATTTACACAATTATGTATATATATATATTAATATGTATGCATTAGCATTTTTAGTTTTATTAGATTTGTGATTATTGCTATTATTATCATTATTTTATTTTTTTTGTGTTATTATAATAACTATTATTATTCTTGTTATTAAATATTATTATTATTATTTATTATTTTTATTATTATATAATTATATTTACTATGTAATTATCTAGAAAGTATTCATGGGTTTTACACACATATATCATGATATATTGAACTAGTATGCTAATAGGCTTTACAAACATTCACATCACAGGGGCCCATCTTGTATAACTCATGGCTTCGGGGCCCAGTCTTGGATGTGCAGTTGTGGTTTATACCACCCATTGATGGTGATTTTGGGGATGCTTGGTCCAATTGGTGGCTCATCACATTTAGTAAGTGGGTTTTAACCCCAGTTATAAGTGGACTAACCCTACTTATCCCATTTATACCTGGGGTTATAGCCCACTTACTAAGTGGGGTGAGCCACCAAGTGGGCTACTAAATGTTACTTAAAATCGTGACTTTTTTCAATATGTCCCAATGTTTCCCAATTCTGGCAACAGATGAGTAGCTCAAGAGTACGTCCCATGAGTTTCTCAATCTTTCCCACTACATCCAAGGTTTCCAAAGTTTCCCCATATTTCCCGATATTTCCAACCTGTTTTCCGTACAGTTCCCAATGTTTCCTACCTATTTTTCGGCACCTTTTTCTTCACATTCCCTGAAGAGTTATCCAGAAACATTCCCAACGAGATGAGGAAAAAACCGGAGGTTTTTTCAGAGGAAAACCAGCGTATACGTTATACTTACTATTTGTAGTACATACTGTACGTGTTTTTTTAGTACATACTGTTTATAGTACAAATGCTATTGAATAGTATATTTATAGTACATACTATTCAATAGTATATTTGTAATATGTTTAATAAATGGTAATCTACAAATGTGGACAGTTCCATTGCCGTGTTTGATGACCGGAGGGTTTAAACACTCCCCCGTTGCTCCGTCGCCCACTTTTCCAATCCCCTTCAAATATCATCCCAAAAGCGGACGCAGCTGGATGTTTTGGCGGCAAGGCTCCTCAGTTGTGATGCGTCTGAAAATAGTGTTTTTTTCGCCCCATGATGGCTATCCCTTTAATTTTCACTCACACCCATTTTTTGGAGTTCATGAACAACTATGATTGTTGCGAAAATATATATATATATTTTTTCCGGAACCATGGAAGTGGGAAGATTTTAGAAATCTTTGGAAATACTCAAGATGAATAGACTACAAATTCAAATCCAAAAAGTTTGGGGTAGTTCACACCAGTTGACCTATGTTTACCTGGTCCATTCCATGACATATCCCAGGTCCTACTGTAAGACTTTCGCGCACCTTTCGGACGTGCAGCTGCATATACCCGACTGAGGATTGCTTGGCGTTGATTGCCATCCTTTTTGACATTTATCTTGGGCCGCTGTATGTCTACAACCTCGATGACCAGTCGGTGACTTGTTAACAACATCTGAGGGGGTTCCTAAGTCATGGGGTTACCCCAATAGCTGGATGGTTTTGAGTGGAACATCCGATTCAACTGGATAAGAACTGGGGGTACACCCTTTTTGGGAAGCCATATATGAAAATTGCTGATTGGTGAAGACTTGAAAGTTCATGGTCGTAATCCAATCTCTGATGCGGAATACTTGTGGTAATTCATAGGAAACCCGAACTTGAATAATTCAAATTCTAAATCAAGGTTTCCCCTAGTCAAAATGTTGGTAATTTTTTGCTGTGAAGGAGATGGTCATTAATCCATGCTTATATGGCTTTCTTGGCCCGTTTTTATAAGCAAACAGAAGCAATCCCAGTCATGATTGAATGGATGACCACAATTCATATTGTGGATGGTTGCGAAATCCTGCATCATCAATGGCCATTTCAGGAACCTAAATTGGAGGTACCTACCATATATAAGGCCTATATAAGGCCTATGTAAGGGAATATCCCTAGAAAATATGCCCTCCCATGGTACAGTACCTCCATTTTAGAATCCTGAAATTCTCATTGACATCACCTTGGATGGTTGAAAGCCTTTAAATAATGGGATGTGTACATATGTGTACCACCTATCGACTGGCGCAGGATTTCCCAACCATCCACCGAAAAACGGATCTTGCAGGCTACGCCAGACAGCTATTTTTGAGACCTACGCACTACTTTGGGGATGCAGTTTTTTGGGTATAATGATATAGCCATGAAGAGAACCTCCATGAGCTGGGATATTTTGTTGTTCATAATCGAGCAATATACATGGTCCTTATATATATATATATACTTGGTGGCTCATCACACTTAGTAAGTGGGTTATAACCCCAGTTATAAATGGGATAAGTAGGGTTAATCCACTTATAACTGGGGTTATAACCCACTTACTAAGTGTGATGAGCCACCAAGTATATATATATATATATATATTATAGATATCCTCCTAGTTCAGTGGAGCTGCATCCCCCAGAACGGAAGAAATTTACATGTCAACGGATTGCCCCTTTTTGTACAGCAAAAACGTTGGCGATGTCACCCACCGTCATGAAACATGGCAAGTCGGTAAGTCCCCTTTTCCAATTACCAATGGGGTAAAACAATAATACCCCCCCCAATTTCACGATTTTTATGGGTGGTATGGTTACCAAGTTACCATTCTCAAATGGGCGGTTTATGATTGTTTTACCCACATTACCAGAGGCCTCTGGTAATGTGGGCTTATTTTTGTTCACAAAACGGGCACCATTTTCCACTGGATTCTCACTATCTTCCCATGTTTCATGGCATAAGTCGTTGAGGCCTCAGTTTTGGGCATCTTTTGGGCCTCAGTTTTGCCCCCAGAAACTCGATGGACTGATGAACCGTTGGGGTTGTATCAATCTTCAAAAAGGGAAACACCAACACCGGCCCGAATAGAAAACTCTCGCCGTATCTCATTAGTGAACTCTGTTTGTCAGATAGAATATATATATATATACATAGTTATACATGATGATGATATCGAAGCCGCAAGACATCCTCGAGGAACACTTGTGTGACACACAATATGGCGGCCATCCCGTAGCACATCTCAAGCCCAATCAACTCACCCATAGGTTACAAACATCGATATATCGGAACAAAAAAGGATAAACAAATGTATTAACATGATAGTAACTTTCTTTCTTAGGTCTTAGGAGAAGGCGTTTGACAAGGTGCAGCATTGTCTTTTATGGGCAGCACTACGTAGACTCGGAATTCATTACGCCTTCGTAGAGGTACTACTACAGGATTGTTACGCTAAGGCTTTCTTTTTTGTTGAGAATATGGAACATCAACAGCAAAGACACGGTCCGCCGGAACAAGAGAGTTGCCCATCATTATCGCCCTATGTACCTATTCGATCCTATTCGTACTACTTATGTCCGTCGTGGATAGAAATATATAGAAATGTAGCTTTGAACTTAGACACTGCATACCAGAGGAGAAATCCAAACAAATTATGTGTCCTTGGCGGATTTGTACAGTGCCGACGGCACTGCGGCACTGTTTTGAGTTTTGATTTCCGCCTTAGCCGCGGCTGCGAATAGATTCTTCGATATTGTTTTCCAGTTGGGGGAGTTTCAAAAGCCTAGAGGGTGGTGCCCCATAGTTAGCGTTCAGTTGGTGTATAAGTCCAATAACTATGGTTTATGGGTGATATATCATAGTTAATGGGATTATAGTCCATTTATAACTGTGGGGGGCACCACTTTGTAGAGGAAGAAATCTTGTTCCAATGCAACCGACCATGGAATGAGTATCATGTACCGTCGCACACATATCCACGTGAAATCCTGGGTCTCAGCTACCTGGGAGTTTAAGATAGGCGAGTGAAACTTGAAACGGACCAATTTTTACGAAACAACGGTGATCCCCTGAGGAAAGTTAGTTATGAACGTACTCAGCGGTTTTTTCTGTGGGCTTCTCAGTCAACAGTGGCTATACAAGATGCGCAAGGAAAAAGTCACGGAGCCATTGGCAGTCAGAAAGATATATATATATGAACCACAAATCCAACAGCTATTGGGGTTATGTCACCAACTTTGCCAAGTCAAAATAACTTAGTGGTGCCCCACAAGTTATAAGTTGGTTTGCATTCTCCATTGACTGTGAATATATCTACCAGCTACCACAAACCATAGTTACCCTCCGTTAATTTAACGTAGCTATTGAAAATGGCCCATTTAGAGTTGATATAACATGATTTACCCATTAAACATGGTGATTTTCTACAGCTACGTTAGTTTATGAACTTTGCCGTCTCGTCAACGGGGCCACCTTGTAGTGATCCCCGCAATTGAGCAATTTCGGCCCCAACATCGACCTGCGATCCATGGTGCTGGTATTTCTAGCAACATGGGTCATTTGTTGTGTAAGATGTTAGCAAATATTCCATAATATCTGGGTAAATTTCATCACGACCTCACTGTTCTCCCTCACTGGAATCATGGCGAATAAGGGAAACATAGGGAAATCATCCCCAAATGGCCGAACTATTCAGCAGGGTATTGGTCCAAACCTTCAAGCGGTTACCCTGACTGTGCGTAACAGCGAATTGGCCATGGAACATGATACTCATCATCAAGTACCTATTCCAATAGTAGACATCATCAGATCCTATGACC
>Ga0126342_10013379_pt1 | contig 14543 bp, 12 predicted proteins | sample Cyp1metagenome_FD_92528 | JGI IMG/M metagenome (GOLD analysis project Ga0126342, IMG submission 92528) | Coral microbial communities from Lord Howe Island, Old Settlement Bay, Australia - Cyphastrea 1 metagenome | ecosystem: Host-associated > Invertebrates > Cnidaria > Coral ... | reverse complement strand
CATCTCTCCCCGCAAACCCCAAAACAAAAAAAAAAAAGACCCCCCAAAAAAAAAAAAATTTTTTTATATGGTTAATATATGGTTAATATGGATTAAAAAAAAACAACAACTTAGACTAGCTTAGACCATAGACCCCATCCCTTAGACGAACTTAGACCATCTTAGACCCTGATTTTCACCAACGTTCCAGCTTCGACAGGTCACCGATTCAGCGCAGTTTGGAATACCATAGATGCAGCCATCATCGCCCAGCAGACCACCGTACCACTTGCACTGGGCACGCTGTCAGATCCAACTGGGGAGACGAAATGATGGTGTGTCTGAAAATGAGGTACCCCAAACCTATAGTCAATAATTAATAATATATAGTAATGATATATAATAATTAATCTTATATAGTTTGCCCGATAAAAACTGCTAATTTATGGGCATACCCCATTTTCAGACAAACCCAAATGGGCTTTGTTACAGAAATAGAGGATGCCGCCTGGCAATCAAACATGGATAACTGGGAAATTGCGTTCCATTTTGCAGTCTGGGCTGCACGAATGTGGTTTCAATCTCCCGTTTCTGGGGGGCTTGCCCATGTCGTATTGTTGGTTGCATCTCCATCGAATATCCCTATAGACCGGTTGGTTCAATTAATAAGTTTAATTATTCCTAATCCCATTCATAAGCTCACAATTCGCCCAGCTTTGCAACCCAACAGCAGGTTCCAGGGTTCCAGGCTTCCAGGGTTCCGTTCCAGTTTTAAGGGCCGACAAAACCGGCCCCACACTCCCAGACCCAGAGATTGAAACCCAGCAGTATTGCTGTTGGGAAAAAGTATCATGAAATATCATGACTGGTCTTCCCGATACAGATCCCATGTTTTCGTTTCCGTTTTCCTTTCATCCTGGATTTGAGGCATAAAACATGTCGCCTCCAATGTTCCCGTTGGATTTCATCGTGGAACCGAGACAAGAGAATGACATGGGATGACCATCCCCCGGAGGTATGCTGATGTCTATTGATGGGTTTCTTTAGATGGTTTATGGCATTGGGTTTGCCAGATTATTGTATCTTCAAACATCATGGAAATCGAAAATCCCACGTTTACAGATACTTGTCCCAGCTATAAACCTCCATGTATATAATTGTATATATGTGATTTCCATTGATTTCCCAGCTAGCCATGTTTGATGATCTATTCTATTCCATTAAATCACATCAAATCCCTATAACTGTTGATGGTTTTTGATCATGTTAAACATGCTTAAATCCACCTCCAGCCATCGCCATTTCTGCGATGAAAATCCAAAAGGGCCCCAGCGGATCCGAGCAGCTCGTCCTTTGAGGGCTGGAGATCCTGCTGCGATGGTGCTGACTTCGGCCCCGCTCTGGCAGCAGGAGATTTTCAGCACCTCGAAACGGGTGGGTTTGGAATGTTTTGGATGGTCCTGTGCCGAAAATTGGAGTTATTTTTTTAAGGCTTTGATGGTGTTTTTTTTGTGAATGTTAATTTGATGTTGATTGATTTTAGTGAAATTTAGTGGAAATTACCTATTTTTTGATGTGTCTATGGATTATCGATTTAACATGGATGATTGGTATACTAATGATATCTAATGGAGATTATTGTCATCCCCCCATTTTTGGCATGGTCGATTTGTTGGTTGTTTTGGGGCAAATATTCTCTCAGCTTTGTAACCCAACAGCAGTAAGGCAATGGTTCAGGGCTCACGGTTTCCAAGTTTCCATGAGGACTCCCCCTGTTTGGATCGTACAAAATAACCAGGAAATCAATAACAAAATGATCATAACATCTCATAACAATGTAATACTTATATAAATTATATATATATATACATAAAAGATTAAAATGATAATGACATGATGTGTCTGTGTCATGCACCTGCGTTTCTCCAAACCCATGGATAAATGTACACCCCGAACACGCCGTATTACATGGTGACCTGTTTGCCGCCAGAAATGGCCATGGAACTGGACCCCATCACCATCCATCCTATGCATCCAGGAACCGACTCTGCATTGCAGGGAATGGCATAGATGCAGCGATCTTCAGGGCAGAACACCCCACCATGCCATTTCCTTTGATTTTGCAGCCAGATATGATGGCAGGTGAATGTCATCCAATCACTTTTTCATCAAACTCACAATATCTCACAGTGGACAGCCGTTGGTTGACATGAGCTCAAAGATGGGATTCCAACAACCAATGGCTTTTACCGAGGGCTTATCAACCACCAAAAATTACAACGATTACCACCTCAAATGGGTTGGTTCTTACCCCATCTCCCAGTTCCCCTGCTTCCACATGTTCAGCATTTGCAAGGTGGTGACGCACAGTGATGTTTCTTGGTTTATAATCCGCATTAACTATTTACATAGATATAGACATAGATGGAGAGAGAGAGAGAGGGAGAGAGAGAGAGAGAGAAGAGATATACAACAACTATAGATATAGATGTCTGACTCTTTCTTGTGACTATAGATGTATATGTATATATATATACACACAAAGAGACGGACAAATAGATGGATGGATAGAGATAGATATAGAGATAAATTAGGACAGATTGAGACAGATAGAGATAGATAGAGATAGAGATAAAGATAGAGACATAGAAAGATAGAGAGATAGATAGAGAGAGAGAGGTCAATTGATAGATAGATCGATAGATCGATAGATCGATAGATAGATCTACTACAAAAATAATGAATATGTGTATATATATATAATATATATACATGTGCGCACAGAGTTACAAAGTTCCTGAAAAAACCAACGTGGCGAACGAACTGGGGCATCGCTTCCCGGAGCATGATTTGCCAGGACTCCAATCTCCTTTAAAGACTGGACCCACCAAGTCCACTTGCCCTGTGCAGCAACTGATCTGCAAGACCTGTGGGCAGTTGGTAGGCACTCCTGGCGCTCGAGATCATGGAGGATCCCCCCATACCCTCCAAAAAAAAAGGAAAAGTAATGAAAAGTAGATACGTTTTCACTATTTCAATGGGTTTTTATTTTTTCCCCAACCATAGTTATATCCTATTTACAAATGAGATGACCCACTTGGGGGACTTACGATAACCAGGCTTCTTCAACTCAGTTTATCGCCCGCCAGGATGGGACTGCCATCGTCCCAAATCGCGTGGTTCGTTCATCCAGTCACTTTTTTGTTTTTCAGACCTACTTAAAATGGAACATATGGAACATGTACAATATATGCCCAACATATAGCCCATAGGTTTACCCCATAGGTTTACCCCATAGGTTTGCCATGGGTGCTGGGAAAGTCTACAATAACTTTGGAGAAACAGGTCATCGCCCGATCCAAACGGCTCCATAGATGTAATCATCCACCACGATGCCGCGCAACCACCTCACTGGCGAAGCAACCGGGTGTGGGTACCCCATCGGAGGGTAGCTCATCAGTCATAGACTCTGCAAGAGCCAAAATTATGATTTTTTTTTTTAAGCATGAAAAATTACAACAAAAAAGAATGTGAAAACTAGAAAAATATTGAAAATAATATAGTTGGCATCTGTGAACTGCCCAATTCATCCGAATATTTCCAATGAAATCTAATGATCTGTTTTTTTTAATTTGTATTAATTTCTTGATGGTGGTGATGAACACCCCTGTGATGAGCCTACCTGTTCTCACAGAAGAATCTAGGCTAGCGATGGCTATGGAAGCCAATGGAAGCCATGGCCATGGCTAAGTTCGATTTGCCGATTGAACATGGTGATTTCCCATAGCTATTGTGAATCAACGGAGAATATAGAGAATATGCGTAAATATAGATATATACAAAAACGTATGGCGTATACATATATCCAAGGAGCATCACAATAAACCAGGATGGGTCGAAAACTATTGGACCAGTATATGCTCATGCCATATTTGCATATATTTGCTGGGGGTGAACTGGGTGAACATCCATGCCAGCTATTCTGCTGTCCGGGTTTGAACCACCCCATGACACATTGATATCACACCCAAAAGCGCAGAAACATCGTCAGTTGTGATCAAGGAGATTCCTGTGGGAAGCCAACTTCAACCATGGCCAGAGTTTGCTGTCGAGGCTCTTGAACTTCCCAAGCATCCTTGGATTTGTGGTTGTGCCATCCAATAGCTGTGTAACATATGAACGTGCGAAATTTAGTGGACATGGTTCTTTAATCATACATAGGCATAGGAAGGAAAAAGGAGATTATCTGAGAATCTGATACACATTCTCGCATACATACGCACGCACGCATGATAAATATGATAAATAAATAAATAAATAAATAAATAAATATATATATATATATATTACATAGACACACACACATATATATATATATATATATTATGTATGTGTGTGTTATATTTGTAATTAATAGCCATTTATGTGTACCTGTGAATACATAGGCAAATTGCATCTATCATGACTCCACAGACACCTCAAAATGGGATCAAACGGCGTATATGCAAGTTACGACTCAGAATTTTCTCCTTTCAAAGGGTGCAAATACGATTGGTTCCCCACAGCACGAATGGAAGAACAGAGGGAGACTAGGCGTGCAAGATTAAAATATGGCAATAGATGGCAATAGTACTTTGTGGTTTACCCATGTTCACCCCAGCTAGCGAGCGGATTAGAAACCCAGCTATAAGTAGTTCAAGTGGGGTCCACTTCTGTTTGGGTGTTTCGGGTGATAGCCCGCTTACTCATTGGGCACCACGAAGTTTTTCCTAGGCAACATACAAAAAAGATCGAAATCCAAGCTGTGACAAGTTGGGGTCTGGTTCTGGAGATTCGTTCCCTGCAAGTGGCTTTGCCTCTCCGAAAGGAACCATTCATACAAGCAGATCATGGAACAAAAATGGTATCAAGTGCAATATATGTATATATATATATATGTATATATATATGTATATATATATATATATTATATATAGATAGATAGATAGATAGATAGATATACACATTTACAAACAATCCAGCCATATGCCATGTGTAGCGTAGCAGTGACCATCGTGCCATTCCGCGATGTTTCCCCCCCTCTTGGCGGATTGTCTCACGGAAAGGGGCCATCCGAGGCAACGGCCTTGGGTTTGTCTCAAAATCGGAAGCCTCCAACCTTGAAACTCTGTGTTTTTCCATTGAAATTGCCACACATTGAATTAAAGCCGGCATTTTGAGACAAATCCAAATATCATATTGTTGATGTGTGTTACTAATTGGTAATATATCCCATCAAACGTCAGGATATCCCCTGTATATCCCTGTCAATGACAGGCCACATTTTATGGCTACGTCTCAGAAAATGATCCATTCGCAGAATAGCCCAATCCATGGAAGATAAAGCTGTTGATTCTTCAATCTCCATTTAAGTCCCCAGATGTTCAAGTCAAATCCCCATGTCCGATATCTACAAACCAACCATCCCCATGTTCGAAGGTGAAGCCGCCATTTTTTGTGGTTGAATCGCCATGTTGATGGCAAAAATCCAGGATTTTGATGGTTAGAGTCAAAGTCCCTAGTTTCGATGGTCAAATTCCTTTTGATGGTAAAAGCATGTAAAATCTTAATTTTTTTAGGTAAGATCCTTTCAAATCCCTGAATTACTAAATCACCACAAAAACCCAGATTCAATGCATTTAAGCATCTCAGGTCCAGTCAGTTCCACCTCATCCGTGCTGGGCACAATCTTCAACACCCGCGAGGCACTTCCTGCGAAAAAACAAGGCGAAATCGGGGCGCAACATGTGGATTTTTTGCCGATGACATGGAGATTTAGCCGGTAAAATTTATGTTTTCTAAGCAGGAAACAAAAATGGAAACCCTGCCATTAAATGTGAAGTCCAACAAAATTTAACATAGCTATTGAAAATTGCAATTTATAGTGGATTTTCCCATTAAAAATGGTGGATCTTTCCATAGTTTTTTGTATGTTTACCAGGCCGGGTATTCCCTTCGTAGGATTTTCTGCTCCAACGAGTCGCGCCTGGAATGCCATAGACATTGCCATCCTCGCCCAGCTCGCCGCCTAACCACTTGTCTCGTCCCATGCACATGCCCTTGGCGCCGACCGGTGTAAAATGTGTCACTCTTAATGGCAAAATATGGCAAAAGGATGGAAAAGGTAGATGTACCAATGGACAATAATGGACATCTTTGCGAAAACCAAATTTCAAGGGCAAAGGATTTGCAATAGTCAGACAAGTGGCGCAAATTGGTCTGATTGAAGAATGCAGGAACTTGTTGAAGAAAATTGTTTGTTTCCAGGAAGTTAAGGCTGTCAATATACTCACTGCCCCGTTAAGCTGCAACATCTTGGAACCAAAGCCATGCCGAATGCTTTGCTCGACAGATCCAATTGAAGGTCAAGATTTGCCACCAATGTTATGGCCTCAATTTATATTTATTACATTTTATTACTGTACTTTTGAGGGATTACATCCCTTCCATTATACCATCAAATATCCCCATCTGGTGCGGTTGGTTTGCCGCATCCCACCGCATCCGCCAAGGCTCTTCCAGCAGCTCCACTCGACAGCGAGAAGTCCTGGACGTGTCGGGCGATGCGAGGACTTTGCAGACGGTCAAGGGGACCTCAAGGGACCTCAACCGCCTTGAAGAATGATTGATTCTGTGGATATTATTATTATCTGGTTGGTGGTTTTTTTTACCATCTTGAAAAATAATGAAAAATATTAGAGTCAATGGGAAGTATTATCCAAAAATATGAAAGTCAGTTGGGATGATTATACTCCCATATATTCTGGAAAATAAAATTGATGTTCCAAACCACCAACTAGAATAATATGATGAATCTAGTCATAAACTATATCATTATATTGTACATGTGAAGATTTAAAAAAAAAAAAACATTAGCCCAGCTTGGGAGCACCACAGCAACATCTGCACTGCTGTTGGGAATTTCCATCTGGAAAATATGAGTTCAGATCATCTGCATAGTTTTATTCCCATATGTTTCTACATATGTCTCCGTTTCGTTTCACAGAACGTGAACCCCCATTCCTATGAGTGGTATACGTTCTATCTGGCAATTGGTGTATTTGTTTGCCCCCATATTTTCAAACTGTGTTTCATAAAATATGTACACTGTACACACATCTCTGATACCATTATACACATCTAGAAGGTGGTTGGGAAACTCGATTCGTAGCTCCTTGGCTATCCTTATATTGGGAATCCGGCTGCCATAGCTCCTAGAAGCTGCCTCCTAGCCACCGGACGGTAAACACCAACTTGAGTTTGCCTGAAATTAGTGTACTCCTATTCCAAAGGATTCGGATTCTCATCTGTTCCCATTGAAATAGTTACTTTGCGGTGCCCATTTTCCCATCCAAAGTTCGCCATTGCTGACAGTCGATCCCTTAGATTCCCATTGAAAAAAGTCGAGCCGCCGAGGAAAAAAGCAGCTGCGGAGTGCATCAGCAAAGATGCGCAGATTCAGACAGCACGACATGTGAAGGCAACTCTCGATCTATGTACATTATACATATCCTACAAACATATATATATATATATACGTATATAATTATATATGTATATACTGTATATATGTATATGTATGTATATATATATAGAGAGAGAGAGAGATATGATGAGATATGTATGGATCAAATGACACTGGTAAGATAACTTTGAGATATCCTGGAAATAATTGAACATGTTACATCTATATTTATATGCATGTATATACCCTTCGGTTATTTAACAGTTTGCTTTGGAAGCCATGGCCCATTTAGTTCGATGATAAAAATTATGATTTACCGAACTTGAAAATGGTGATATTACAGTTCGCTACCTTAGCTAGAGAATATCCTATATCCATTGGATCTAAGACATCCATATAAATATATATATATCCGTCTGTTTGTATCCATAGTCACAAGCTGTTCCCCTGAATTTTTCAGACAAAACCATATTGATTCCAGTACCTGGACCCTCCGAGTGAGTAGCCATAAAAGTTGGCATTTTACCTGGTAATAATATAAGTCGGTATAACATGGTATAACTATGGTTGCTAAGTATAGCAACCCCCGAATAGAACAGTAAAATCCGAAGCAAAAATAGCGGTCAATCACTTTTCTATCTAATTACTGAGGTTATGACATGTATAAAATGTGCATATGTATATATATATATATATTATGATATAATATATATATAATGATATATGTGTATGTGTGCGCGCATATGCATGTTTACTAATGCTATATAATCTAAACAAGAAAACATATGTTACGAAGTTGGCAATCCGCAGCATGGACCTTGCTGCAGTACGGTACACGCTACCGATTTCTCGATCTTAAATGGTGCTGCATCAAGGTTTGCAAAATGATGCAAGGTGTCCACCCTATCTGTACCGGTTCTTTAAAGCCATGTGAGACATGGAATTATCTCCTTATTTTCCTCTTATAATTGCCATTTGGGGGATCTCCATTTTCTGACAAAAAAAATCCTGTGATATCTGTGATGAGATCCTGGCTCCTGCACCGATTTTCCCTTGCTTTTCTCAGTGGGATCCAGGGTCAACATTGCAATATCTGAGTGTCTTGCGGCGCCGCCGCCTGCAGCAAACTGGTCAATTACCGGAGGGTATGTGATGTATTCAAATTTGAGAAGGATATCGAACCCATCAGATTTCCTGATTTTTGTTTTACTCTTTATATTTTAGGGTGGCAGTGCTTTGTCTGTTCTTCCCCATATAGAAAGAAATCGCTGATTCTGCTGGTTCATTCCTGGCCACAAGCATTCACGCTACAACCATGGGCCAAAAAACCACTGGCACAACTCCAACTTGGTGCAACTCCAACTGTAGAATTGCCATACATCATATAACCTAATATAATCATAGTAATAATTGCCATACTTTTGGTGCAACTCCATCATATAACTTCTCTTCTTGAAACTTATATAGCCAGGTTTAGCCGGTATTCTTGATGTGCGCGAACCCATGGTTCTGGGCCCCACACCCCACTGTGCCAGCAGGTCTTCCACCGAGATGCCCTCAGTGCTTTCCACTACGGACGCTTGGATCTGAAATGGTGTAGAGAACTGCAGGAGTTTAAGTTTACACCCAAATTGCACCCAACAAAAGGGCAATAATATATACCATATATAATTATTGATTTTGCTTCCCCTTATGCTACTTCTACAGAGTCAATTGCCTCGAATCTTGTGCATTTCAGGGCTTTGAATCTGTGGGCCATTTCTGGCTGGCTGAAAGCCGCAGGAAACGGTGACGGGATTTGCGGGGCTCCCAACCATGCTCCCTTCACCTGGGAAAACGCGTCGCGGAAAATGGAGGAATTTCAGTTCTTGGCCCTGCCCACTCAAAGAAGACAGACGATTCCACTTCTGTCTTTCAGCCAGGGCCCTTCTGGTCAGAAGAATTCAGAAGATACAGAGATTATCTGGTTGGTGGTTTTAACCATCTTGCAAAATATTAGTCAAATGGGAAGGATTATCCCATATATTATGGGAAAAAAAAATGTTTGAAACCACCAACCAGTTATGAATACCTGGAAACCTAACTGATCAGGAGGTGTCCGGAATCATCTGTGCAGCGTCTCCCTGCCAGGTTTGTCCAACACTTGGGGATTTACCATGGGATTTGTCATGATCTACGGCGACTTTCCCGCCATTGATGGGGAAAATATGGGGAAATGATGTTCTCAACCATGCACAAAGTTAATCCAAGTTACATATCCAGGTCCGGGATCTTCCGGAGGCCCCAATTTGATCCATGTTGAAAACAAACAAATTGATGTTTCGCTGTAGCGGAAAAAACGATTGAACCTGCGGACAGTAACAATTCCGCTGGGATTTGTTTCTCCGGGAATTTTCATGTGAACAGCCAGGCTGCCAGGGTTGGGCCCCAGGCAGGTCTCTGCTTGAGTCTCCAATGCGCCATCCTGGGGTCGTAAATTCTCACTCAAAGGATCTCAAAGGTAATCAACAGAGGCTATCTTCAAGCCACTCATCAGCTATGCCGCCGGGACACCGCCAACCAGAAGCCTCGATGCTGGTCACAGTACAACCTGCGAGAGCACCACTTGGATTTGCCCAGAAAGGATAGAAAGGGGAGGGGTGCCTTCCCCAAATCTGCAATTTTTGATGGAAAAATATGGAAAAATGAGGATAAACCATGGGATTTGATAGGATTTTATGGGATTTTGGTGTTCCAAATTCTCCGAGTCGTGAGCCATGATGGGCCATGATGTTCATTGAGTTTCCACTAGATCCTTGGTTTTCATATCGCGTTTCCCAGCTCGGGTTGATTGGCTCCAGCCTCTGTTTCTGGGCTGTGAAAGACCTTGGCAAATTGCAGCATGCCAATGCGAAAAAGCTGCCTGGGGGCTCCGGCTTATGGTCATCCAACCTATAATGGGAATCCAATCATGGCATACAAAAAAAAAACTTTTCGCCCTGTCACATCTGCTGGAAAAACTCGATGGAAATGCACATGCCCCATCTCCAGATTCTACACTTGTTGTTTATTTTGTGTGTGTGTGATAAGGCTGAACAAGACACTTCACGTAAATAGACTCTCCATGACTGTCCTCTGACTGACTACCTCTTTCACACAATCTGGCACAACCTCCGTCCCCGGACATTTGGAAACCTGACTATTATTTGGGGATGCCCAACAGTTTTCCAAATTCATATTACTAACCCCCAAATTTTAAACACCCTCATCGTATGGTCCCAAATATATGTGAATCCCCTACTACACCGTTGATGGCTTGTATTTCATCTATTTTGAGATTAGGGGGAGGATCCCCTGCCATCGGTATTTAATATGGAAGGGGCCCTCTGGTAAACTAACATAACTATGGATTTTTCATGGGAAAACTCACTATAAATTGCCATTTTCAATAGCTATGTTAAATTACCAGAGGGTAGGTGCCCCGTTTCATAAACTGGGGTCTCACATCAATCCGACCGCTTCGGATCATCTCAGAGCCGGGCAATCGGAGGCGAGGCAGTTCGACCCGCAAGCTGAGACCGGCCTTGGAAAAGCTGAAAGTTGGTCCAAGAATGGGGAATAGATCTCGAAAACTTGCCATGTAGTGTGGGGCATCCAACAAAACAAAAATGATGGTCAACTGCATTGGATTTTTGTGTTTGGTTCCTCTGAAAATGGATGAGGGGTATCAAAAAAAATGCACTTTTCATGGGGAAAAGGATTATTAACCATCCTCAAATTTTGGGGTGCCTTATTTTCAGACAAAGCTAGACATATGTCCTGGTTTTGATGCCTGAGACTTGTTCAACCTCCGTTGGAAGAGGTGTAATACTGTAATCTCTGACCTCTACTGACCGTCCTATCCATACCGCGCTTCTGAGCTGTCTACCCACACCAAAATATGCGACAGATTCTCCAGCCTGTCATGGACATTCATGAACCGGGTTTCGAAGGGTCAGTTGCCAGATTATCGAAGAGTTTGCCGACACTTGTCTGAAAGATTTTTCCTTCAGCGAGTTTACATATGTTGCAGTGAAACTTGATATACTCAATATGGAGAGAGAGTCTACATGTGAAAATATGCCGTCATCCGCTTCACCGATCATGGTAGCTGCGCCTGGCCAAAATCTTGGTCAGTCCGTTTCCCTGTCCTCAGGCGGGACATGTTTTTTCCGAAAAAGTCCCGGCGGCAGGTCCAACTGAGCTGCCAGGCGGAGATTCACCAAGACTTCTGGCCTTGGACGTCGGAATGTCATGGATGTCCTTTGTTCAATGCTCCAGGGCTTTAGATATGGACCATACACGACTTACATGGAAGTAAAGTGAAGGAGAACGTGAAAATCGCAAACCAAGCAGCAAGCAGAATGCAGGGAGACTCTTTCACTCTTCCCATGCTATGCATTACTAGGCCAGTCAGAAAGAGGAAAGGCAATTACACATACGCGTGTGCATGAACATCAATCTCTCTATCTATTCGTCAATCTGCAACCTATCTATCCATCTATCACTCCAACTATCCATCTGTCCTCCTATCTACCTATCTCTCTCTCTCTCTCTCTATCTATTTGTCTATCCGTATATCCATCTGTCCATCTATCCGTCTGTCCATGTAACTATCCACTTATTTTTTCCTATCCGTCTATCCACCTATTCATCTGTCCATCTATCCGTCCATCCGTCTATCTACCTTTCTATATCTATCTATCTGGTTCTTCCTCCATTAGTCTATCTATCGAATCAAATCGGGTCTGATCTAATCTAATCAAATGTGGGTAAAACAATAAGAAACCACCCATTTTCCTGGGAATGGATCCCATACCACCTATAAAAATGGTTTTCCGACTGGGGGATGGTAAACTTGGTAAACATGACATTCTTCCCACATGAATCTAATCTACTCAATCTAGGCCATCAGCTTCTGGGCCCTCTGCGCAGCGTTCGGCTCCTCCACAGGGCGCCGCCTGGAGCGGGGACTTGAAGAATTGCGTTTTTATGGCGATTTTTATGGTGTGATTTAAAGGGAATCTAATGGGAATTAGTGGCATTTAAGTGGATTCCATGAAGGATTTAAGGACAAAAAATAGGACAAAAAAGAATAGAGGATTTTATGGGAATCAAATGGAATATATATATATATAAGAGGATTTTATGGGAATCAAATGGGATATAATTTAAACATATTTAAACAAGCATCTTATATTTGGGTGTGTCTGAAACTTGGGTATGCCATGGTCAGGCCATGGTATATCTGCAAACGGCGGAAATGGTAACGACCCTGGGCCGCCCCACTCGACTCGTGCAGTGGTACCCTCAGCCGCACGCATCAGCTGAATTCGGAGACCTGGGATGCACTGCTGGTGGGCCACCAGGAGGGTGCTACCCTCTGGTAATTTAACGTAGCTATTGAAAATGGCCATTTATAGTGAGTTTTCCCATTAAAAATGGTCATTTTCCATAGCTATGTTAGTTTACCAGAGGGTAACTTTCTGCTGAATTGGAAGAAGTTTTTGCGACATGCAGCGATTTTTTAAAGGATTGGAAAAAAGTAATGGGAAGTAGTCTTGGTACTGTGGACATACATCGTCAAATTGTGCAAGAAACTGAACTGTCCTGCTTGGCTTGTAAGCAGTTGAGTAGTACTTGGATGATATGCAAAGTAAAGCAACAGCTATAGCTTACCGCCATGTTGGAGTAATGGCATACCGTCTACCCAATGTTCAGAGACACCCAAGTATCATATTGCTGGTTGACTCATGTATCCCCATCATATCCCCATTGTATCATACTATGTCCCCATCGTACAGTATCCCAATTCTATCATATTACATCCCACAATATCCCCATAATAATATTATGTATGATGTCATATTGCATCCCCAGAATATCCCGATTCTATACTATTACATTCCCATATCCCCATAATATCCTATTAATTATATATATATCATTAAAAACATCCCCATAATTGAATATCCCCAGAATATATATCATTAAAAACATCCCCATAATTGAATATCCCCAGAATATCTCCATTATTATGTGATATCATATTACATGATCCCCTACATATTCTTATTATATCCCAGCCATCTCAAGTCATCCCCAGGTTGCAGAAAAGAGCGGCTGGTGGCTTCGTCTTTGCTGGGTATGACTTCCTCCCCCTCAATCTCGCCCACGCCTACAGCGGCGACCAGAACTGACATGGCGAATCTTCATTTTTCAGATTGTTGGAGCTCAGTATCAACAATCGTAACTCCAGTTTTGGCCAGAAATTGCAATATTTAAGCTACCCTTGCCAAAGCATTTTTTCCCAACCAAGGGGGGTTGCTGCCGGCCTCCCTTGCCAGCAGAGTTTGAACCACGACAGCGCCAGAAGCGGTAGCGCTGCAACCTCACACGCCCGGGTTGGTGTAATTCGCCTCAGGTAATTTTACAGTTTTGTTTTTTTTTATGACCTGGAAAATCACCATGGTTAGATGATTGATATTCTTGTTAGTATCATACCTGTTGGTTGAAAATCACCTGGAAAATCACCATGGTTAGATGATCACCATGGCAAAAGGATGGAACTTTTCGATACTTTTCGTGGGTAAAAAGGGTTCCCAGATGTTCCCAGTAAAAGCAACCCCGGCGAACTGAGCTTTCCAGCAAGGCATCTGGCAATAGTCCACGCAAGAAGCGACGAGGCCTTGGGAGGAAAATCTCGTAGTACTCGGCGGATTTCTGGGGAAATCTGAGGTCTCTAGAATTGACTTGGGAACGAGTGATGGCCAAGGCAAGTCAAATAACAAGGTAGGCGGTTGATACGGCGCCCTGTGAGGGGTTGCCGATTTTGATTTTAAGATTTTCACGTCAAAAGCTGGAAGCGTGGTATTTGTGGGTCTTTGTAAAAGGACATTTCAAAGTCATGATCATTTTCCGATGGCAGGCGCATGACTCCAAAGTGGAAATTGGTGTTTCTCCTCAACGAAATACTAATTTTAGTCATCAGGGGCGAGAAAAAAAACATTTGATTTTTGAGGTTTTCATTTGGTGTGATTTG
>Ga0126342_10013378_pt1 | contig 14543 bp, 15 predicted proteins | sample Cyp1metagenome_FD_92528 | JGI IMG/M metagenome (GOLD analysis project Ga0126342, IMG submission 92528) | Coral microbial communities from Lord Howe Island, Old Settlement Bay, Australia - Cyphastrea 1 metagenome | ecosystem: Host-associated > Invertebrates > Cnidaria > Coral ... | reverse complement strand
CATATATATATATGTATACAGTTAAGTAAATATAAAAAATAAATAGGTATATACATCAAAATTTATACATGTATATTTTAAAAGATGTAAGTATAAAAACATGTATATATATAAACCTACATATATATGTATTTGTGTAAATAAATACATATATATGTGTATAAGTAAATAAATATATATGTATGTATATATATGTATATATATATGTATATTGTATATACATATTATATATATATATATATGCAGTTATTTATCTATGTACATATACATCTATCTATCTATACATACATTACATTACATTACATTACATTACATACATGTACAAATACAAATGCATTTACATTTACATATATATATTTGTAAATATGTATATTTGTAAATATGTATATATGTATATATGTATGTATATATGTATATATGTACATCTTACGTATATACACACATGTATATATATAAATGTACGTTTGGGATCATGTGGGATACCCTTTGATTAACAATTTAGCGAACTCGAAGCCATGGCGCATTAAAAACATGATCAAAATGATGATCTACACCTTCGAAGAACCAAAGGGTATATGTGGTATATACTGGCGAGATGAGGCCGAGTTGGCATCCTTCTCCCCAACGACCATGGTAGATCATGTAACCTACAAACATTAGGGGTTTTTAAACTTCTAAAACCATTGTAAAGGGATATAGTAGGAATATCATTGGCACATGATTAACTATCAAAAATCACCTGGGTTTGTCAAAAAACTGGAAAACTCCAAATGTGCGCATTGTCGGACAAAACCATTTTTAGGTACAGGCTAAAGTTATTGATGCATGCAAGTACGGAATGCAGCATCAACAAATGCACACACATATAGCCACACACACACAGATATGTATATATATATGTATACATAGTGTATATATATATATATATATATGTATGTACGTACAACGCAATACACATATATCTATCTATATATATATATACAGTACATATGCATATACTGTAAATATATAGTTTTTCTCTCCAAGTATCTTGCATACAGTGAAGTGCAGTAATATCGATTGAAGTTTGTTTTTGTGTGAAGGAGACATGTCAAGGACAAACATATCACCATGATGCTTGATTGGATGGGCCTTCAACTTCCGTGTGCTTCAAGCTTGATCAGAACAGCTTCTGGTGAAATCATGTGTCGGAGATCCATAGAATGACAAGAATAGTTACCATTGTAACGATGATAATATATAATAATATGACGATAACAATACCATCACTCACTCATCTTTATAATTTTCTCATCTCTCTATAATAGATGCATGCTCAAAATTACTTACATGTGTATATATATATATACATGTATGGATGGATGCATGGATGTATGGATGTATGGATTTATGGATGTATGGATGTATGGCTGTATGGATGTATGGATGGATGGATGGATGGATGCATGTATGCATGCATGCATCATCCACCAAGGATGGCCAGGTCGTTGTGCCTCATCGTTGGCGCGGAAGTTACCATCCAGGAGCCATTCTGCTTCCTGCTGGACGGATGCCCCTACCACCAGTTAGGGAAACTAACCTCATTGGGCTGGCTTTTAACCGGAAAATCTGAAGGATGCACCGACCAACTCTGAAGCATTTAGAGTTTCCTGTGGCTTTCCAACCAAGTCTGGAAAGTTTGGGAAGTCTGAAAGTGGATCATCTATGGAATCGGAACATGGAGCTTGTCTGCTCCCTTCTCTTGTAGGGGTGCCACCCCTATGGGATTTTGGCATGATTTTGTCCTGCCTTCACCGCAAAAACTTGGATTCTAACGGGAAAATTATTGGATTTTGCTACACTTGGAATGTTGATTCAACATAGCAATGGAAAATTGTGAAGTCATATATAGATTTATCTATTAAAACTTGTGGTGTCCAATATACGGGAAGAGTTGGCGGCTCAGCCGACCAAAAGGTGAGTAGGGGTGCGGTTGAATCCCGGAATCCGGAAGTCGTTGAAGCAAAATGTTGAAAGGGTCTAATCCCACGTTTGGATGGTAAAATCATGTACAAGTTATATATATATATATATGGATAACATAATATAACAAAATATGTTACTATGTTATAATGAATTTCAATGTAACTTTGTATAATATAACAAAACAACATGTAGTATAATACAACAACAGATTGCAACTTGACATAACCTAGTATTGTATAATTTAGATACCACATAATTTGACATAATACAATATATCATAATACAAGATAACTTGGTAGCATTGTACAATGTAATATAATGTAATATATTTTGATATAACAAAATCTAATATATATATATATATGTAGCAGAGTATAATTTAATTCAATTCAATATACTACGATATATTAAATATATCCCATTTGTAATTTAATTTCTTATAATACAAAACATGATGATATATCACTATAAAAATAATTATACATAATATCATATTTTGATATCATATAACTTAATATAATTTAACCTAATACAAAATGATATAATACAATGCAAAAACAATAAAAAAACAATATATAGTAAAATAAAATACACTATAACACAATTCAATACAATAATTTGATACAGCGTAATAAAATACAATATCAACCCAAAGGGGTGGGTGTATGGTTGGGTGTGCGAATTTTCTCGGCCTAAAATGGTGCACCAACTCACCAAAAGGAGGTTCATTTTTAGGATAAAAATGAAGAACCTCCTAATTTATATTTTTCCTAGGCCAATGCAGGTCAAGAAAATATATGATAGAATCATCTTTTTATACAATTGGATAGTGGGCTCCAAACCATGGTTAGATAGGCTCAAACCAAAACCTTCATAAATACCATGTTAATGGGGGTATGAATATCCACAAATCCCACTGCGATACCAGCTATCAATTTCATCCCATTTGTCGGTGGTTAATTCCTGAATATCATCGACTACCCTATATTTTCATAGATTTTCCCACCGAGAAGTTCAGATTTTCCAGTCATCTTAAACTATCATATGGTTAGGACACTCTTAGAGTCTTTTCGTTTGCTCCTTGGCCCCCCATGAAATCATTTAATGATAGTTTGAAAGTTTGAAAGGGATAAAAGGCAACTACAGCTCCTTGGCTCCCCCCCACTGGACAGTTGAGCAGTTTTTAAAATCCTGCGTCGTCCCTTTATACTGGACGGTCAATAGGTATTCTCTTATTGGATTATTAAAAAACTCTTCCAATATAATATTGGTTAGTATAGCTCACTATAATCATCAACCAACAGGGGTTTTCAACATGGCTTCATAGAGATTCCCCTGTTGGATTAAAAAACGATATATTGGTTAAATGCAGTATAATCCTCCAAGTATAACCGCTAACTATAATCATATAAGTATAATCATCATTAAAACTAAAACCCTCAAATTATTATCCTCTTGGATGATCATAATCCCCCGAACTCATCATCAACTATCATTTATCAGTTTTATCCACTTATATTCGCATAGTTTGATGGTAAACATATGTAAGCATGCTATTAATAAATAAATATAAACATCAACCAACCATCAACCAAGTATAAAATCTACTCAACAGGGGCCCAGCCAAGCCCGGGGCTTCTTCGGCCTTACAGCTGAGCCCCGCCATGACCTTCCCCCGCAGCCGCTGCGCCGCATCCGCCGCCGCCGCGTCCACACGCTCGCGCTCGCCGGGGGTGGCCATAGCAGCCATGTGGGGAAAAATTGGGGCAGTTTTCAGGTGAGTTTCGGGCTCTGCAACGCAACCACCATTCATGAACCATTAACATGTTGAAAAAAAAAGGAACGGCCAATATAGTTCTATACATGTGTAGTGATTCTAGGCTGTTTTGAAGAAAATATGTTTTGATGGTGGACATTGGTATTTGGAGACGGGCAACCTTTATGTCTACTTCTGGCACGCGTATGAGAGTTTCAGGCTTCCGCAGATTTCGTGCTGCAACGTGTTCAATGAGGATTTCATAGGATCTATCTCCTGACATCTTTTGACGGAAATTATCGGACTATTTTACCCGCAAACAGGTGCTTTTGATAGGGAAACCTATGTTTTTTGAGGCCCCAGATTTGGAGACACATTTCATGTTATCGTTGATCTGCTTAAAGCTGAAACAGCAAAGGTAAAGGACATCCGGCGTGTGCAACCTATATCAATTTATCAGTGGTCACCGTCACAAAAAGGGTAAGGCAGAGTGACGTGACCAATCTGGAGCTGATCAATCAGATGGCCTCTTGGAAAATCATGGAGAATCCCGTATGTAGTTTTATGTTTTTCCCATGAACACCTTCATTTTGATCGAATTTGATCGATTTTTCCCATTAAAAACCATACGCATATATATATATATATACACATTACAGAAAGGGACGTTATGGAGGCCCCATTTGTACGGTGTTTGGAAAAAGTCCCTAACAAGCATCTTTGGTCACTACATCATCAAATGCCCATTATTTTAATGATCTTTGTAATATTATGTTTAATTGTTTGGCTCATAATTTAAGTTTCTAATTTTTCCATGATTTTCCCATGTATTAAAACATATTTTCCCCTTGAAACCCCCTTTCGTTAGAACATCCATGTGCAAAGGATTTCCCATTGAAATCCCTATTTATCAAATATACATATATATATATATATGTGTGTGTGTATTGCCTCCATTTGCAAATGAACCCATGTTTTCCCATAAGACGCGGCAGCGCCTGTGGCACGAACACATCGCGATTGGGCGCTCCACCACCCACCAACAACTCCTGGGGAGTCATGGGGCCATTTGGAAATGGACTGATTCCATTGGGAAAACTTGGAAAATCGACGGGAAACATCAGAAAACTATGGATAACCATGGTCTCAAAGAAAATCTGAGGGCAAAATGGAAAGGCCTGGAAAATCTACTGGAAAGTATGGTTTTTACTCCAAATATCGCCAAACAAACTGCACACACCAATTCTGCAAATTTGGAACATAACCTCAATGAGCAGGACAAGTGGGTTCCAAGTGAGATACAAAACATAGCCTGGCTGCAGGTCATGACCCATCCCATGAAAGGATGGGAATGGATAGGGATGGCGTGCAATGAAGAGTTCGATCTACCAACCCGTCTTCGCCTTGGGCGGTTTTTCGACCGGGGCGATAGACTTTCTGATACATTCATGGCCCGAGGCAAATGACCGCCAAGAAACCAAAGTGTGACCGCAAAGTTGCTGATTTTATCCTAAATTCCAGTCTTTGGCCTGCCGATTTGTTGTGCACGTCTTCCATCAATGTTTCCTAATGTTTTCCACGTAAGCATCACAAGTGAAGGCATCTGTACACACAATCATACATTTATAGCACATTTAGGTAATATTACGGTCACATATTTGGCCAGGCCAGTCTTTGTAACCACCGGTCATCAAACAAGTTAGTTTGCAGCAAACCATGTTTGATTACCGAAGAGTCGGGATAAATGTAGGATATATCATGGAGATATGATATGATATGACCATTAGAACCAGGGATCAAGTATTCATCAAGGATTACCAGGGATTACCCTCCTGTAAACTAAGCGTTCGATGTGGAAAACCCTCCATGAATGTAGATTATTTTCCGGACAAAAAATGCTTTCCACATCTATGTGATTTTTTTCATCAAGGATCACCAGGGGCTAACCATCTGGGTGTGTCTGAAAATAGGTACCCCATCTTCCAGTGGATTCTCCTTATTTTCCCCATTAAGATCGCTATTTGTGGGTATCCCCCTTTCAGACAAACCCATCTCTAAAACAAGATCATAACCGTGAACCGTGTCGACCTCCGCCTCTGACATCGTCTCATCCAGCAGCAAGGGGCAAGCTGTGCGGAGCCCCAAGGGGCCTGGGCGCCGTGGATTGTCTCATTTACTGACCATAGACTGACTAAACCCGCCCAAAAACTGTCAGAAGCTGGGATTAAACAGGGTCTGCATGGTGCATGAGGTATACATGTACAATAAAATGAACACACGCACATATTTATGTATATATATATATGTTGTGATATCCTATCAAATCTTTAAATTTACATAGTGTAATCAAATGATTGTAACAGGAAAGAGAGATTCAATGTAGCAAACCCAAAATAGATGGAACAGTCAGGAACGTGTAAAGTATGAGGCGGCAATTTCTAACATCCTGCAAACAACTTCACAATCATGTGGGGGCCCGCTATGCTATACAATGGTATACCCTTTGTAGGTCGCTCTCAGTCAAGCAATCACGACTTTGACTGTGGGCTGGCTTGTGGTTTTGAACACCTGAAAAAAACAAAAACTATATAACCAACTGGATTGGTGCTCTCAAACCAGGATGAAAATCAGGTCAAAAGCAAAACTTGCAAGCGAAATTGCCTCTCTATCAAACAAGCATTCTATGCGATAACTTCATGCCGCTGAAAACCCACAAAAAACATGTCTGCTATGAAAAAACAATCACATCAGCGGGAATCGGGTCCTGTTGCCTTACTGTCTAAATTGTTCCAGGGTTCCTTCATGTTCCTTCACATAAATACCAATTATATACATAAATCTCTCTCTCTCTCCAAATATCAATTTTCCGCGACATAAAACCATCTTTCCGAGCACATCTATCTGCAGACGATGATCTTCTTCAAACGGACCCGGAGACCATCGTACAGAATTATACACAATTTCTTTGTGGTACTTAAGAAAATACTATTGCTGCAGGAACTACCTGACCTACAAATGAACACAGCAGTCGAACAAAAAAAAGGTAAGAAATCGAACCCTTCTATCTTCCCCCAATGGCATCATTTTCGCTGTACAGTACTTTTTTGCACTTCCCCAAAAAATCTTGATGATAAGAGTCATCAGAAACTAAGAACAAAATGAATACAGACCCATTCTTTGATTAGTGATTAGTGCGGTTTCATTTTGATTTTGCTCATCTTTCAAAACTGAAGATGTCACTGTTGTTTTGGGTAAACGTTGGTGCAACAAATATGGTAACATTAATGGGTTCTTAGTCCAGGATGTTTTGCTTGTGGCCAGGTTGCCCATTCCACCAACCTGGCAGCAGGTCATCGGAAGATTTGATGAATGCTATGGTTTTGCAAAAGTGGTATGCCCTCTGGCAATCAAACATGGCAAACTGAGAAATCCCATGAATTCCCCGCAGCAAACGGATATTTTAACTTTAATGGGAAAATCATCTATAGTATAACAAGTGGTGGACTTTCAATTGCCACTATAATTGTGCTCCATGAAGCACGGCCAGTCGGCCAGTTGGATGCTGGAATCAATGATGGCAAAACATTTCATGGTGCCTCAGGGATATTCCCCGATCGTCCTGCAAGTCCCGACGTTGTGCAAAAAAACGCACGCGCATTTATAGACACAGGCACACACATCACGGGCATAAACACACACACACATGTATGTATATGTATATATAATTATAATTAATTACATAATTATACATATACTGTATTTGTCTATCTATTTATTAGTACAGTATATATATATGCATTACGTATCCTTTCGAGAAGAATGGAATGGAGAGGCTAGTTTGGTATATCACTTGTTGACATTTCCAGGGTGTGACACTTGGGGATCCCAAGAACTGGTTGAAGGTTTCTTCCGACTCTTTCCTTCAATTCAACCAATTCTGGGAATCCATAGGTGTCTATATAGGTGGTGAGGAATGAAAATGGACCATTGGCTAGAATACCTTTAATAATAAACAACAACAACAACAACAACCAATAACCAACAACCAACAACCAACAACCACAACAACAACAACAACAACCAACAACCAACAACCAACAACCAACAACCAACAACCAACAACGAACAACCAACAACCAACAACCAACAACCAACAACCACCAACAACAACAACAACAACCAACAACCAACAACCAACAACCAACAACCAACAACAACAACCAACAACAACAACAACAACATGGACATAAACATGAACAGCCAGTAAGACAAAACTGTGTCAATCCCCTAGCAGCTTCTGTTCAGATCAAAACAGCTGGAACTTCTGAATATTGATTTTCTAAAATATGGTATTACTGTGCTCACACCTTCAAACAAAATCCCCGTATCATCAGAAATGGCTGGTATAACCATCCCCAAATGGTAGTCTTGTGTACGATTGGTTTTACCACATAGGTCCAGACCCATCCACAACTCGACCTCGAAGCCAAAGAGCGCCGGCAGGTCCCGGCGCTTGGCCAAGCGGACCTGCGACCAGCCCAAGGCCTGCGTCACGTTCCAGGCACTGGAAATGGGGGATCCCCAAAGCTCAATGGTGCATTTCATGGAAAATCCAAAAAAGTACACTGGCAAGAGACCCCAAACAGTGTGGGGGGTAGAAAGTGAATGTACCAAATACAAGCAACAATAGGTATGGAACAGTAACAGACGAAGTTAGACATGATCGCACCTGCAGCAGCAGTACCGCCTATATATATCTAAGAAAAAGCTCGCAAAATCTGAAACAAAAATCTCCTATCAGCATCCCAGAAGAATTTTCATACAAGCACCAATTCAACGCAGAGGATCTTCAAGATCTTAATGCAAGGACCTCTTGAAGAGGATTATGTAACAGGATCACCACAAGATCTTAAGGACACCTAGCCGGATCTTTCAAAATCTTGATGCAATAACCTCCCAAGAGCATAGCATCTGCAAGATCTTCTTCCAAGCCAGGATCTCCACAAGATCTTCTGATAAGGACCTGTTCAGGATCATGCAAGGACCTGTAAGCAGGAATTTGGCAGGACCTCCACAAGAGCTCGTTTATGCGAGAATTTACAATAAAAATGCTGCAAGAGCCTGAGAACCCTGCAACGCACACTTCGTGCAAGCCCGCGCAGTCGAAGGGGCATGTGACAAGAGCCATTTATGCGAACATTTGCAGGACAAATGCCGCGCCCCAAGGGCGGGACCCTTGTTGTGTGCGAGCCTACGCAACTGAAATGTAAATGGGCATGTAAATCGTGTAACAAGAGCCATTTTAAGCGAGAAGTTGCAGGAAAAATGCCGCGCCCCATGATCGCCAGAAAGTCTCAAGATCGGGACGCGCGGACGCGCAGTTTGTGCGAGCCTGCGCGGTCAAAATGCAGATGGACATGTCTGAAGAGCCATTTGATGCGAGAATCTACAGGAGAAATGCCGCTCGGCAGTCGAAATGCACATGGACACCTCACAAATTCACAAGAGCCATGTTATGCCAAAATTTACCTGAAAAACACCGCCACCCTGAACTAACTCCGGCCTTACCTCCTACCGTAAGAACCCCTCAGAGTGGACACACTGTTTGGGAAAAATGGATGAAGGAAACCTCCTCATAAGAGAAAAACAACACCTGCCTTGGCCGTCTTGGTCAAGGAGAGCTGGGAGCCAACACCTCGATTTCAGCTGGGAATTTCTTGCTGCCAGACCATGTTGCAACTTATACGCCAGCCAGATGAGTGGGGCGCAGAGCCATGGACCTGGGTTAGTAGCTATCCCTAACAAGTTAGTATTTGGCATCCCCCTAAATGGTATCCAATAATGGGTGATTACAACAAGCCATTATTGTTGGTGTCAACGATGGCTGATAAGCCGATAAGCAATGATAAGCTACATAACATTTACGACTGACCTTGGTGGAAGCTGTTGATCAACTGCTAAGTTGGTTGAACTTTCAATGGTAGATAGTGAGTGGTAAATCAATCTATATAACCCACACTGAAAATCTAAGTGCACGGCCACAATAATCCAGCATGGGGCGTTGAACCCTGAGAAATGATTACAACGGGATTGAACCATGGGAATTTTGCTCACACACATGGTGATTGAATCGCAGCATATCACAGAAAATTAAACTAAGAAAGCGACAATTTGGAGGAACGATTAGCTAGACAAAAGGCCTTCCACAACACAAAACGGTTTATTATGTTCTGCCCAAGAAGAAGTGGAGTGTTGTGAACATGGGTTGTATTATATAAATGAATCGAAAGTTAAAGCCTCTCAACACCCCACCATACCACACCCCACCCAAAAATAATTTCCTGGACTCTCCCAGATTATAGATCAAGGAATGCGCCCAACTCTGAGTATTTAGTATCTGACGATAGAAAAGTATGCAGAAAACTCCCTGCATATAACAAGGCTGGAAGAATGGCACAGGAAAAGAAACATCTACTGTCGTAAGCCCAATTTCGAAACACAAACAGTCCGCAGTAAGCCATTTTGTTTTTTCACATCATTGCGCATCTGGGTATACCGATGTGCATGTAGCAAACTCCAAATGAGCATGACTTATTGTTCTTACAGGATACTTAACACTCGAACAAACCCAGTGAGCCACTTCTTGACGAAGGCACCCAATACGGCCACAGCAAGGAGCTGTTTTTCATCCTCCTGTGTCTCAAGACCCTCCAGGTTGGAGAAAATATGGGAAATATAGCTGGTATGGCGATTCAGTCACCAATCCTCAAGCAATAAGATCCTCAAATTGGTGGCGAGCCATACATGTTGAAACCATCGACTAGACATTGAATACTCCTTGGCTCCGGGGTCGCCTTGATCAACTGCCAGTGCCCTGAGAACATTTTCAAGTACCAAAAAAGATGCTGTTTGCAGTTGACCGATTCCTGGAACAAAACCCGGGATAACTGGCACATCTCATCACATGAGCTCCCGTCAAAATCCTTTACATACATGTGAGTAGTTGCTATTGTTATGGTTGTCACTTTTGGGGGGCCCTACCGCTTCCCAGGGTTTTGTGGAAATCAGCATATTCGAGATCCAACATGAAGCCAAAATCCATTCCTAAACAGGCTCGGAAATGGATCGAGGAGTTGTTTTGTTGGTTTCAGGTGCTTCGGCAACAATTCATGTTCCTGTAATTTTGCATTCATTTGCATGCATTTTCCTTCATTTTCCTTTCATTTGCATGCATAGTCCTTTCATTTTGCATTCATGTCCTGTCATTTTCCATTCATTCTCCTTTCATGTTCCTTTCATTTGTGTTCATTTCCCTCCATTTTCCTTTCATATTCCTTTCATTTCATTCCGATCTGCATTCATGTTCTTTCATCTTCCTTTCATTTGCATGCATTTTCCTTTCTTTTTGGATTCACGTCCTTTCATTTCCTTTCTAAAGTTATGGAAATGGCCCTATGGCTTGGCCAGGGGGCCGAGTGCAACAAATGGTTATCGCTAAGTTACCGCTAAATAACCCCTCGGGCGTATGACATTGTTGGAAGTAAATTTGCCACAAAAACGACAGGGTGAGAGAGAGAGAGAGAGAAACCGAGAGAGAGAGAGAGAGAGAGAGAAGAAAAAAAAGAAAGAAATACATAAAGAAAGAAAGAAAGGAAGAAAGAAAGAAAGGAAGAAAGAAAGAACGAACAAAAGAAAGAAAGAGAGCGAGTTCGATGCCAAATGATATGTTAACTGCAGGAAAGAGGGCACCACAGGTTGAATTTCTCTCATCGGTTTTGCCCATTCTGAAAATGTGCATAACAGTATTTGCTTGGCTTACGCCAAGTTCGATGGACTGTCGTGTATGGCCCCAGGTTATCGCTTTTGGGTGGCCCTATTGTTTTACAGTGTTTCGTGCACATCTCTGACAAAAAACTCCTGCAATACTAAAGCGGTCTTCAAGCGTTTTGACCGTGACTCACATGTTTCCTCCATATCTCATACCCGTCAGCCATGGAAGGCATTAGAGGCCCATCATATCTGTCGCTCTTTTTGGGCGGCCAGTCTAGCAGTTCCAAGCTCCCTCAAATCAGGACACATCATCGGAACACTGCAAATAACTAAAGAAACACAACAGAACAGTTAAAATATCCTGAAGTACATTTTAAAAACATCAGGCACATCAACCCCAAACAGCACTTGAAAATATCAAACACAGCTAAAACCCCCCGCCAGGCTTCCTTGATGGAGCCGGTTGTCACCAAACCAAGTGTCTTGCAGTGCATTACACCGGCAGGCACTGCACCCACCACCTGAGTGGCGGAGTTGGGATGGGTTGATCCATGAGGAAAACCTCGGAAAACCTTGGAAAATCATGCTGAGAAATCATAGTATTTCTATCTCGGCCGCGTACTTGCGGCTTTGTCCAAGAAAAGGCCCGTGAAAACCCAGTGATTACTGTAGTTACACTGTAATTAACATTCCCTCCTTGGGTCACCTGGTTGGGGTTGGTTCTCTCATGAACCCCCATGATATATCGGGACGGACAATCACTTAGAACGTGTTTTGAAAAAACGGTTTTCATTTGCAGCCAGAGATGTCAAAGTCAGTCAAAACATGTTAGAACATTATTTTACCCACCTTCTACGTGCACAGAAAGAACGTCCACTAATGATTGGCATTAATTTAATGCTCTGAGGGGAGCACCTAGAATGTGGTACCAAGGCGGGTGGCGACGTTCCAAGTGCGACCCCAAACGCCGGGTCAGCTCGATCCACGCCTCTCTGATCGGCAACTGCAGGGCGCGTAAGGCATCATCCACCGCCTCCTAGGGTGGTGTGAGACAAACTCTTGGTGGACATGTTGCAGGATACCTCTCTATTTATTCTATTTGTAGGTTGAAAAACATCGTTTACCTGCAGATTTTCCCTTGCAATCCATGCCATTGATGTTGATTTTTGGCATCCCAGGGCCATGATTCTAATGAAACCCTGCCCATTCCGAAGGGCTGTTTCAACTTTGCATATTTTTGAATGAAAATATAGAATGCCCAAAAAATCACACTAATCACCCTTCATACTGGCAAAATGCAAACCATTTCCAAAGGAATCTCAACCTATGGAGCTCATAGCTGCTGCAGTCAAATTTCAGATAATCCTTTAAATTGCTGAATGAACCAAATTCCTGAACGGAAAAACGTGATAATTTATTGTGATTTATCTGGAGAACCGCTTTAGGCACCCAAATCAGTCTAATCCGAAGTCTATGGACGCGGTGTTCGTGAGAACGATCGGTGTTCGTGAGTACAATGCGTGCACGTTGCACACCCAAATACACACTCCTGTCCCCTGCCCAAACTCAGCTGAAAAAATCTGGCCAAAACCGTTCATTTTCTTTCCTTGAGAACGATGCTAGTCACTGAAAGCGATTGCCTGCTGAGAATGGAAAGTTGCTTTTTCCCACCTCTGAAACGCAACCACACCCATTCCCACCGGGATCCTTCTGAGCTTTTTTTTTGATCAAAAACGTCCGGGAAAAAACTAGGCTATCAACGGTCCCTCTCATGAAAACGATTGGCCTACTGAGAACACAAACACTTCGTGAGAACGATGGGCCGATTGGAATACCCATTGATGATGCTCTAAGACAAGAAACTCTGCCGGTGTTTTTTTTTGGAAGACACCCCCTTTGCAATGCAAAGTAACGCAAAGACTGATCAGTGTGTTGAAACAATACTCCGATGAAACTGGCCAAAGTAAGTGCGTGCTAAAAGCAACTACTATTGACAAAAAACTCTATGTTGCAGTTTCCCTACTCCCCCATGATGCGGCAGCTTCTCAATCTTGTGCCAACAAATTCTGGGTGGATTCATTCAAACATGACCCCTCATCACGATCGCTGTTCTGACATGTGTTTTTCCCGTAAGAATGCGTTAGCTAAGATTAGGATGGTGGAGTCGCCATGGATGCTAGATATTGGAACCATCTGGAACCCCATTCAATACCCTCCTCTAAACTAACGATGTGGGACATCCACTATTTGCAGATCATTTGCCGAACGGGAAACCATGGGCTTTCCCACATCCATGTAAGTTTACCCCATTCAATGCCCACCTAAAAACAATTGTATCATGTTCCATGGGATGGGTCCTGGAAATTCTGTTGCATCAATGTGTGAAACACTACTCTCCACTCCAAAATTCAGAAATCACAGTGTTATTGTTTTACTCAGTAGTTCATGGGGTCCCACAAACTGAAGAACCATACCTCATCTTACCCTTCCAACCTATTTCAGAAACAAAATTCATGGGGATGCATCCAAAATATCTACATCCGATTTTGGTGACGGAGATTTCAACTAGCCTCTGGTAAATCCAATGTTTCCTAGTGAACTTTCCATGTTTTCCTGGTGAAATCCAATTTTTTCCCAGATCTTCCCAGCTCTTGGGTACGTCGTCAAGTTGCAGGGCCCAAGGCCACAAAGCGCGGTTTCGCGGCGTCGTAGAGCAGCTCTTGGTGCTTCAGAAAACAGCGCGACAGCTCCTGGTGAAACGATCACCTGGGAAGCCAAACAAAAAATATCCCGGCAAGAGACCACAAACAGTGCAGGGGGGGTGGGAGGATAGTGTATGATAATGTTGTTGTTGTTGTTGTTGGTTGTTGTTGTTGCGGACGGTGATATTGATGATGATGATGATGTTGAGGAGGATGAGGATGAGGATGCTACAGGCAAAAGAGAAAGTCACGCCTAAGTCATGCCTACGGGGCTTCCCCCATTGTCACCGCTGTTTCCAAAAGTCACGCCTAAGTCATGCCTAAAAGGCTTTCCTGCTTGTCACCGCAAT
>Ga0126342_10013377_pt1 | contig 14543 bp, 11 predicted proteins | sample Cyp1metagenome_FD_92528 | JGI IMG/M metagenome (GOLD analysis project Ga0126342, IMG submission 92528) | Coral microbial communities from Lord Howe Island, Old Settlement Bay, Australia - Cyphastrea 1 metagenome | ecosystem: Host-associated > Invertebrates > Cnidaria > Coral ... | reverse complement strand
TCATGGGTTTGGCCAGACAAGCACTTGGTAAAAGAGAACCTTGGAATTTACCTTATCTAAATTTCCTTATTTAACAAATCGCTGCGAAGCGGGTATGAAAAAAGGAGGGCTAGTGCACTCTTTATATATCTATTATACACAGTAATAATAAATTGTGAGCCATTCTTAGGGGTACTTTCAGGGTCCAGGTACCAGCTATGATCATCTCTTTCGCCATGAAATCAGAATGGCTACGTCTCAAAAAATCTTGAAGTTGGATGCCACAAGCCCCTCATGGTTTCCTAGTATGCATATGTGAATAGTTAAACGATAGTTATCACAATTTATAATTTCATAGGCACTGTTGGTATTTAGAGTCTACATGCAAATATGTTCAACAGATTCACAATTTTCATACGCACTTTTGGTCATATTATACTACAAATATGGATTTTTGTTCACCATTTTTTTCGTAGGCACTTTTGGTGTATCCACCGTTTTTTTCCAGTAAAGTCCGCCAGAGGTTCCGATGAATTTCGCTTCTTGATGGACACGGCCTTGCCGGGCGAGTTTTTCCATGGCCATTTTCATGGGGAAACTATGGACTGACTATGATACGAATACAATATGAAATTAATGTGAATATATTATGAATATAAGATGAATATAATATGACTGTATGTAAATCTTGAATTGCAAAAAAAACTATTGAGATGGTTTCGGCCATGGAGTTTTGAGTTTATTATTGGACAACTTGGCTTAGCGAATTGCCTCGACTCATTTCTGCTTCTGGTATCCTATGGCAGGTGGGCCTGTCATTGAAGGAGGGCGAGTCGGGAGCTCGACGTGGGAGTCCCGCAGTATCTGCGAAGAAGATGAAGGGAGTACCCAAACTATCCGTTTCACGCAAATAGAACATCAACTCAGGGGTTTGGGAAATGCGAGATTATTGGGCAACGCTCGAAAGACTCTCAATCCCGATTCAATGCCAAACATCTGGTCATTGGGGTTGGCCTTGAACCCCTGCAACCAATGCCCGCTGATGCCCGCTGGCTTCTTTCCATCCCCCTGAACCCCGCTTGAAGGTCGGACATTCTGTTTGAGATGTTCGACCGGAAGAAAAAAGGGGAGGTTTCATACAGTGCTCCTGGCGGATTGTGGCAGGGGTTCAGACATCCAAATATATGGTTGTGTCTGAAATAGTGTACCCTAAACCCAATGGATAATCATCGTTTCCCCTACGATACCCCGTTTTCAGCCCATATTTTCTATCGAACTCACAGTTTTGCAGATTTGTGGCTTTGTTCAGAGGCCCAAGTTGAAACCGGGGGTGTCTAAGGGGGTGGAGGCTATGATGCGACCGAACCCTGACCTGGCTAAATGATAGTAGGGAAGGGGTTTTCAAAAGCGGCCGGACATCTGGTTTCGGAATGCTTGGGATTTATTGTAAATGATCTTAGATCATACATCATCGCGAAATATCTCAAAATCTCTTGAATGGATATACATGGATATAAATGGATATCATTGATATCATAATCATTTTAAATGATCTTTGATCATCCGAATATATGGGGTCGATCATCCCATGGCTCAATGGCTCAATGGCTCAACGGCCGGCTCTGCGAAGCTTCGCCAGGTGACTTCACCCAGACTCTTCGTGGTGAGGCCTGCAGCAAAATCGAACGAAGACACGTGGTGATTTTATGATTTTGGGCTAGATAGTGGATGAATGTGGATGAAACATATATATATATGTATATTATATATACTGGAAACTCATAGAATTTGATGTTCTTTTGAAGTTTAGGGATTTTCAGAAGAAAAATCTGGATTTTACTTCACCAATGTGGAGAGAACCAATGAACCTGGCTGTTTGATGCTTTTCCCTACCGGGATGATGATCTTAGTTGACCGTTATATTTTGTGCTGTCTCAACGACCAGCGAATCAACCAATGGGTTGACTAGCCAAGCATTAGGTTTGCTGGATATGTTTGTTGACGTTAGGTCATTCTTTCCATTTCCCCTTCATTTTCAAATGTACTTTGGTCTAGTTATACATACACACATAAAACATAAATACATATAAATACTGCAATTATATCATACATAGATATAAATACACACTATTACACTCACACACACACAAAATTATTCTGTATATTTACAGGAACTGCCTTAAATCGAGATCGAAAAGTTGGCTCCGCAGATGCCATCCTTCGCGGCCTCCTTGGCCTTCATGGATCAGTACAGGGGTGCAGGAGCTCAGTACTGGGACCCGTAAAAAAAGACGTATGGATTGACTGGAATTCCTGCATTGCATTCTTTTGAAAAGTCATAGAAATCAGGAAGTTAAATTAAGTTAATATGTTCTTTACGGACATGAACAAAGACAGAACTTGCGCTCGCACCTCACCCCAGCCTTTTCAAAGAATACGGTGGACAACGCACCGTGGCTTTTCGTGGCTTTTCGTCCTCAGGTCACTATCCATCGAATATGGCGTCCTTGCGGAAGGTCTTGCCACGCTTTGACCCAGAGGCCTGGAGCTGAGAGGTTTCGAGATTTCCGGGGGTTGGATGACGCCAATGTCGACGACGGTACTTCTTCGTTTTCTTCTATTAACGATATGTTATTTAAAATTACTATTATCATAATGTGAAAAACATCAGCATTGTGATCATTCTTACGATGATCATTTTTACTATAATATGATTGTCCATTATTTTTGATTTGAGTTCGTGATTGATGATGAATGCGTTTGTGACGAGATGATGCTGATGCGTTTATTCTGTTGCTGATAGCCTTGGCGGCTGCAGTCGCAGGGGAAGTTCCCCAAACTTGAGAAGCCGCCAGCTAGTGACAACATGTGTATATTATACGTATATAGTATATATATATATTCCTCTCTAGAACCCCCCAAAATGATAGAACAATGATTTAACACTATTTCAATGGGATTTTACTTTGCGATCTTTTAGGGGATGACTTTTTTTGTTGTTGTTGGAAAATGGCGAGCTTCCAACTTCTCTTGGCACACTGCCGTGGATGGTTGGAATGTTCATGGTTCATTACCCCAGTATCAACCCACTGGGAAAGCTGACGTTGCTGACGTTTTGCCCCTCCAGTCCTCTAGAGCTTCCATGTAGATTCTCCCATGGATTATATCCATCATCTGGTGGTATCAGTCACTCAAATCCAAAAAAACAACCAGATGATTTGCATGACTGAGCAGTGATCGTCCCTGCATATGACTGTGTTGAAACCATCAGCAAGGCAAAATATGGGAAAAAACCAATGATTTTTGCAATTTTCAATGGGGAATGCTGTGGTTTTTGGGTCCCACAATTTTGAGAAACACCCATATTACCAGGACCCAATGATTTGCTATCTCAAATCCACAACGGCTGGTAAATATTAGCCCATTTTGCTAGTTAAACATCGTCACCCAAATATCCCTATAAACCTACTAAGTCACATATGTAAATAATGTAAAGTGTTAGAGTGGTCACCACGACCAAGGGATGAAATATCCCTACTGGCCCACAGTCATCATTTTCACCATGCTTTCACCACATATCAGTCACAGGAAAACGCCTATCAACCGTGCTAGCCCACATACATACACGCATATAACATACATACATATATATATATATATTTATAAAGATATCACCACATGTCCCCATAGTGTCACCAACATATCCCAACTATTTCCCACATGAGTTTGTCAGATACCATAGGCTACCCATTCCATCTATGGAATGGGGGTTATTACCACATTTTCAGACACAGCAACCATCATGTTCTTGATTAATTATATATATATCACCATGACATATCTTTATTATATTCCGACTATTGTTGGTTATTTATTTATTTGTTTATGTATTTATTCACTTATTTATTCACTTATTTATTCACTTATTTATTTATTTATTTCTATATATACAAATCATGGGATTAATTTGTTTTTAAGCAATACCTGTTGCGTCAACTTAACCATACCATATATTCCCATTCTTATACATATATATTATATGCCATAACAACTGTTGATTCTATGTATCCAATTCAATGGCCATACCCTTTGGTAATCAAGCGTGGCAATTGGAAACCCCCTATAAAAGGACGGTTTTTTATGGGATAATCCCCCTATAAATGGAGGATTTTCCAATGTTTGATTACTGGAGGGTAACCCCAAATCCCCCACAACTTGGTTTATAAACCCATCAAGTACAGTTTTATCCCCCATAAAGCTTCGTAAAGCGGGTGATGTGCGTCAACTTAGCTATCATAAACCAACTAAAAAATCAATTAAATCATCATTATTGGTTCAAACTCCAACTATGTCACTATGTTCCGATGTGGGGTTGATTGACCGGTTCAATCCCCTTTTTTGTTGGATGAATCTCAATTTTCAGCCAGGAAACGGAGGAGTGGTTAGAGTCCCTGGAGGCTGTGCTCAGCACGCACGGTGGGGTAGCCAGCAGTTCGGGAAACTTGGGTGAAAAAATATGTGGGATGTGAATTTTGATAGGATATAATGAAACATTATATATATATGCACATGGGATATCAATCTAGAGAACTTATGAATGGGACGAACTTATCGGGATGTACATGGGATATCAATCCAATATCCGCGGAATATGCATTGATAAATAAATAAATAAATATATATATACATACACACACACACTATATTTGAATATGTGGTTTTTACCCAATCTTGGTGAAACTTCAGGACTGGGGATGTCCAACTTATCCAAGTTCCATCCAAGTTCTACTGTTTGGCATCTCAATTAACCAAAATGGAGTAGATTCACCGACAGCTGGGATACATGCGCTGGAGAAGCCCTGAAAGTCTTCAATGACTCCTGTCACCCGGCAGTTTCTAGTGATGATCCACACAGAACCGTTAAGGGGATAAGTCCACATAGTCATTCTCTGGGGCTGAGAATCAGCCACACAACGACCTGGCGATGATGGGTGACTGGTGATGCTATGTTCATTGATGTCCCGCATCCAATCCACTTTGCTTGTCAATACACCGTAATCGTCCACTACCTCCTAGATTTGGTACCAACAACCAGCAAATCCGCTGAATTCAGGACATATATATATATACATATATACATAATCACAATATCAAGTATTTACCCCAACGTAAGCTTCCATTTTCAATGATCAATTGTACCCTAGTAAACTCAGTAAACTCTATTTAGTTCGATGATTTTCCCACACTGATGTTCATGCGTTCTAATATTTATAGACTATTATCGACATATTTTACCAGAAAACACATGCAATTTTGGTGGATTTTCCAGCGAGCCATCGCCGGTAACGCTTCCCAGGCCCTACACGGGCACGCTTCTTGCTCCACGAACTGGGGGATGAGGCTTGTTGCAATTTGAACAGCTGGGGTTTGGTAGAACAAGACATGCGAATTCAAGGGGGTATTTGTACAAATCACAAGACAAGATGATGTAAAATAAATGATGTATAATATATATATATATATAACTTATAACTCTATAAGGCACATTTCCGATATGTTTTTCCTAACGATTCACACCGGTGATGCTAGAAATCCTCAAGATCTGAGAAGATGTATGGGATTTGGTGCGTTTTGAGCGCACTAGAGTCACTTAGTGGGTATTCTTGAGGAATGGCTTTTATATAATTTGCGTCAGGTATTCTTGATCAATGGCTCTTATATTATATATATAATATGTATACATACATTCTTCAAGATAGACTGCTGTTGACCTTCAAAAAAAACCTGGAGGATCTAATTTTTCGCCGCATCAACTTTTGAATCAGCTGGCTACTTCATGGGATCTGCTGCTCCGGGGCTGTAGGCTCAAGGCTGTTTAAGTTCAGGTCCTTTTACATATGGGCTTGTGGTGACCCACAAGCGCGCCATGGCGGCTGGTGCTTTGCTTCGTCCCTTGGCCATGGATGACCATGGGGATGATCGTTTTTGGTTTTTCAAGAGGTTGGCTAAGGGAACCCGGATTTTCCCCAGAAGATACCATCCAATACCATCCAATACCATCCAAGACCTAGAATGACCTGGAGCAGTTGAGTTTTTCCAGCTTCCGGCTTCCCAGGGTTGCTGGCAGTCCTGCTTCCGCGGAGCCTTCCGGCCGCGTGGGTGAGCTTGAGCGATCTGCAAGGTGCAACTGACTGATCCACCATGGATGATTCCCCCCTTGCCATGTTTGATTTCCATGGGGAAGAACATGAATTTGCGGGCAAATTCAGGCTACAGTACTACAGAACCTTTGTTTTGCTTGGGTGGATTTGATATGTCTTTATCAGAAGCGGTGACACCCCCAGGAAAACTTGAACGTTTTCTTTGCTGGTTTGATCTGCAATCCACCCTGTGGCCATCAGATTGGGGGTCACTGGACAGGTGATTTATCTCCTGATGAGCATCACACGACTCTCGGTTTCAAGTTTGCCTGAACGTCATTTTTCCATATTTTCCTCTTGAAACGACAATTGGGATATCCCTCAAGAATTGGACCATCACGATGGCCTTGGAGGCTTTTGATGGCAAAATGAAGGCCAGCAACCATAAATTCCGCACTTTGGACGATTTGTGACAGTCAATTAGCAGTCATGAACCCAAGACAACAAAACAGAACCATCATTCAATGATATTTCTATATAATATAGTCTATACCTATATATATATATAATACGTATATATAATATATATTCTTGGCTTAGATTGGATGGACTCCATTCTATCCCAGTGTTTCGCGCTTCAATCCCCAATTTTGGGCCCATTTTTTCAGTATTCCCAGGCCACCGGAAATCCTGGAGGCGGCGGAGTTTCTGCAGCAACACGCGCAGGAACTGGAGAATAGTGCCATGGCGGCCCGTGGATCGGCCCGTGAAATTGGAGATCTGTTTTTTTGATTCTTTTTTGGAGATTTAAATCTTGGATATTTGATGGTTGTTTGATGGTTATTGGAGATTTAAATCTTGGATATTTGATGGTTATTTGATGGTTATTGAGATTTATTCGGATCAAATTGATTTAAATCTTACTTCTACATCCATGGATGTAGGTGAAGTTCAGATTTTTTTTTGAAGCGTAAATTTGTAATTCTTAATGAACAAAATCCAAAACTCGCAAATGGATGCAAATGGTACGTACTTAATTTGATGTAGAACCATCCATTTGAATATTTTTAATGGTAAACCTCGGACTTTTCTGCTAGGGATTGCTTGGAAATTGGGACATTTTGGGATATTGCAACCAATGATTATCCCAAATTGGAAGTGGGAAAATGGTCTTCTTCGGGTAATACCTATGAATATATAGTACCAATTTTGAAAATCCATCAGAATTTGGTGATTTTGGGAACTATTCTCCCTGATCCAAGGTAAAGTGAATCTTTCCACGCTGCTGCTACTGGATCGCGCGGACCCCAACGATCCCAACGTGCCCGTGGGACCCTCCCAGGAGCGGCAGTTGATGATTCTAGGGGGGGGGCTTATTTTTTCCCAATATGTATATGATATTTAAATTTAATATGATACTTAAATATTATTAGTACTAATAGTACACATCTATGATTCATATTGGGATACAATGTACTTATTATATCTTATTATATGATACATATTGGGATACATAGCTTCAACGGAGCGTCGTCCCGGGATCGCACATTGTCACATCTCCCCAGAGATGGATCCAGATGGATGGGAAAACCATTGGTGAATGGTAATGAATACTGGTTAATAGCCATGGTTAATACTGGTTAATACTGGTTAATACTGGTTAATAGTGGCTAATAGTGGTCAATCATGATGAATGGAATGATGATGAACGGTGATTGATGGTGGATGTTCCATTGCTATGTTTGATTCAGGGTAACGATAAACATGGGCCTTTCTGTCAATGTTGAGCCATACTTGGTTACAGTTGGTTGTTTGTTGGTGAGTGTCTCCAATCTCTTGAACCTGCTCCAAAAGCTGTTTGGTGAACTCTTCATCGATACTAGCTTGTCATCTTTCCTTTGTTTGTTTTTACTCGTTTTTAAATTTTACTCGTTTTTATGTATCATTGTTACTTATTAGGCATTTTAATGCATGTTTGTTACTTCAGGCATACTTAGGCGACCATCTTTTAATGGCCCCGCATGCCCCTGGTCCATCTGCGTGAGGATGAGTTGGACCAGGTGGAGAAATCCTCAGGTGGCCGTGGACGAAAGATCCTGGAGAAGGCAGATCACTAGTTCAGTTGTCTTGTATATTATTTGGGTATGGATCAATACCTATTAATACAATTTTTATGGGGATGAACATCCATTTACCAGCTATTTTGATGTTCACCAGGGGTACAAGGTTTTGACACACTGCCATTTGTTTATTTATTATGATCATGATTATGATGATTGTTTGCGTTATGATGATTGTTTGCGTTATGATTATTATTACTATTTTTTTAATGGGAACCGTCACCATTTGATTGTTTTTTATTCACGTGATTTCTAGGCCAAAACGTTTATTTATTGTTGGTACTGGACAATCATTTCTTAATGAGCCGAACATGAACTCTTTCTTAAGAAAGAGTTCTTTTGCAGGGCACTGGTACATTGGGCAGCAATGTTGGTAGCAATGTTTGTCTACGCATTTAAAGCAATGTCGCTGTTTTTCTGAAGACATGGAGGTTTATATAACACAATTTGACCAACAAAGACATGGGCTATACGTGTTGAGTTTTTTCAATACCAAAAGACCCACAGTGGCCCAGTTCTGGGGAGGTTTTTAGCCGGTTTTTAGCTGTCAGTTCTCAAAAATGGGCTTCACAAAAAAATCCCCATCAAATCCCATAAAATCCCATTAAGTCACATTAAAATCCCCTAAAATCCCACATTGATAGCCATAAGAACCGGAAAAGATGGAGGAGGTTTTGAGGTTCCCCATGATGCCAAAAGATGCCTATGCCCTTCCTGTCGAGGCCTTCGCGATGGCAAAACGTCTCAGAAGTCATGAGGGCAACGTGGTGGCTAGTGCAACTGGGATCTGAGAATTCCCACAGTGTTCCCATGGACGAAAAAGCTGTTGAGTCGGAATCAAATTGGGGTTGGCTCAAATTTATTGCCACCCATCGTCCCATCGTTATCATTTTGGAATTTGCGAATGCTGGAGATTAACATTTCTGGGTCCACTGGTCCCCCATTCTTGATCCAGAGCCACTTCTCATGGCGCCATGGTCGAGGTGGGCATGCACCCAGTGAAATCGGTCAACAAAGGATGAGCAGTTGGAACAAATCTCTACGATTGGTAGATTATGAATGATTATGACATATTATGACATATTCTCCAAGCTTGGGACTCATCCCATGTGCCATCCTAGATCATCTTGACCATTTCTGAAACCAGGAACATCATTTCACATATATACATCTTCCTAAGCCAATCTTTTCGTGGTGCCCCAGGCAGTGGAGATCTTCAGTCCAGGGAACTGCTTGACGAAGATCCTGTACCTCCTCTATCGACCCTTGGCACACATTTTGGATCATTGTGTCAAGTCAGGCACAAAGGTATAACTGGATGAAAAACCCACCAAGTTGATAGCTGGATAGCTTGATTTTTGTCAGGAAGCAGTTGATAAGACCATCCTGGATATTTGGAAGAAAAATGCCCAGATGGCTGGGTGATTGAAACAGAGCTCGGAGAACGTCTCCAAGATCCTTTCCGTTCCAGTCTTTGCTGAAGTGAAAAGAAGTCTAGCAATGTCTTCAAACAACAACTTTTGCATTTCATACAGAGTTCAAATTTAATTTCCCATACAGATCCATACAGCTTGATTGATACTTGATACCATGTTTTGTTGTTTGAGTGACCGGCATTCATCATTTGGGAAACCACATGGTACTGTATCAATTTTCAACACGATTCCGAACCGCCCAAACCCAAGGATTTAGTGACGAGGACGACTTTCCATACTTGCCTCGAAAGTTGGGCCCTTGCCACTGGTCCAAACTGCCGGGGTGGCCTCCTTGATCCAGAGATCTTCCTAGATCCTGACACCTCCAGATACCCAGCAAACAGATGTTAAAAGTATATGAAACAAGTGATTTTTAACCTTGAAATCATTGTTTTCCTCCATATTTTTTACGGTTGGAGATCAAGGTTGACCGAACTTTGCCCGGAGGTAATGTCTTCAGATTCGACGTGGGAGAACTGAGTAGTGGTGGACTCTTCGACTAGACGCGGACAGCGGAGTGAAAAGGGAACAAAACATTCGTACAGGCTGAGGTTGGAGGAACTTGTGTTCATGAAAGACCCTGAAACTCCCCTCTAGCTGTTTAATGTAGCGAACTGGAAAATCATCATAAATCATAAATCATTGAACCATGGTAAATACGTTAAACAACCAGAGAGTAGTTATTTTTATTTTTCGATTTTCGATTGACGATTTTTCGTCTGGAGTTTGTTCCACATTCTTTGAACAAATCATTCGGCAACAGATTTTCTGCAAGGCTTGTTGGTAAGTTGAGACTGATCAACGCGTGGTAATATAGGTACATACGTGCATTGTGCAATCTACGAATCTATTGTGATCTATTGTTGCACAGTTGCACATTGGCATACAATGTATTTGAATGCGCTATAGATATAAGGACTATAAGATGAATATCATCCATGTCTGAATTGTTGTATGCATGATTGCTACAGTAGATTCGTTGATGTATACATAGATCATTTGCCAAGTAAACTATGATAAATTGTTACACATTGCTATAGCATATGCTATGTATGGTACCCATACACATATAAAACATATTCTATACCCATTCTATGGATTCCCATGATGCGATGGATGAAAGTACAACTGAACAGTATCTATCAATTATTATGAACAACTTTATGGTATTTGAACTATGATTGTAAATTCATCTTACGATTACTGAGAGTATAAATATATATTCCAATATATCTACCATGTACCAAATATACCATATATTACCATATTTATAGATACATCAGATCTTATCAGTAGCATGAGAATTGGGATTTGACCATATATATTTCTATATTTCTACCATACTTCACTATAGAAAACTAACAGTTTGCTATGGAAAATCAACATGTCTAATGGGTAATTCAACTATTTCTATGGCCATTTTCAATAGCAAACTGCTAAATTACCAGAAGGTATAAGTTGGTGATATCTACCATAAACATCCATAAACCATAGTGAAATTGGAGTTATAAACCAACTTACCATTAACCAACTTAGTATAGATGTTAGTTTACCAGAGGGTATATCATCCTCGAAGAGTATGGAAGTTTCGATCATCTTCGCGGACCAGGCGGTACGAAAAGGTGTGCCCATCTCCGCCTCCATCACCACGCCCATGTGCGCCCTGCCACCGGTGGTTTTAACCGGATATTCCATGGCTTAGCGACAAGAACGGGGATGTTTACCAACCACATCCAACCACAAAAGGGATATGATGTGGATATACGTGGATATCTTGGGTCTTGCAAAGGTTTCAACAATCAAACATTGGTAATGACCATATTGCAATAGAGATATCAGTGGATAGAATGGCATTAAACCAATAATTAGGGGATACTCTGGGCGTAACAAAACCAGCAAGTAGATCCGGCTGCATGGCTAATGGGGTTTAACATGGTTTAAGATAGTGAACACATTGGATTTGGCCATCAATCAATGGAATTTAGCCTCTGGTAAACTAACATAGCGAACTGAAAGATCCACCATTTTTCATGGGAAAATCCACTATTTCGACTGGGCCATTTTCAATAGCAAACTGTTAAATTACCAGAGGGTACCCATGAACAGCTTTGGTCACGCTGATCCCACTCCTTTGTTGGGGCGGTTGGAGGATACCTCCTTTGGCTGGGAAGCCAACATATCCCTCCATAATTCCCTAAACAACTGTACTGTTGTGCCATATTATCCATACATTGAAGCGATCTACAACTTGTTTGGTCGGGTCCAGAGTATAAATCATCAGTTTTCCGTTTTTTTTCCCCTATGACACCTCTTGTGGAAGGTGAATCACGGCCTACGCATTGAGGTCTGTGAAAAGTGTTTGTTGCGTTCCAGCAATGCGTTAAAACCAATCAAAACGACACCATTGAAACCCAACTTTCGATAGCCCGAAAGTCCCCGAGGGCTTCAAGTGGCATTTCCAGCCCTGTCATCCGTGCCATGTCCCTGCCTTTAGCAGCTGTGAAACATGGGATGCGGAGGCAGAAGGTTAGGCCTCAAAAGGACCGATCAAACGCCCTACAAATCCCAACATAGGTTTGTCTGAACATAGTATACTGGTAGTAGGATATATGTATAATCAAATTTTGATGGTAAAACGGTTAATCGCCAGACAGACCCATATATATATATATTATATAAAACATATTTTACTCAAGTCCCAACATGAAAACTGCCTCAAAATTGCAAACATAAAAGCCAATTTTATTAAGACACCATGCGGCCATCATGCGTATTCAACATGTCCAAGTCCACAAGTCCTGAGATGTTGTGGAGGGTCCAGGCTGTTCGTTCTGAGAATTTAGTGGGAAACTCTATTCAATTCACTATGTACCCTCTGGTAAAATAACATAACTATGGAAAATCACCATTTATAGTGAGTTTTCCCATGAAACATGGTGATTTTCCATAGTTATCTGATTTTACCAGAGGGTACCCCTATCAAAATGGCTATTTTGGGGGTATCCCCCAATTTTCACAGCGGCATTGCGATGGCTGGCCTGACCTCCTTGCAGCGCCTTGCCGTGCCATGCTGCGGCTGCTGCGATGGAGATGGGGCGGCTGGGGCGAGCGCCGAAGCAGGGGATCCTAAGCGGAGCAGTGGCTGCGAAATCCCAATTTACAATGTTTTAACCATCAATTGGGTGTGTCTGAAAATGTCGTGTACCCCTAAACCCAATGGTTAATGAATGTTAATGATCAGACAATCCCTATTAAATGGCTATTTCATTGGGAATATACCCTATTTTCAGACAAACTCAATTAGGGTTAAACCATGAATTAGGGTTAAACCAGCAGCATTTTGATGGGTTTTAACCATCGATTCGGCGGGTTCAAACTCCAAAACCCCGTCAATTCTGGACTTAGACCCATGATTTAACCATGAATTATATGGGGGTTAAATATTGAGTGGTTGATGATAGGGTCTTGTATCTATCTGAAATATCTAAATCTATCCAATATCTGCAATCTATGGGAATGATCATCCATTGATTCTGGGTGTTTCCCGTTCGGAAAACCAGCCGGTTTTTAAGAGCTCATTTGATGCTATCCAGGAGCTGGGAAACCTCCAATCATTGGGTATTTTGCCATGAAGAGATGTGGAGCTTTGCATGAGCCGGCTCAATTGTAGCCTAGCTGCTAAGCTCAAAGAAAACTGTAACATCAGATTGCCAGCTTAGGACCAGACCGTGCACCTATCATCACCTATCCACGATGCCCTCGGCGACCAATCCCTCAGGTGCATCGCAGCGGGCGGCCCACCGTTCCGGGCATGAAGCGCCCGACAAGGACACGAGGGAGGCTGGTTCTGGGACCCCAAGACCTTCCGTACGAAAATCGACCACTACGAAAAAGGGCATTGGGGTTCACCATGTTGAAAAACACACGTGGGAATTGTGGCATCACGGGGATGTGCGGGACGGAGATATGATAAAAGCATCAGCTCATCAGCAATGGTGAACTTCGCATCTTTGGTGCGTCGTATCTCCATATTTCTTACGGACCCATAGTTTCTCGCTAAAGCACATTGAACAAAACCCGAAGATCCAGGTTTCGTTTCTTCATAAATTCAACACATGCTTTACAGCCATTGTTAATCATAAATTTCCACCATGAAATGGGGCCTATCATTCCCTATGGCTGAACTCTAGGAACTGCTCCGCCTCTTGCGCTGTCCGGAAGGATTGCGCCGCTGGCGCCAACTGCAGGATAGGGAGCTTGGGGGGAGCTAGGGGAAATGGTTCATTTGGGTTGACAAACATGATGTGGCTAGAAATGTTAACACCATATAAACATGATGATCAACATTATGATTTTCATGGTTTTTATATGAAATTCATGAACACCATCAAAATGCGTCCCATAATTTGACCATCCCCAGTGACCGAGCATCATGTTGCATCTACAATACTCATACAGTGTACGTACACCAATCACTATAAATTGACATTGGATCTGTGGACAAATCCCAATGATCCCAATATATATCCCAATGATCCTAATTTCAATAATCCCAATCAATATAGTACTTAAGGTAGATATTGGACAATTCATGGGGTTCCAAGGACAATGATCTACAAGAAAGTGGTGGGTTTTTTCATATCGATGGTAGTTTGCAGGAGGGTAGTATTACGCGCAAACACCCCGATTCGCCCACACCCCTTCTCTGCTGTACACTTGGGGATATCAAACGTTAGACTTTACATTCAATTGGGAAGATCAACAAGGGTATTTAGGGAATATAAATTTCCCACCCCCGTTAAACTTTATATTCATTGAAGATCTTCAAT
>Ga0126342_10013376_pt1 | contig 14544 bp, 9 predicted proteins | sample Cyp1metagenome_FD_92528 | JGI IMG/M metagenome (GOLD analysis project Ga0126342, IMG submission 92528) | Coral microbial communities from Lord Howe Island, Old Settlement Bay, Australia - Cyphastrea 1 metagenome | ecosystem: Host-associated > Invertebrates > Cnidaria > Coral ... | reverse complement strand
CAGATAGAATGTCAAATAGAATGTCAGAAGATATGTCAGATAGAATGCCAGAAGATTTGCCAGTAAGAAAATGTATAAATGTCATGGTGGGGATCACACGAAGTAAAGTATTTTTTTTTTAAAAAAATATATCCTTTGGTACTCAAACATGGCAATTGACAACACATGAAAATCCACTATAAATGGAGTTTGAATGGGGAAAAAAAAATGGAAATCTTCCGTTGCCACGTTTGATTACTGGAGGGTATTTCCCCCATGTCCAACTCATTTTTTGATGGTCAAATCCCACTCCAAAATCCCACTCCGAGCGCTTTAGGTCATCGGTTCGGATTGGCTGGACGAGGGTCGAAGCCCGTATCTCTTCGGCGAGTCAGCTGGGCGGTGATGGTTTGGGCATATGTTTTGCAAGAATGACCTCTGGTTCCTAGGTTAACAGACTGGATGGGTACAAACTATTCCTGAATAGTCTTTTGGTATGGGATTACCCATTATTAACCATTATTAACGATTAATTATTACATAATTATTAACCATTATTAATGGGATTATCTACTAACTCACCAGCTCAGAATTGGTCATTTGTTGTGTATCTAAGATTGGCAATGATTCAGGATTTGGGATATTAAAACCCCAGAATTTTCGGAAGAACGAGTGACATTTTGGACATTACTTTTCAATACTTTTCACACATGGTTCCCAAGCCAAGTAAAAGTTAAAATCTGATCTGGGGTTAAACCAACTGGTGACCTGGGTGTTCTCGGTAGCTGATGGGTTGCGCACCCAGAAGGCTTCAAGCACCAGATCCCAGTAATTGGATAGGCGAGGCCCCAGCTATGTTTACTTAGTTTCACCATGTTTTATCTTATCTGGTTGGTGGTTTGGAACCATGGAATTTTATGACTTTCCATTCAGTAATGTCATCATCCCAACTGACTTTCATATTTTTTCAGAGGGGTTCAAATCACCAACCAGGATACTTATGGGACCTAATGGAATATTTCATGGGATATTGATGGATATAATAGAAGAATAAACGGGGATACTTAACCACCAAGCAGTTAAATTAGTTGTACAATGTGAGGCCCCCAAGATATCCCAAGATAGCGTTCAGTTGGTGAACATAAGTCCAATTTCACTATGGTTCATGGTATTTATACCCTCTGGTAATTAACATAGCTATGGAAAATCACCATTTTTAATGGGTAAATCCACTATAAATGGCCATTTTCAATAGCAAACTGTTTGTTTACCAGAGGGTAATTTAACCATCAACGGTGGATTTTATGAAGCACAATGGGTAGTGAACCACCAACTGTCAATGAAAACAGGGATGTTGACCATCCATAATCTTGAAAACATGCAGGTGTGGCCGGGAAAACAAGTTGGATATTTTGGTAAACTGATTGAGACGCACGGTTGGGTTTAACCGTTTAACCATCAAGCATGGTTGTTTGGCGGAAGGGAATGGGTACTAATGTTGGGGCACAAGATAACCATTTCTAACGATGGCTGTGCTTAGATTTGCAACCCCAAATCTAGTGGATCAGAAGACCAAAAAAAAACGAATATTCTCTTGGTAATTTGTTACAGTTTGCTATGGAAAATTCCACATTTAGTTCGTTGATTTAAACCCATTAAAGATGGTAATGTTCCAATATTTTCCATAGTTTTTGTATGTTTACCAGAGGGTATCCTATCTCATAATTTTGGTCCTCTCTGAGTAAGAACCACTCACTATCACCTCACTCCGTCGGACGGGGACACCCAGTCCAAGGAGGAAGCGTGGCCGGAGAACCCCGTGCATTTCCATGTCGCAGCCAGCACTTGGGGTCCTCATGAAGCCTGACCCATATGCTCCATGGTGCTGGAATATTTACCAACATTTGCCCGAACAAAATCACCCAGTTTTGTAGTTAAAATAGTTAAATATACCAGCACCATGGTTCGCATCTGGGTGATGACAGCTTTTTTCGAGTTTGCCGAGAGTTTACCTTCCGAGAACTTTGTCGAGGATGGCACCATCCCAGATATGTTGCTTTGTTCTTGAACAAGGAAGTGCCAAGGGAAAGCGACTGGGAAAAGTTTGTGGAGAGGTTCCAAGCGGCTTGTCATCTTCGACCTGCGTGCCCTTTGCCGAGGACCACAACTGCTATGGCCGAAGGTGGCTTTCCAAGCAAAGATTGCGTTTTGAAAAGGAAAACCAGAAAGGGAAAAGCATATCAAATCATATCAGCAAACATGTGGGCTCAGGAAACACGCTTTTTGTAGGGTTTCAACTGAGAAATATCCGAACAAACGATTGTTTTTTTAGCACCTGCTTGGTAACTGTATTCTTGGTAGGTCTTCGATTCGACAGGATCAGCGTAGTATGGATTTTGGAATAGCGTGATCTTACAGGATGGGGCCCCCCAGTGATGTTTGTTGGTTTGTAAACCCCATGAATACCATAGTTATCTAGTTCGTTATATCTACCATAAACCATAGAATTCAGCCATTTATAAACCAACTGAACGCTATCTTGGGGGCCCCATCCTGTAAATCATGCTTTGATTTTAATGATATCATGATATCAACATATATCAACTATCAACTATCAACTGTTGATTGTTGTGAGTGATTGCTTTCATGGCAGTTATTTTCACATACTGAGACTGCCTTTTTTGGCAGTCTCATGTGTTCATCTATGTTCTACACCCATCTACACCCTATGATCTATGATTGGTGCCTGCTGCTTGTCACATCATACCCAACTGGATAAAACATGTTGGTACAATTAAAGGCAGGGTAGGTTGATTGCTGTTTTTTCCCGTCGAGCCATTACACACACGAACCCTTGCAGATGCTGGTTCTGACATGGGAGTTGTACTAATTACATCTAATTACCCGTTTTTGTTTAGCACAGTGGGGTCAGACAGGCATATATTTATGGCTCAGTTTGATGGGTTTTGGTGCATTTTTTGGCCGACGTGAGCATAGGCATGCACATGGAAGGTTTCCTTATCTCAAACCTCCCACGTGTTGACCTGGCCCTTGACACATTTAAACATGGCAATGGTTAGCAGCCAGATGAGCTAATCACTAGACTAGACATCTATTGATTTTCAATGATTTTCGTATCAATGGAAGTTTTCTGTTGAAAGATTGTGTTTCCGGAGTGTACATATGAACATCCCAAAGAGGACGATTTAATAGAGCAAAATCAGCATAGAATGACCAACTCTATTTGTAGGAATGATGTTAACAAATATGTAAACAAACTCTAAAATGATTGGACTTGTTCAAGATAAAATTGCAGCACACCCGTATACTTGATGGGGGAAACCCTGCTTTCCGATTTCGTTTACCCTTCAATCAATCCAATGATAAAATCATGAAATCACTATGACTATGACTCAATCACATTTGATGGGTAAATCCCATTCACTATTCCCAATCATAATATTCTCACCAAAGCCCATTATATATATATATAAATCACCATAAATCCCATGAAATCCAAATATAGATCACCATGATATTCACCTCCAGTTTTGCCTGGTGAAACGGTGAAACCCATCAAATCGCTTTGAATAACCAGAACTTATATCTAGGTTAACCGGCTGGATGGGTACTTTAATCCTGAATAGTCTTTTCGGATCTTTTTGGTATCAATGGGATTATCTATTTCATTCTATTTCTAAACAGCTAAGAATCGATTTTTTGTAGGGTATCTAACCCATAGGATCAATCCATGTATGGTATATATGCTAACATAAAGGGGGTATATTGATGGGATCCATGTTACCATATATACCATATATACCATACATGGATCCTATGGGTAAGATTGGCAATGTTATCCCATAGAAACTACGTATCTGAATCATCTGACGCCGCTGACGAGCCGAGGCAGAGCTGGAAATCACTCAACAAAGCTTGGAAACCTGGAATGCCTGAGGCTCGAAAGGGATGAAGCAGATACCCGATGTGGCAAATGAACATAGAATGTGGGGCCCCCTAGATAGTCAAGTTGGTTTATAACTCCAATAACTGTGGTTTATGGTACTTATAACTATAGTTAATGGGGTTTATAAACCAATTTATAACTGGGGGGCACCACATTGTAGTTCTGTTTTTTTGGTTTGTAACCCCATCTAAGTCTAGTTATAACAAGCATAAAGCCTAGTAACTGTAGTTATAAACCAACTGAACGCTATCTTGGGGGCCCTGAAAATCCATGGAACTATGGAATATGAATGGGATTGAATGGGTTGACAATTAATGGGATTATAGTGGGATTTAATCGGAGTTCAAGGGTTTTTTTGGGGGGGCTGAAGATGATAGGAAAAACATGGGAAAGTATGGGAACATCCACTATCAATGGAGGGCTTTTAGCTGGGTTTTACCCAAATATCTTGGATTTGCGTCGCTGATGTTTCTCCCAATGGGACATCCACTATTCTGGGGATTTTATCGCCATCACTTGAATAAGTACCCATGTTTAATTAGGCCCAATCCAAAGTAACTAAGTAACTTGACAAATTAGTTGAATCTGTCGGTAAAGTTGGATATGGATGGATATGGTAGGTTTGACGGAATAAATTTGCTACAAGTCCAGAAATGAGACAATACTGTGACTAAGAATGACTACCGTGAAAGGTGGCCAAGATTATCTATGACCATGTTCTGTTCCTTTACCCATATGCTCCATGTATGGAATATTTACCAACATTTGCCCGAACAAAATCACCCAGTTTTGTAGTTAAATATACCATACATGGAGCATCTGGGTTATTGCTGCAAGTTGCTTCTCGAATGTTTGTTCCGTTTCTCAAAATCACCGCGGTGAGCCTGGAGCCATTCCATTCTCAAAAAGATGCCGATCCCAAGTGTTTTCAGGAGCTCATACCCTCCGGTAATTGAACATAACTATGGAAAATCACCATTTTTAATGGGAAAATCCACTATTTCTATGGCCATTTTCAATAGCTATGTTGACATAACCAGAGGGTACGCCACGTGTCTCGGATTCCCACTTTTCTAGCTATGACTTGGGGTTGGGAATGCATACCATGCAGAGAAAAGATGGACATCTTCGGTGGTTCATCCCGGTAAGGTGGGTGAGTACACCCCTTTTTTGTAAGTGAACTAACCCTACTTGGCCCCTACAATGTGGTGCCCCCAAGATAGCTAAGTTGGTGAACATAACTCCAATAACTATGGTTTATGGTACTTATTTACTATGGTTAATGGGGTTTATAAACCATCTTATAACTGGGGGGCCCCACATTGTATATATGTATATATAATCAGGGTTATAACCTACTTACGATTCCTGGGATGAAGTACCAAGCATAGACTCTATCGAAGATGGTTTCCTGTTGAACCTCCCGCAGGACCAAAAGGTCGTTGTCACAGGAAACTGAAGTGGCGGTCGCGGGTGGGTTGAGTGAGTAAGGTAAGGTAATCCAGAACCAGTTTTGGATTTAGGATCCCTTTTTTATTACTTGGCGATGGGCCAAAACCTATGAAATCACCATAATCTTGAGGGAATAAGCCGAAGAAGCATCCATTTTCACCATGACTTAATTTGACTCATAGCCATGGCTGAGGGTTCACCCTAGTTCTACTAATCAGCCGTATGGTATGGCCGAAAGGTATAGAAGAAATCTATACCTTTTTTCGGACGGATGAATTCTGAGATGGCCAGATTTCGACCATTCAATCATTCCTGGCTGCTGGCTTTCAAGTACCCTCTGGTTATTTAACATAGCCATGGAAGCCATGGCCCATAGAAATAGATGGTTTACCATGGTTTACCTATTGAAAATGGTGATTTTCCATGGCTATGTTTAAAACAATCAGATGGTATGAGTTTTTTTGTATTATGCACATGTTTCCGCAACTTCCTAATTTGTTTGTTGGGGCGACGCCACCATATGAGCACTTCGGGGCTGCCCAGCCTGGATCCCTCGTCCCGGTTGGAATGTGTTGGATTTTAAGTGGGAAATCCATGGGAAAATCTCGGCGCAAACGCATTAATATTGATAGAATGATCGAACATTGAACATATGAATGAATGCTCCATTCCATTCTAATCCTGCATTTTTCGAGAAAAAAACACATTGTTCTGGTTGGTGGTGACTGGAACCATGGAATTTTGAAGGACTTTCCATTTAGTTGGGAATGTCATCATCCCAACTGACTTTCACTCACTCCATCATTTTTCAGAGGGGTAGGTTGAAACCACCAACCAGATATGGTTAAATTGGATTTCACGGGGTTTAGTGGGATATAACATGATACAACTATCCAGCCAGAAAAACATCTTGTTTAACATGAGAAAATCCATCTCTGGATCGCATTCCTGCTGGGTTTTTTATGGTCCCAGGAGATCAGCTGCTACGTGACTCTGGCGATTTTTCGTTTTTTTTATGTGGGACCAATGGGATTTCTCCAAGAAAAATCTGTGACTCCCCCATTACCCTCTGGTAATTTAACATAGCTATTGAAAATGACCATTTATAGTGGATTTTCCCATGAAAAATGGTGATTTTCCATAGTTATGTTAGTTTACCAGAGGGTAAAAATTATGGTGACTCAATGGCTGGTTGGTGGTTTGGCACCATGGAATTTTGAATGACTTTCCAGAAACAGTTGGGAATGGAAAATCATCCCAACTGACGAACTCATGTTTTTCAGAGGGGTAGGTATACCACCAACCAGATGGGATGTAATGGGAAGAGAAACATGTGGAAAAAACAATCACTGATATGACAGCTTGATATCTTAGAAAACACACTTTGAAGTCATAAACATATATGTCAGTTTTGGTTGGGACTTAAGATATATCAAACAAAACACATCCCCCAAATGTGACTCCCCCAATTGATGGTTACGATTCGCCCAAACATTGGCAGTGGGGCGGGGGGTCGTCGCGGCAGTAACGACTCGCGTGAAGTGAAGGGGTTTGGTCGGATCCTATGAACTTGATATGGATGTAACTTGCGATCGTCACAAGGGAGGCGAGCCCAGAGATTTTGAAAGATGAATGGGTAGCTTGGGATCTTCCGCTGTCATGAATGGAGCATTGCGGTGAGAATGATAAAAGGTGGTTTGATGCCGAAGTTTGTGGGTTGCAACGGTTGAAAGCTCGACATGACATTGGTACATGACAGGAGCGGACAAACCTGCAGTCGTTAGCTAGTTTTTTTTGGACTTTTTGAGGACGTCACATGAGATGATGAAATAGTTGGAAAGAGTCCTGGAGTGCCTGTGCAAAGCCCATGTTTGGAGAGATTTTGGGAGGATATGATTCAAAGCGGAAAAAACCATAAATTCTACGATTCTACTTGGTGCCAAGTTTCGGCAATTCCTTAAAGTGTTTACGTTGTGTTCCTCAAAACTCATACTTGAGTTGTTTTGTTCAAGTACATTGTACATGTTATCCGATGTTATCCCATGGTTCCAGTTTCTGATCTCTTGTTTTGCTTCGATGTTTTGGTTGTTCTTTTAAATCTCAAGTTCATTCTGTACAGAAAACATGTCGCCTTCCATTCAATCCCCAGTAATATCCATTGAATCCCATCAACCCCCATTAAATCCCAGTTGTTAATGATTATTATGTTTTTTTTCATTCAATAAATGCCATGAGATCAGACTTCAAAAACTATGGTGAAATCATGTCAAATCCCATTAAGACCACATTTCTTCAATGTTAAATCATGTTAAATCATGGTTTCCCAGCTTTTTAAGTGGTCAACTCCCTATTTTTCCCAGCTTTTTAAGTGCCAACGATGGTCCCCGATGGTCCCCGGTCGAGTCGTCTCCTTGAGGCGACTTCGACGTGCTGGTCCTGCCGCGGCCGGGGCACGTGCCAAAGCAGCTGGGGCCACGACTGCAGTGGCTGCGGATGCCAGAGGACTTGGGGCATTTTTGCGGATACTTATGGGATACTTATGAGATCTACTCTGGCATTTATTGTTTGGCATTTTTGAGGATTTTTGTACCCAAGGTTGTGAACATGAGCCACCTGCGTTGGTTTTTCCTCGGTATAAAGATGGTATAAAGTAGTTGGTGATAATACTTATGGGATGCTTATGAGATCTAATCTGGTTGGTGGTTTGGAACCATGGAATTTTGAATGACTTTCCATTCAGTTGGGAATGTCATCATCCCAACTTACTAATGCCAAACATTGATATTCCCAGATGCTCCATGTATGGAATCAACATTTGCCCGAACAAAATCACCCAGTTTTGTAGGTAAATATTCCATACATGGAGCATCTGGGTATGGGATACTTATGGGATCTAATGGAATATAGTGGGATATTAGTGGATATGATAGAAGAATAATTGGATACTTAGTAATTAATGTGAAAAAAACAATAACAACTCGACCCGCGCATAGCCTGGAGTTGAGGTGGGGCTAGTGATGGATTAAAACATAATGAACATAGGGATTTTAATGGGAATGCAATGACAGTGTAGTAATGTGGTTAAAGCAATAATAAACTACCCATTTGGGAATGATTTATACCACCTACTGTATAAAAATGGTGATGACTGGGGGATGGTTTATTATTGTTTTGACCACAGTGCTGGGAATAGATCATGCCAGTTGATCGTTATCCTGGTATATTCTGGTAACCATGATAGTAAGCCCTGACAAAAAAAATGATAGTAGATAACAGATAAAAATGGGCTTGCAAGTTGGTGCCCCATAGTTAGCCAAGTTGGTGAACACAACTCCAGCAACTTTTGTTTATGGGTTAGAAATATGGTTACTTGGTGGTCCATCCCAGGAATCGTCAGTGGGTTATAACCCCACCTATAAGTGAACTAAGCCTACTTAGCGCATTTATAATCAGGGTTATAGCCTACTTACTAACTGGGACGAACCACCAAGTAGTACTCGCAATAAGATAATATTGTTAATGTAATACTACTAGTCCTATCTTTGTATTACATCCTAGTAGATAATATTATTAATAATACCAGGGGAGTGTTGCTTGATTTAGGGTTTAGGGAGAGAAAGGGAGATTCCAAACTAACAATGGAATCATATGGAATAATTGAGGCCAGTGACTAGTTCTCACTCAGACACGTATGATTCCGTATGATGATAACTATGGGTTTTAACCATGACCTGAGCTATCGGCTGGATCAACCTTTTTAAGATACGAACTAGTACTTGAATCTTTTGCTACTTATGGTACGGTTAGTCCATTCACCAGCAAAAAACGGATCTGTGTGGCAGGTATCTAAGGTTCACCATGTTAGTAACTTAATTTAGTTACTTGGTGGCGAAGTAGCCAGGAATAGCAAGTGGGTTATAAGATGTTATAAGTAGGTTAAGTAGGGGCAGACTGCAGTTATAATTTGGATCATATACTTAGAGACTTTGGGTGCTTTTCGACGGAAAATCTTAGCCTGAAACCATGGCTTTTTACCTCCGAACATAGGGGTGTCCTGATTTTTCCCAGCATCCAATTCCGGGATAACTGGTTTGTAACCCTGGTTCGTGAATTCCCTGGCTTCACCCATTATAAATGGCTCAAAGCTAGAATGATCTTATATTATTATATTAATCCCATGTTATATTAATGGCATATTAAAATATTATGGCTATAAACATTGATGCAGTTGGATATCATTAGATGATCTAAACACATGGGATATACCCTCTGGTTATGTCAAAATAGCTATTGAAAATGGCCCAGTCGAAATAGTTGATTTCCCTCTTAAAAATGGGTGGATTTTCCATGGCTATGTTAAAAAAAACAATCTTTAATGGGACATCTCACTATAAATGGTGATTTTCCATAGTTATTTTGACATAACCAGAGGGTTTTCATGGAATACTCATCTCCTTGGAGTTGCCGATTCGATGGTTTTTTTGGGGTGCTTTCCCAACAGGAAATCCACGTCGCTACCGGGGTTTTCTAGGGAAGATCTTCGAGTTTTCGGGCACACATCCAAGTTTCAGATCCAAATTTCTAAGCAGTTTGATCGTGATCTGCAACCGTGTAAAAAATATGGATTAAACATGATTTAACCATCGACCATGGTAATTTAGCTGCCAAAATTTGGATTTAACTGTATATATATATACACATCATTTTTTATAGTTCAACCCCCATTTTTGATTTATATTATATTTTATATATATATAATTATATATATATGTACGATGGACCTTCATGTACTATTTGACCGTTGACCATGTCATTCCATTTCAAATTGAAAGCAGTCTCCCAGAAGACTGTTTTCAACTATTCTTTGGAGGTTTCATTATTTTTTGAATATTTGTTTTTTTTTGATATTTTGTTTTTTTTTTTTAAATTCAAAAAAATCAAAATATTCAAAATATTTTTGTATTAGCTAATTTTGTGAATATTTTGAAATTTTGAAATTCAACAAAAACAAAATATTCAACATATTTTTGTTTTTTTGTATTAGCTTATTTTTTGAATATTTTGCAATGTTGAAATTCAAAAAAACATATTCAAAAAAAATGAAATCCCAAAGAAAAGATATTCAGAGAGACTTTTGGGAGACGTTCATTATTTTTTTGAATATTTTGATTTTGTTTTTTGAAATTCAACTAATTCAAAATATTCAAAAACAATAGCTAATACAAACATATTTTGAATATTTTGATTTTTTTGAAATTCAAAAAAAATCAAAATATGTTTGTATTAAGCTATTTTTTGAATATTTTGAAATTTTGAAATTCAATAAATTAAACATATTGGTGTATTTTTTTTTTTTTTTATTATTTTGTTTTCTTTGTAAAAAACACCATATTCAAAAAAAAATGTATTAGCTGTTTTTCATAATATTTCGAAATTTTGAAATTCAAAAACAAAATACTCAAAATATTTTAGTAGCTAATTTTTTGTTTAATTTGAAATTTTGATTTTTTTTAAAAAAAACAACATTTCAAAAATAGTAAATTCCCAAAAAACAGGTTCAGAGAGACTCTTGGGAGAAGCTCGTTTTTTTTTGTATATTTTGATTTTTTTTTGAATTTGAAAAAGATAAAAGAACGAAATATTTTTGTATTAGATATTTTTTTGAAGATTTTGTTATTTTGAAATTAAAAAAATAAAAAAATATTCAAAATATTCAAAAAAAGAAACGCTCCCAAAAAGAGGTTCAGAGAGACTCTTGGGAGAAGTTCATCATTTTTTGTATATTTTGAATATTTTGTTTTTTTAAAATTCACCTGGCCCCAGTGCCTTGGCCCCAGTGCCGTTTCCAGTCCTTTGTCATGCACCTGCCTCAGTCCCTGGTGTCACGGCCCCAGTGCCACGGGCCCAGCGCGACTTGGCCCCAGTGCCACTTGGCTTCGGTTGGCCCTAGCGCCATTGCGCCCTTCGAATCTGAAGGCCACGTGTATCACGTCCGTGGCAAGCAGACCAAAGGATCTGGTCACAGGGTTGAACCATGCTTGCACACAACCCTTCGATGCTGACAGAGCTATTTGCAACATGATGGCAGGTGACAGATGGCCTCGAGCAGGATAGTTACGGCCATTCTTGGGGGAGACTGTCCTGAAGCGCGTCCGCCAAGTTGACGCAGACCTTTTGCTTGCTTTCCTGGACTCACCCCGCAATGACGCATGGATCTGCAACCGACTGCAGAGCTTGCGGACGGACTTCCAGAGATTGCCAGAGATCAAGCGCCTGTGGGAAGCCAACCGGATTGATGCTGCCCTTCGAGGCACTCACATGATTTTTTTGTTTGAGGCGCGTGTGAATGGATATATGGTGCCAAAAACAAGCCCAGAATTTTCAATGCTTGAAACTTTCTTACGAAGCATGCAAGGGCGGCGCGCCTTCCGCACTGAGTGGGTCATTTTTGGTGAGGAACTTCGGTGTTTTTTGAAGTTGCGCAACTTACAACTGGGTGTAAAAGTTGACCAAGTGGAGTTATATCGGCCCTAAATGAGTTTATAATGTGGCTAAGTTTGAGCCTTCTCAGCTATAAGTCTCAGCTCAATTGGTTAGTTCAGACTTAGGCCAGTTAGCAACTGGCCCAAAGACGACATGGCTAAGTGTTTACAAGTGGAGTTAGCTAAGTCCCCTAAGTGGTCGTGCTTTCTCGTGGGTTGTGCCTTTGTGCAATAAAGTATCTTTGGATGTGATGCGTTCTGTTTTTGAAGCAGGTGCGTAGCCAAGCCTGTAAGAGTTCACTTTGTGAATTGCGCAGGCATGTCGGCAGGAATTCACATGTGCTTTTCTTGCATGCTTTATCTTTGCAAATTCATTTAAAAAACAGCCGCAAAAAAGAACAGCAGCAAAGGGTTCTAGATTGTTTGAAGGACATGCAGCACACACAGATTCAAAGATTTAAAGATCTACCTCAAAACTTACGCCGTTGTTTTCATGCTGCTTTTTTGTCAGAGGCATTGCGTCAAAACAAATCTTCAGGATGTTTTTTTCGCACTGTTTATTTTCACACAAATCCATTTTTCCATCACGTCAAGTTCGCCAAAGCAAAACATATCACTAGACAATTCAATCCAAAACTCTTCACCACAGATGGCCCCGTTCAATTCTTTATATTTCCGATGAAAAAAATGCCAGCCTTTGGCGGTTGAATTTTCGGAAAAACCGTATCGGGGCCGTATCGGAACCAAAAAACTTTAGAAACATGCGTTGCAGAGAAAACAACCGTGTATCGCAGGGGAAAAAATGCATTCTCAGATGTGCAGCTGTTGCGCTTTGGATGTTGACCAGTTTTTCGTAGTTGCACCGTTTTGTATATAATTCCGCAGTTTTTCTTTCGAACCATAATTTCGCTTCCTATTCCTATCAAACCGTGCCTGCGCCAAAACCTGACATGTTCTGAGTAGTTGGTGGATTTGTTTTGTGTCTTCTTTCTTGGCTTAGTTGTACATGTCAATTTTGCGGGTGCACGCTTGTAGCCGCTGGTGTTTCAGCAGCTGAATTCCCAGGATTTGTGCCATACCTGTTTTGCGTTTTGTGGTACAAGTCCTTTGCACAGGCCAACGCTTGCACTTGAGCACCTGAATTTCCTGCCTACCTAAAACCGTGGTTTGTACAACGCCTCGTGGCCTTTTTGGGGTCCCTAGTGGGCAGTTTCCTGGCCACGAGGATTTGCTGAGTTAAGTGGTTATAAGTCCTGACAAGTGGTTAGCTGCGAGAATTCCGCTAAGTGACTGCAAATGGTTGTAACCTTTGTTATAAACTTTGTAAACCCAAGAAGTGCCAAAGAAGAGAACATAGCTGGGTCGATCGATCTCACTGCTATAAACCCAAGTGGACAATTAGCATTGATTGACTGGAAACCAACGTCAGACCTAGCATCCAAATTTTCTGCGCCCTCCAAGCTCCCTCCTTACTTTGGCTCATTTTCCGGATTGTGCTGGTTGGCATTATCGTCTCCAACTGAATATCTACAGGTACATCATCGAAAAGTATTATAGCTTTGAGGTGTCACTCATTCTGGTGACCTGCTGGTGGTCTGCACACATCCAGACCAGCAAATGCGGCCTTTCGTTGACCATGTGCCGCATCTTGAAACGGAGGTGGAAGCCATGATGACTGTCTGGAAGGATATTGCATGTGGACAGGCTGTCCGTGTGGGACCCACCTGCAATCCACATCTGAAGGCAGAGATGGAAGCCGAGCTGGACGCCTTAGTGGCACAGGAGATGTCACAGGTGGAAGAAGCAGAAGCACCTCAAGATGCTCATTGTCCTGCTAGTCAAGCTGCCGAAGATATCCCTCGCCCAGAAGCAGATGACGAGAATTTGCGGCGATGCAAGAAGCGCCGCCTGCAACCTGGAGCCATGCAGTCCACGCCATTTTTCAGGGAGAGTTCTTCAACATGCGAACCACGGCCAGGAAATCGTTGGAAGCTGCACTGGTCAAGGAGCCTGAGCAGTGCCATTCCCTTCTTCATCAAAGCAATCGCATGATCGCACAGATCCGGAGTATGAAGCCAGAGTGGCCTGAGCAGCTGGTCCGTGTGGTGGCATGTGCTTGCATATTGCCTCACATGAGACTCATTGAGACTCTGCGATGGCCGATGCCTTCGGGTTCATAACGGGCAATGCTTCTTGTATCATGATTGCGGTGCGTTTCAAGTTTCTCGCGGCAGTCCTCCAGAGCAAACAGTGGCCCGAGTGAAGGAGTTCATACTTCAGCTGGAAGGCTTGTTTCGGTGTCTGGGAGGCGGTGTGGAGCGAACAACTCCTAGCATAGTCGAGGCTGTGGACAGCATGGAGGCAGAGAGAGGTGGAAACATCAAAGCAATGCTTGACAGCTGGATAGATGCTGCAATTTTCATGAAACAGGCGCAACGTGCCCGCAGACTCCAGCAGTTTGACGAAGATGGCGAGGAGCAAGCTGGTGGCATCGGAATCGCTAATGCGGGCGGATGGGCCCAAAGCATTGCGACTGCTCTATGAACTAGACGACGGATGGCCCGAGAGCGTAGAGGAGCAGGGTCTTCTCTTGTTAGTATGGAGACACCATATTACAAAACAATATATTAAAGATGTGTTATAGGCAGTCGAGAAGAGGAGTAT
>Ga0126342_10013375_pt1 | contig 14545 bp, 15 predicted proteins | sample Cyp1metagenome_FD_92528 | JGI IMG/M metagenome (GOLD analysis project Ga0126342, IMG submission 92528) | Coral microbial communities from Lord Howe Island, Old Settlement Bay, Australia - Cyphastrea 1 metagenome | ecosystem: Host-associated > Invertebrates > Cnidaria > Coral ... | reverse complement strand
CAAGCACCTTTCGGTCCATCAGTGGCTTCGCTCTGCCATCCCTGATTCACAACAACCAACCTCTCCTATAGGTTTCCTATTTTTGAAACTTCCGCCACCGCCTTGTGCGGTACTACTGGTACAGAAATAATGTACCTGCTAAAACAAATGCATAGAAATTCATCTTTTTCATATGGCATCTAATATCCAATATGTGCTTTTCTAAGTCTAAGTATTCCACCTGCTGCAATCGCCGGAGCTTGGCGTCAATGGAGCTGGCTGACATTGCATGCTTTAGCTGCATCTTGGCACGAGCGTTTGGAACCTTGGCAGGTCTTCACACATCTTTGCAATTCGAAGTTCCCACATCAAACCGCCTTTCCTACTTTTCAACTCTCAACGTTGCAAGATTCCTACATTGCCTTCAAGCTACACTAAATCGCGGCATGCGTGCAGCCTCCTTTGTCTTCTTGGCAGTGCGGACGGGGTGGCAGCAGTTCGCAGCTTGAGCCAGAAGACTTACTGGGCAGAACAAGGCAAATGCTGACAGCAAGGCTTCACGATTTGTGTGGAGCAGCACAAACGAAAGCTTCTCTCATCATCTCACATCATCTCACATCATCTCACATCATCTGACATGCAAATCATGCAATCTGTTTTCTTAGACTTGTCACGCCTTGTACTATCAGATGCTATTATTGCTTGGGCCCGCGCTGCCTGATGCAAAGCCGTGTTCCCCAAGAAGTCCTGATGTTTGTGGTTCAGTAAGTCCAGTATGGTACAGTACAGTGCGCATGTGTGTGTGTGTGCCCTGAGCGTGGTTGGGATCGTCAGTGGAAAGAATTGATCAGCTCATGCCAAACAGATGGCCTCAACTGCAGGGCTGCAGCGCTTTCCACAAAAGGTCTCTAAGGTAGATGTGCCAGCATTGGGCACGAAATCTGCAAGTGACATCAACCAGTCTACAAGATACATTTTGCGAACCTTCCAGCTTCATTTCGAGGCTGCCACCAAACCAACACCGATGAGAACACCGAGGAAAGCAAGCATGGTGCATGTGAGGTTGTGAAAAGTTGTTGCTTCTTTGAAGACAAAGATTCCCCAAAGCAAGCTCACCCCAACTTCCCCGCCACAAACGAGGCAATAAGCTACGGCATATGGCATGACTGCCAAGGAATACAGCTGAGCCATGCTTGCCACGGACCACAGGACACCGGTGAGCAATGCGGGCCGCAAGACTGACTTCATCAGTTTCCTGCCCTGATATTTTTTCATCGCTCCACCCAGAAGCATATAGGCAGTAGATGCAATGAAAAGACCGACACTGATGGACAGAAAGTAGTCGAAGGACGAGAATTCTACATTTTCAAGAGCCATTCGATGCTTCCATGGGAGGATAGGGATGTAGATGAAAGCAAATGCCAAACCAGCAAAGAGGGACCACGCCAAACCCTTACACCAACCTCCATGACCTCTGCCATGTTCCCTTCGTGGGAAAACGGGCGTGGGAGCTGGTGTCGTGGGTTCAGATACGGCCTCATCCAGCATCAAATATCCACCCATGTCAGAATGTTGTGGTGGGATGAGATGTGGCTTCTTATCTGCAGGACTGGTAATTCTGGTCTCCTGAAATTGAACAAAGGACTTGTGGTCGTGCTCGTCTTGTGAAAGCTCATCCTCCACCTTGGTAAAGCCCAATGGCACCATGGCCAGCAACACGGACAGGCATCCCATCAGGGCCAGGAGCGGATCGCTGGGCGGCTCCACCGGCAGCCCGAAATGGCGACCAAAGACACCCACCACGAAGGCACCGCCCAAATTGGTGACCTTGGCAGGCACTGGATGGGGAATGGTGGTTTCAAACCTGGTTTCAACTCCAAAAATATTAGTCCTTGGCAATTATCGTCCAATCATCTCTACACATATGCCGTCATTTTTTAATCCTTAGAATCTTTGAATATATGTGATAATGTGTGAAAACAACATTCAGAAATATGTACGAATGCTTGATTGTTTGAAAAAAGAAACAGCTCAAACCACTTGTGACACCACCAGCGACCTTTTGAGTGGTGAAGTAATGGCTCATTCCAAAGGTTCGCACCGCCTGTGTGGCCAAGACATTCGCCAGCTGGAAGAAGACTCCAGATAGAACTCCTTCTCTGCAAACGTAGAAGCCTGGAGCACTTAAGCCCGGAGCCTCCCAATCATTCCGCCAAAGGGCTTGCAACAAGCCAGCGAGAAGAATCCCACAACACTGGAACCACTGATACACAATACCATCATGAATGTCGTAGTTCTTCACTGGGACGAAAAGGGATCCATAGCTAAATGTGGCAACCACTATGGCAATCCACCCCAAAGTATGTGTTCCCATGAGAACAGCTTGGGCCTTAATCTGCTGCAAACTCTGACTCACGTGCTTAGGTCAGGTGACAACATCTGGGCTTGTCAAAATGGGGGCCCAAAAAAGAAAGATTTCAGTGTGAAAATGATCAACCATGGGATTTGCATGGATTTTCTCTCTGCTGTTCTCAGAGAAGCCATGTCTCGAACGTTCCACAAGAAATGCACTCTCTACATCTCTCTACATCTCTCTACCAGTTCACACCCTCCGTGTCCAGAGCGTTCGCAAGCTGCCCGTTGCTCTGAAGGATTTCGCCAGCCAGGCTCAGCTCACCCTGATGTCGAGCGAGAACTATGGTCCGCAAGCGGTCGATTGGGATCATAAACACAGATCTCAAATTGTCTGGAGTCTCAAGTATAACCCAGTCACTTAAATGGAAAGATTTCACAGGAAATGCTGCTTTGCATCCCCAAGTCCCCCCAAGCATAATGGTCCCTTAATTGATCCAGTTCGAAGATAAACCATGGTAGACCTACTCATTTACATACAAATTAAATGGATTCATGAGTGTGTCGGTTGCCATCACTGAAGGACTGCACCTGTCGCGCTGCAATGTGCAAGGCTGTGGAGCCGTCAGCTGCTCTCGCCTTGGACAAGAACAACTCAATGAATTGATGTTAATTTATATTATTTGCATGCCTGCAAACATGTGGTGCAAATTAATCTCTTTCTTCACCTATTTGATCTTATTTGTATGTTCTGTATTCTTTTGCTGTGTCTGTTGTTTTCTTTCCTCGAGAGCACGTTACTGTAGGGGGGCTGAAAGAAGATGAAATGACATCATCACCACGCTCCAATGGGGCTTGTCAGCTCACCCAAGCCTCGAGGGATGCAAGCCGCTTTTGCCGCAGGAACTCCGGCAAACGCGACCTGAGACGTCAAATTCATCAAACCACAAATCCATCTCTGAAGCTAACGAAAAGCAACCAAACAGCCAGGACTCTCGATGGAGAGTGAGCTGAGGTACATGCTTCTTGATGACAGTCAGGCAAAGCCTCGGCAACCCAACAAATATATTCAGCATCAAACAACAGCCCGCTTGGATCCTTCTTCCTGTCCTGCAGCTTAGTAACGCCTCGTCTCTCACTGGCAAGGTCTCTGAATCTGAAAGCTGCAGTTCATTCACCACCAGGTCAAGCCTTGGCGCGCGTGCCAGCAAAAGCCCCGTCACCACCCAACCAGGTGTTTCCCAAAATTGGGGCGCCCCAAAACCATCCCATTTTAAGAAACCGCCAAATGAAGAATGACTCAGAGAGAAGGGGAGAAGTTTGGCTGTCCGGTGCTGCCATTTGTTGCTACCAGATTTTGGAGGGCCTGGCTCTTGCACTGAAACACCCATCACCTCGAGATCGGATTCACCAGGAGCAGTGATTTCAAACAAGAATCAATTGCATGCTAGCACCTCATCCCTTTCCGAGACATTTGCGGCCCCACCTTGCTGAAGGCATTCTTCACATCACGAGCTGTTGACGCAGCTGGCAGCACAAGCACCTTGCCGTCTCTTTGCCATGTCGTCAAATCTCTCTCTCTCTCTCTCTCTTCGTCGCCCTCTCCAAGATGTCGTCAAATGCTAGCATGCATTCTTCTTGCACCAACTAGATGCAATGAGCAGGACTGAAATGGGCAGCCCTGTAACCCTTCCACGACTAGGACTTCACGCTTTCAGGCCACTTTCGCGAAGGTGGGCACATGTGTCACATGTTGGATAGAATGCTCAAATCAATTCAAATCATCCTTTCCCTTGAAATGAACAGGCGTAATTGAAATTTAGGGCACGAAAGCTGGAGCTTCTGCCCTACTCCCTCAACTTTTTTTTTGTCAGAACTCATCGTGCCCTGTGATCGTGGAGAAGCGTTGGAACAAAATTCCAAGCGGGGTTCCGGCCTCCCGAACACCCCTGAGCTTCCAGGCTCCAAGGAAGGAATTCAGTTGACCGTGCACGGCTACTCCTCCAACCTCTAAAGACTTCAAAGCTTCATACTTGATGTAGGTGCCATAGTCAACCACCATCTTTCGCGTCAAGTGTCTAACCTTCCGAGCACCTTGACGGATGATAGAGGTGCCAGTGCATTGCTGACAAGTGGGCGATGCGGCGGCAAAGACCTTCTCCACAGCATCCGAGAGTTCTTTCAGACCCTGCTGCATGGTCTTGCGCCTCTTTTTCAGCATGTGGCCAATGCCATGCTCGACTTCAGCGGCAAATGCTTTCAGCGCAGGGTCTTCAAAACAACTGGATGGACTGGCTCCAGAGCAACCTCCCGCAGCTGACACAGCATCGCTTAACATATCTGAAAGATCTGCCACTTGTCCTCCAAATTGGCTGCTGACATCTTCTTCCTCTTCCTCCTCTTGGAAATCCTCAAAGAACTCTGCCAAACCCTGCCCAACATCCTCCGCGCTCTGGTCTTTGATCCATGCTGTAATCAGCTTATTCAGCTCTAAGTGAACATCTTTCTCGCCAACTTTCAGCATTTGCTTGGCCTCATACTTGACATTGGTCCCAGGATTGATCAAGGACCGGGTGCCCACCAGTGTCTCCAAACGGCTTGCAGCCGCACGCAGTCTGGCAGCGCCAGCTGCAGAGCGCAGAGGTTGTTGACACATGACGTGTTCCTGCAGGATTGACAGCAATGAGTCCACAGCCAAAGCTAAAATCTTCAGCCCATGTTGCATACTTCGCTGAGTCTTTTGCATCATTCTGCCGAAGGCTTCATCAAATTTGTCCGCATTCAGTTGCGCAGTCCCCTCAGCAACACATGCTACAGAGACTGGGCTACTGTCATCCTTCAAGCGCCGGAAAGCTGAATTCAACAGCGATGCCCAAAACGAAGGTGTGCGCTGCAGTGCACCAGGCCGGTGCTGTGTCTCTAGAACTGGTGCTTCCGGAGGAGGCTCTGGACTGGAGTCCTCTGCATCTTCCGAAAAGTCTGCTAGGAACCTGGCCAGCGTCTTGCCGACCACTTCTGGGCCATGATTCATCCGCCAGGCCACCAGCAAGGCATTCAGCTCCGAATGTACATCAATGCCACCCACAGAGAGAGCTTTCAGCGGTTCGTAGCGCACTGTTGAATCAAGTCCGGCAAGGCTTCGGGTGCTGGCAAGCACCTTCAATCTCTCAGCCTGGTCTCTCAATGGATGAAGCTCTGGTTTGTCACCACAGGCAGCAGTCTCATCGGTGAGCAACAAAACCCCTTTAGCCATGGAAGTCAAACCCAGCTGCATTGTTCGCTTGGTGCGCTGCATCATGGTATCCACTGCGGCCTGGAAGCCACCATACCATTGTGTTCCTACGGATTCATTTACACAGTCTGCGGGCAGGTCTTGGCCAACAGCAGATTGAAGCATCGCATGAACTGAAAAGTCTGGATCATCAGCTTGACAAAAAGGAAAGATCACAATGAGTTCGAAGAGCCGAACGAGTAGAACCTTCATGGCTCTCGGAAATCAAGTTGTCAAAAAGTCAAAAGCTCTTTATTGGCTGCTTTGCCGTGTGAGAATCTTTGGCAAACTATGAGCCACACTGCCATGTAACCAAACGCAAACGACTCCAAATGACAAACACTAGTCACTGGCATTTCATTGCACAGTTCAAGTCTAGCTTTCTAATGGAGCGATGGCGTTGTTTGATCTGACTCTCAAAGCTGCAGATCGTCCAAAAACAGTTGCTGTTTGGAACTCACACTGAGTCCGCCATGGTATCCAGTTCATCCGTCGCTGGCCCTTGGTTGCTGAAGTTTAATCCAACCCTCTGAGAGACTGGCAGGGCTGATCGCATCACCACCGATGCTGTAAGCTTGCACCTGGCCCCAATTTGGCGAAATCCCAAAATTTTGCCCCAGATCACACAGTACCGTGTTGGCATTGCCCAGCTGATTCGATAAAGTTAAGACTAACATCCAAGTTGCTGCAAATTTTATATTCTAGGCCCACCTTCACAGGCTGGTTTGCTGGCCAAGGTTTCTCCATCGATGGTTGCTTTGTCCATGAAAGATGGTTGAAGAGTGCTGCGGATTGAGCACAGGGAATCAGCAAGACATAAAACGCCGATGAAACCCGGAGACAACTCTGGACAGCATACGTATGTGTTATACAGTCATGTTCCCTCAAGTGGTGCATCATTGCATCTTGATGTCAATGAAGTTAGACCGTTCACGTTTAATTTGTGCAAAATCACGTAACTTAACGGTAACAGGACTTGGTTCCATTTTCTGCGTCGCCAGTGCCGAAGGCTCCTCACAGCTTTTGGTGGCATGCTGTTTCAGCACAGAATGCAAAACGGTGAGACCAAAGTGACCTAAGGTCAAGATCCCAATCTTCGATTGGCTGCGTCGCAGCCTCCAAACTTCATCGAGACCTGTGGCAAAGGCAGGAGGTGTTTTTGTGGATGTCTGTGGCATATTTACGCACATCTCCTTGCTGAATCCTGCTGACATCCAACCTGAGCAGCTTGAATAGTGGCTTTAACACCGGTTTGGTCGCACTTTTTAACCACCCTGGCCAATTCGACCAATCGATGCCGTTAGCTTGTCCTGTCAAACTCTTCAGACATGCCTTTGTCGAAGCACACTGTCCTTGAATCCAACCTGCTGGTATCATCAGAGTGTAAGGGTTCTTGCCGCAGGAAATCCGCCGACCCCAGGGAACCAGGGGAGCGCACCAGAGAAGCAATGCCAAACGGAGAGTTTCAGTGAAGTGAAGAGGAAGAACGAGAATATTTGAAGGTATTGAGAGCAAGAAGAAAGAGAAAGAAGCAGACGAGCGAAGAAAAACTCGCAAGATAGCAAGCAAGAGAAACAGACGCAAGAGCAAGCAGGTGGCAAGCAAAAATAAGCCAGAGGCACGAGAAAGAAGTAGACGAAAGAAGAAAGTTACACAAAATATCGCAAGATTATTAGGTTTGCCGCAAGAGCACGAAGAAGAAAGCAAGCCGCAACAGCCAGAAGGTTGGGATTTAAGCAGGTGTCGTGACGCAAGAGTAGGTTGCGGAAGAAAAGAAATCAAGCCGCAAGAGCAAGAAGGTTGCAAGCAAGAAGGTTGCAAGCAAGAAGGCGCAAGAGGCAAGAGAAAGAAGCAGATAAAAGAAGAAAAGCAAGCAAGATAGTAAGCAAGAGAAGCAGAAGAAAGAAGCAAGCCAGCTGCAAGAGCAAGCAAAATATAAAGCACGATTAGAAAGCCAGATAAGAAAGCAAGCAGGAAGAGAAAAAAGCAGACGAAAGAAGAAAGCAAGAGGAAAAAGAAAAGAGGAAGCAAGTGGCAAGAGAAAGAAGCCGAAAGAAGAAAGCAAGCTGCAAAAGGAAGCACTAGTAGGGAAGACATATGTGAAAGGAATGCAGAGGTTCAGTGGAAGGGCGTGAACAAGACCGACGATAGTAGGGGGAAGGTGGTTTCTGAGGCTGGGGAGGTGCCTTTGGAAGCTTGAGGCTAGACGAGAAGACAGCAAGCTGGGGAAGAGAAGGCGAACGGAGCTGGGGAGGAAGGTAGCAAGCAAGAAGCGGAAGCAGCAAGAGGCCAGAGAAAGAATTGGAGAAAAAAGCAATGGCAATGCGGAGCCAAGGGGAATACATTTCGGAAGGCGGCTTGAAAAATCGCAAGCTTTGGAGCTAGCTTCTTGCACTCTTAGAAAGCAACGCTAGGCACGAGCAGCTGCCTGCCGCAAGCACGAGCCGTCCTTCACTGCCATACCGCTTCAGTGCGCAACCACCATCCGTCCTTCACTGCCATGCCGCTTCAGTGTGGCGAAGCCTGCGTTTTGGAGGCTTGGGAAATGCATTGTGGACAGAGATTTGAAGCTAGTTTCTTGCAGTTTCAGAAGGCAACGTTAGGCACGTCCTTGGCCTTAAGTTGGCCGAAAAGGAGCCCACTTGGGCTCGGGCCAGTTGGCTCCAACTTGGGGCCACCTTGAGCCCAACCGGCGTACGCAACTTGGGCTTTACTGGTGCCAAAGCTGGGCCCAAGACAGGTCCAATGTCCAAAAAGCGTTGGAAATAGGGGTAAAAATGCAAGTTTTCAGCGTGTCGCATTGAGTCTGCAAAATTGGCCCGGGGGGCACAACTTGGGCCGAGGCTCCCCCCAAAGGGGCCCAACTTGGCCCAACTTCACCCGAGTTCCCCAACTGGAACCCAAGTTGGCACCAATTGAGCTGAAGTTGGGCCCAAAGCGATCCAGATGGACCCCAAGTCCAAAAGTAGCGCAACTCGTGACCCTCTGGCGACAGCTTCACACCAAGTTGGGACCAACGGAGAGGATTTCGTAGTCGGCCTATGTCCTCATTTTGAAGCCATATGCACCTCAACTTGGGCCTGAAGATGGTTACAAGCTGCAATATGTAAATAATATCACACCATGCGCGCGCGTGTGCAAAGAGAACATGAGAAACACCAACACTCACACTACCAACATAACCCTTATGGCATCGCCGGTGTGCGAAGCTCTACAATTAAAATTTGCTACTGTGAAGTGTGGCAGAAAGTGCGCATGTCCGCGCTGGTTGCTTCCTTTAAAGCGGTTCTAACAGGCAGTCCAGCAGTGAAGAATATCCTTCGATAATGTGGTGCCACAACAAAGACCGAGCGCAAATGTCCAAATGCCTGGCTTAGTGTCGATAAAATGCAAATATAAACAGTAAACACGTAGAAATGCTGCTTGGAAGGACGGATTTATGACCTTCTTTTTGCAGCCTTGTGGCAGCTCGATGTGTAGGAGGACAATTCTCTACGTTCAGGTCAGCTAGCTCTCTGGCGTGTTTTCTGTCACTTGTTGCCGTTGATCATAGTCTGGGGTCACTTGCTGGACTGCTTGCTTTCAGCCTGTACTTTGCAAGCTGCTCTGATCCTAGTGACGTTCAAAAAAAATGTATGCACGCGAGTTCAGGACAAGCGCAGCACTATCGCCTCTGAGCGTTGCCTCCGTTGATTGCCGCAAACACGCCAGCTGTTCTGTGCAAAAAGTGGCTGCAACAAATGAAAGCGAACCTTGTCCTTCCTTGTACATCTGCGAGAGTGAAACCTAAGATCATCTACCCTTCTGCTGGTGCACAAACTCTCTAGCTAATAACCCACAACAGGTGGCAAGTTCGACTAATTCTGCCAAGGAGCCGAAGATGTTGCAGACTCGCTGCGTGTCATAGAAGGCTGCTTCGGTGCTGGTGCTGCAGCCGCATCAACCTGCGCAGCTGTCTGCTATGAACCACTTCACCACCTCAGTGGCTATGTCCTTACATATTGTTTTGATCTGTTTTGTTGTGTTTCGCTCTGTAGTCGTTCTCTTTTCGCTGCAGGTCACGCGCTCACACCTTGAAACCATTTTGCGATGCACCCGCCTTGCTGGCAAAGTTGCTGACGTTCTGCTTCCTCAGCGACAGCTAGGTATGAAGGAAATTATATGAGAACAAGGCATTCAATTTAACTCAGCTAGCCAGGGGTCTTCCCCTTCGATTAGATTGTTCAACAATGGTTTCCGTACTGCCAAGGTGCAAAGCATCATCCAACGGGCTTCCAAAAGCTCCAACACCTTCCAAGCGGAGTTGATGAACATTGCAAGGTGTCACAGACCAACTTCCCACCTGTTCCTTCTTGACCTCTCAGATCCGGGTCTCCTCGTGTCAGAAGAGTGTCCAAAGAGTGCAGACAGTGCTTCAATGTCAGCGCAGATGACCACCCAAGCCTTGATACAACTCCGCCCTCATCCTCTCCCTACGCGTCCTTCACTCTCGAGATCAAACGGGGATGGTGGAGCTGTACGGGGACCTAAGCAAATAGCTAAGCAAATAGCTCAAGAAATCTGGCAAATCCACCAGTGTTTTGCTTTGGATCATTTAAATGCGGCTCAAAAATTGGGCACCAACCGACCCACAAAATTGACCCATAGCTTGTGGAAATTAGGGGGCCAATTATGGGGCCGTTTCAGTTCGTGTCTTTTTGGGGATGGTGATGCATTGTCAAGAGGTGAGCCAGGCGCAGCACTTGTTGCAGCCGGAAAATGCGGGGTGTTCGGCAGTGGCAGCTGTGGCCCAACTCGCGGCTCAGCCTTGCAAAAACGAGAGGGCTTATGCCACTATGACCCATAATGTGCAAAGCAAGTATATCCGCATTACCAATATGCCAGCTTGAGTACCGCTCCGCTCCAAGTGTCAAAACATACCAAGCAAATCTTTGAAGGGCTCATAACTTCCGCCAAGCAACCTGAAGCAGAGCTTGCCTTGGAAAAGCTTCTCAAACATCTTTTTGAACCAGCTGTCAGCTGACCATGCCTTTGCCACTTCCGATTACAGCACCGTCTACATATCCTACCCGAATGATACTTCAGATTCCAAACATCCAGCCACAGACCCCAGAAAATATATTAATATATCAGGATGGGATTTCTTTATGCAAATGCCGGAGCTCATACACACGCGCATAGAATATACTATACTCTATCTATAGTCCAAAATAACGCGTCTAATTTACATCCCAATATAGCATGCAATAGAAATTCACTCAGTGTCTTCCATCTTCCAAAGCACCTTCCAAAGGAGTCGCTTTGGACTTGGGCAGGGCTGGCGCCAATGTGAGTCGCTTGGAATTGTGCATGGCTAGCTTGGCCGACTTGGCTGGCTTGACTGGCGCTAGCTGGTGTCACTGCCATGACGGCGACAGCACCTGTCATGCAGTGTCAAGCCATGTTACTACCCCAATGTGTCGTCAAAGGCTTTCAAATCGAGAAGACAAGTCTGTTTCGCGTAAAACCCCCCAGTTTCAAGTCGCACCGAGTCGCACCTGCGAGCGGCGAGGTTTCGAGGTTGGAGAAGCTGAACCTTGGACAAATCCAACGTGGAAACATGCGGAAAGCTATGGAAACGATCTGCAAACAAAGCCTTGCTAAGCCTCCTCGGCACAAATCTGAGTGGCTTGCGCAGCCAGCGTTGGTTTCGTGCCTCGTTTGCATGTCCAAGGTGATTAGTTTTTGTTCGGTGTTGGGTATCTCACTGACCAATTGAACAAATCGGATGGTCAAAGTCAGAGGCAGCAACAATTCCACAAACCTGCGCTAATGCAAGCTTAAGTGCCACTTCTGGATATTCCAAGTTGGTCCAGCTGTTGATGGAGTTGGTCCAACTCCCCTCTCCTGCGAGCAACCTTGCAAAGTGCAAGGGTCCCAATCTGCTTCCACACATCCCAAGAATAGCTCTTGGTTCAGCGTGACTTTAGGATCCTGTCATTCATCGTAATGGTTTCCGCAAGCTCTTGGACATGGAGTGGGGAAATGGACCAAATACCATCAAATACTTTTCAGCATCTTGCAGCATGATCTTCACTGAGCTAGGCCACAATCTCGCGCAGATTCTGATTCTCCTTCTCGCGCTCTCGCTGCCTTGGGCTGTACAATACCAAATAGATCCGAATACATATTCTATTCCTTGCCCAACCCCACCTCACTCATACCCAGCCCTTCAAAAATATCACCACAAATCAGAAAGCTTTTTGTTCCGCCATCCAGGCTTCACTCATTTCTGTCACAGCGATGGTTGAGAACTCCAGCGTTCTCTTTGCAGCATCTAGGAATCTAGGAGTTCTTTTTGTTTCCCTGGACTTGTCTTCCTTTTGACATGGATTTTCCAATGCTGCCTATCTTTAGTATGATGGAAAGAGTCTTTCGAACTGCATAAATCAGGCTCGTGACCGAGTGCCAAAGGAGAAACACGTGGGGCAACAGCATTGTTAGTATCAAAATATCAGCGTGAAAGTCCAACAGTAGCAGCAGAATTTGAAGTGGCAAAGCCATCGGAATGAGGAAGAAGCTCCCCACATAGACAGGAAATGGAAGTGTGTTGCGCAAAAACGCCAGCCAGCTTGGAAGTTCCACTTCCCCACTCAGAATTGTCCAAAGATCATCACGAAGCTTTCCAAGTGAGGAGAACACTCCCTCAGCAGAAGAGCTGAATCGTCTCTGCAGGGTGACAAAGAAAGTCAAGGCAAACATGATCTCCAGCATATTGGAAACAACTTGATACCACCAGTAAACCTGCCAAAATGGCGCGCCTGAGTAGAGCTTTCTTAAAGGCAAGACCAACAAGGCCCTGGGAATGCTTGTAACTTCAACATTCTCGTGGATTTTCTGAACAAGCGAAGCAGCGGCTGGGGTGATAGCAAGCGAAACTTCGAGAAAATCGAAGCAGCTGTTATCCCGTGAGGCAAACACCAGATTGAAGCTTGAGCTGTTTTTCCTCAAAGAAATGCTGGCCATCTCTACCTGATTCCATTGAAGCACCATCTCCCCTAGTTTGAGCACACTAGCTTCATTTTGCAACTCAACTCTTAAATGGTTGACGTCATTGAAGGTCTGCAGCAAATTGTGCTGCTGCATTCTTACATCATAAACCTCACACACAAGAGCGCCGGAGTGTGTCGACATGGCTGGACTAGTTGGACGTCAGGTGACGAACTCAACCCTGCTATATACAGTCCCTGATATCAAAAATATGGTTTAAAAAAATATTGCATGACAAAGTCATGACAATGCAGAGGCATCAAGACCTGCCTATCACCCGGAGCTATTTCTGACCGGGAAATTTACCCCCAAAAAAAAACTCAATCTCTGTCTGTAAGCCAAAAACTGCATCCATTGAGACAGTTGTGGAACTCTTGAACTCTATACATCTCTCTACGACTGCAAGGGGGTGCTGCGAGGTGTCGCTGTGTGCAGCTAAAATACAGCGCAAGGGCACGGTAAAAGGGACCCCCAAGATCTCTCCACCCAGCAGTGACATCATCTGACCGTGAGGAAACTGCCTGGCAGAGATGCAGGGAACGGGTTTGTTTGATGTTTTTTGTATGACTTGGGGTTCTCTCAAATTCTGGAACCACCATTCCTATGGTCATCATTTTCCTCGATTGGAGTTGCTATTTCGGGGTAGTTAATCCCCACTGTGATGACCCAAGCTTGACAAAACAGATAGAGCAAAATACCAGTAGTACCGCACAAGGCGGTGGCGGAAGTTTCAAAAATAGGAAACCTATAGGAGAGGTTGGTTGCTGTGAATCACGGATGGCAGAGCGAATCCACTGATGGACTGATGGACCGAAAGGTGGTTGGAGCTGTGTTTTTTGGAGTGGTTGCAATGGTTGCAGTGGTCACCTCATCACAACTGTTGGATCTAGTGTGGTGTAGTGCAGTTGTAGTCGTAGGTGTAGCTGTAGCTGTAGTGTAGTGGAGTTGTAGTCGTAAGTTGTAGTTGTAATGTAGTGTAATTAGTGTAGCGTAGTTGCAGTTGTAGTTGTGGTGTGGTGAAATTAGTGTAGTGTAGCGTAAATAGATGTAATTGGTATAGTGTAGTGTAATTAGTGTTGTGTAATGTAGCGTAGTATATTTGTACTTGCAGTTGTAGTGGTAGTGTAATGTGGTGGTACGTGTAGTTTTTATTGCAGATGTCTATCTGTCTATCTGCACGCTTGAAAACGAAGCGAAATTCTGCGAGACTTCCTCAATTTTTGAACTCGACAGCGTCGAAAACGAAACAATTCTGCGAGACTTCCTTAATTTTTGAACTTGACAACGTCAAACATGAAACAATTCTGCAAGACTTCCTCAATTTTCGACGTTGACAACATCAAAAACGAAACCATTCTGCGAGACTTCCTTCAAAAATGGAAAGTTGAGTGCAGAGCTGACGGCCTCTTACCAATGCGTCTTGCGATTTTTTCACTCCACCTGTCTAAAGTACTGCGCCTGCCACGAAAAGTGATGCCAGATCATACGAAGTGCTGCACCTGTCACGTAAAATCATCTCAGCAAACCTGAAGATCTGAGGCTCCAAAACGCAACCCCTCTCAGGAAATCAGTGCCCGGACCACCCAACATCTCTGATGAACATGTCTCTTGCACAGCGCCTGCCACGGAAAATGCATCTTTGCAGATCCTCTGGAAATGTCCCACGCCTGCCATCGTTTTGGAAATGCTACAAAACCCTCACGTTTGCTCGCTTTTGACAAGGTGCACAATCCCTTGCGCCTGCCACGCCCGCGAAACGACATCTGAACGTCCAAAAGTGGTCCGAACCGTCAGTTTTTTTACACTTTTGACTTGGAAATGTGCTTCGCGCCACAACGGCGTGCACTTTTTGGACATCTCAACTTCCAAAAATGCTCTGAACCTGTCAATTTTTTACACTTTTGACTTCGAAAT
>Ga0126342_10013374_pt1 | contig 14547 bp, 12 predicted proteins | sample Cyp1metagenome_FD_92528 | JGI IMG/M metagenome (GOLD analysis project Ga0126342, IMG submission 92528) | Coral microbial communities from Lord Howe Island, Old Settlement Bay, Australia - Cyphastrea 1 metagenome | ecosystem: Host-associated > Invertebrates > Cnidaria > Coral ... | reverse complement strand
TTTTCTTAATATATGTTAAACTATAATATACTATAATATATTATAATATAACATAATACTATAAGAATATACAAAAACTATAAAAAATATACAAAATTATACAAATATATTTAAAAAATATAAATATATATAAAAATATAACTATATATTTAATTATATATAATTATATATATAATTATGTATATAATTATATATATAATTATATATATAATTATATATAATTATATATATAATTATATATAATTATATATACATAAATTACTGAAATATTTTTTTTCGTAGGTCCCCCCTCCAAAACAAGCAACAAGGTCATTGGGATGATATAATTACTGAACTTGCTTGTGGACCTTTGTGGACCTTGTGGACCTTGAATCAGTTTGAATCAGTTGACTTCAAACCATTTCCGTGGCATCAAAATGTGCGCTGTTTTCATCCGAGTCGCCTGCACCTGCTCCCAGGCACGTTGAAAGTGACCACTGCGACCAAGGCAGTCCACCAAAGCATTCATCGATGAAGTGCTTGGTTTCAAACCAAAGCTGGCCAGCTGCTCATGGAAGTCAAAGGCCTCAGTGTCTCGACTTTTTGGACCTCCCCAACTAAGTCTCCCAATTAAGGGTAACTATGCAGCTCTTGTTGGTATTGAACCCTTAGTTAGGAGACTTAATCAACATAGATTCACTCTTATGCTGAACACAAGTTGAATTCTTTATTCCAAAATGTATTTGAAATGTTGCAAAAATGTGTCCTCCTCAAGCTACAAACTACAACAAATCCAAGCGCTAATTGTCGAGTGCTAATGTTCAATTTATTCTTTGCAAACGCTGGAAACATTGTCAAGTCCAACCCACTCCCAACACACTCACCAATGCGATAGGTGAAGAACAAACCTTGCTCTATTTCTTCAGTCATGTTCAGCAGCAGCTGGGTTCAAAGAACTCTAAGACTCTAAGATTAAAAGTCGTGAAGAGGATGAACTTGAGAAGGAAGAAACAGGAAGAGCCCACAGTTTTCAATGTTCGAGGAGAATGAAGAAGTATTCTTGAAGTTTCTACATTGGCGACGAGAGGTGACAAAAGGTGACGAGGTTGGAGGTGCGTTCAGAGTCTTTAAGGATCTTTTGTGTCACCTCATGTCACCTCATGTCACCTCCAATGTATTTTGGAACGCAAGTTGGAATGCGCCCAGCTGCTTTGTCCGCCTCACCACTGTGAGAGTAAGCGTTAAGCAGTGTGACTGCAGTCACCGCGTCAGGCGAAATGCCCATCTCTTGCATTCTTGTGAAATATCGCTCAGCCTGAAGCTTCTTTTGCACGACACACTAGACAAGTCTGCTAAAACCCCATCAGCAAAATATCTTTGAAATTTATTTGAATGAAGACAGCTCCACTAAATCAGAATCAGGCAGCCTAGGAATTTTCATTCTGCCTATTGAGGAAATAGAAAACAGCAAGAAAGCGAGAAGAGAATCATGTTATGCCAAGGAAACGCCAGGAATGAAACGTGGTCAGAAATGTATCATGGATAAAAGGATCGATGATAGATTCTCTGGTGCCGCAGCGGACACTGTTGAGTAAGATATGCAAAGATATGCAAAGATATCCAAGGACTATGTATATATATATGTACAACCATATATATATAAACATACATATAAACAAGATATTGCCAGATCAAAACTGTGACGAACAAACACAACACGTCGCAACACATCTGGATCATGTGGGGCCTTCTTGTATTGGCCCATATTGGCAGCACCGTTGATCAAAATATTGAAAGTAAAAACATCAGCTTCCAGGTTCTTTGCTTGCATAGCATTCAGCAGTCGTTTTGCTCTTCTAAAGTCAGCAGCCTTGGTGGAGGCATCGATCAATGTATTGTAGGTCCTTGCAGTTACGAGCACAAAATCCTTGTTCTTTGTTTTAAGCTTGTAAGTTTTTTCATTTTCCTCCATTGTTTGAAGTTCTTCCTCTGCAGCATCCAGCTGACCAGCCGCAGCCAGTGTCTGCATCATACAATGATGAGTAATCTGATCAGGCCATATCTGCCGCTGCTCCATATCTTTTCGAATCTTCTTGGCCATTTCGAGCTTAGCCCCTTTGGCACAGGCACTGAGATATACATTGAAGAATGCAACATCTGGCTTCAGTTTTGCCAATGTAGACGGATCTTTTCGAAATCCTTTGTAAATGCCAATGGCCTCATCCGGTCGGTTGGCCTCGACCAGAAACTTCCCGTAAATTGTCCAACTGTGCTTGTCAAGCAAATTCTGGTGAACATCAAGCACTTGACTTTTTGCTTCATCAAAAGCACGTGCTCTTAAGAGAGCGACCAACATGCGATTTACAGAGAAAGTATCCGGTCGAAAACCACGTCGCCTCAGTTCTGCAAAAGCCTTTTTGGCAACGTCTGAAGCTGCCTTGCTGTCTTCCAACTCAGCAGCCTAGGGGGAGAATCAAAACACAAGAAAAAAGAACACCAAAGAGCAAGTCTGAGTAAGTCAGGAAACCAACTGCACTGTGCCCAAAAGAATGAAGAGCATAAAATGGCAAAATCACATTCACAACAGAGTCTGTTAAGCAAATGACCAAAAGAAACAAGTCCTGCGGCGATGGATTGAAATTGGGATATACTTTTGAAAGATCCACCTTGTGAAGACATCCAAAAGAACACTACCGATGCAAGATGACCACCTGAACATAGAATACATTTGATGACACTTGTGTGGGGCATGCCAATAACAGAAAGTTTTTGGATACATCGGATACATACTGATACATAGTTACCTTATGTTACCTTGAAACTCCAAGTTGGATACATGGTATTCCAAGTAACTTTGTTGAGCACTATGTTGAAGAACTGCAAATCAGGTTGGATCTTCGGATTCTGCAGTTGGATCTGGTGAATGCACTCCGTAAAGATTTCAGGGGCTGCGGAGACAGCTGCATTCAGGATAGCACGGTCAAACTGAACTCCATGTTTCTTAGCAGCCTTGAAAGCCCGCAAGACTTCCTGAGGTGAGTTGCATTTTTTGAGTAAGCTGGCGATGGCATAGCGATCTGGTTGTGGAACCTGGCCAAAAATATCCCAAACCTCTTCAGCAGGACATCCTGTCAATGCAGCATTCCAACTCCAATGGTTTCCTTCAATTGAATCCTTTTCCATCCGTTTCAGAATCTTCTTTGTTGGAGTACCAGGTATTCTTAGCAGACATGTGAAATGGAAAATGTTCGGCTGCAAACCTTCTAGTCGTGCTTCACGCATAATTTGCATAGCCACCCCGGAATCATTCTGACATGCTTTCAAAGCTGTAGTCAAGTGGATCTGGTTCAAACTGATGTAGTTGCGAGCTTCCTGCCAAGTATCATGCACTGTTTGCGCGTCTTTAGAGTTGGCCAACCGTTTGCGATATTCACGTTCCCAATATTCGGAGTCTGAGTTTGAATTGATGGACTTGATTTGCTTAAGAGGGCGTTCAGCACCGACATCCGCAGATTGTCTTTTCATGGCTCAAAAAATGCATTAAAATCGTTTTGCGATTCATTTCTGGCCCAATCTGCGGTACATGCAAAGCAGGACTGCCTGTGAATGTTTGTAAATGTGTTTCAGCGGCTTTGTTCAGGGCCATCTGTGGAAACATGGTATGAACATGTGTAGGGTAGTTTCACAACAACAGTCCTTGGCAAATACTAGATGGTCCACTGTTGGACAATTTCGTGAACCGCCCACAATTCTTGTTGTTCCCCTGCATTCATACGACATGTGAAACTCTTGCAAAAAAACTTTGCTTTTGTGCTTCGATGTAGATTCAGTTTGCTTCGTCATTGATTGGTACCTTCACGGCTGTACTTATTTGCAGTTGTCAAACTGGCATGGACATGCAGCAAACATCTTATTCCGAATCGTCGCTTTGCTGTTTTCCAACTATTTGAATTTGAAAAACATGAGCGCATGTAATCTCAATGCACGTTTCTTTGCTGCTGACCTTGAACCTTCCAGGATGGTGGTTTGGCGCCTGCACAAAGTCTGCCCACGACCTTCAAAAAAAACATATTGCGGATGTTTTTGCGCATGCCCTTGTTATTTTCCTTCGTACCGCCCGGGCAAATCGAATACTACTGGGGTAATTCGGCAGTGAATGGATACCATATCCACGTTTTCAAAACAGTTTGACCGTTCACCTGAAAAATCTAGCCATTTGATCAGCCAACACACCCGTTGGCGGGTTCACAAAACCGCACGTGTGTCAATGCACCCTAAACAAATAACAAATTCAAATGTTGATTTTTAACCATTTGAAACATTTGAAGACATGGTCCATTTCAGTCAACTACAGTACTATCATTATTCACGCACCCTTGCAAACCTTAAATCTCAACGGACAATGTAACGTGAATAGAGCAAAGAAGTGAAGACACAAGAGAAGTGAAGGCAGAAGAGAAGCAAGACAGCAGAGAAGTGAAGACAGAAGAGAAGTGAAAGCAGCAAAGAAGTGAAGACAAAAAGGAAGTGAAGACAAAAGAGAAGTGAAAAGAGCAAAAAAGTGAAGACGAAAAAGGGAAGTAAAGAGAACGGAGAAGTGAAGTCAGCAAAAACGTGAAGACAAATGAGAAGTGAAAACAGCAAAGAAGTGAAGACAAAAAGGATGTGAAGACTAAAGAGACGTGAAGAGAGCAGAGAAATGAAAACAGCAAAGAAGTGAAGACACAGGAAAAGTGAAGACAAAAGAGAAGCAAGACAGCAGAGAAGTGCAGACAGAAGAGAAGTGAAGAGAGCGAGGAAGTGAAAACAGCAAAGAAATGAGGACAGGACAGAAGTGAAGGCAGAAGAGAAGCAAGACAGCAGAGAAGTGAAGACAGAAGAGAAGTAAAAACAGCAAAGAAGTGAAGACAAAAGGGAAGTGAAGACAAAAGAGAAGTGAAGACAGCGAAGAAGCGAAAAAAACAGCAAAGAAATGAAGACACGAGAGAAATGAAGGCAGAAGAGAAGCAAGACAGCAGAGAAATGAAGACACGAGAGAAGTGAAGGCAGAAGAGAAGCAAGACAGCAGAGAAGTGCAGACAGAAGAGAAGTGAAAACGGCAAAAGGGAAGTGAAGACAAAAGAGAAGTGAAGAGAGCGAAGAAGCGAAAAAACAGCAAAGAAATGAAGACACGAGAGAAATGAAGGCAAAAGAGAAGCAAGACAGCAGAGCAATGAAGACACGAGAGAAGTGAAGGCAGAAGAGAAGCAAGACAGCAGAGAAGTGGAGACAGAAGAGAAGTGAAAACAGCAAAGAAGTGAAGACAAAAGGGAAGTGAAGACAAAAGAGAACTGAAAAGAGCAAAAAAGTGAAGACAAAAAAGGGAAGTGAAGACAGCAAAAAAGTGAAGATGAAAGGGAAGTGAAGACAAAAGAGAAGTGAAGAGAGCAAAGAAGTGAAAACAGCAAAGACATGAAGACACAGGAAAAGTGGAGACAGAAGAGAAGTGAAAACAGCAAAGAAGTGAAGACAGCAAAGGAGTGAAGACACAAGAAAAAAGAGAGCAAAGAAGTGAAGACAAATGAGCATTGACAACACAAGAGAAGTGAAGACAGATTAATCCAGCTTTGCGACCCAACAGCAGTGAGGATTCCAAATTCAAGGTGGGAAGGCTTCAGAGGAAGGTTTCGCATACCGCTCAGCAAGGCCAAATCAGCATTATACTAATTTTGTCGATTCACATATATAATACATGCATGTGTTTACTTAAATATATGAATGTCTAATTTTTGAGTCTATGTTCTCTATTTCCTCAAATATCATTCTATTAAGCTAACTCTAGAATTGCGATTTTCAACATTCCAATCTCTATTCCCGAATTTGAATCTCAACGTGTGTTTCTTTGACGTGAAAAAACATGGAAATATACCGTCAATATTCTGGCTTCAGATTTCAATCGTTTCACACTCATCGAAATAGCTGTACATATTCATGTATATGACCTTGGTTTTGCAACTAAGCACATATGAAGAAATCATATGGTACTGTAATGTTGATACATAAGACTCTACCCCCCTCCAGGTGTTTCCATTATTTTTTCTTTCACTTGGAAACGCCAACAGGAATCTGTTTCTTCTAAAAATAGGTTTTGCCCAGGAATTGCCGGACGTCCCGCGTGGTCTGTGACATTTTTCGACCATCTCGCCGTCTCCCTCATTCATCTGAGAAATGCGGTCAGCTTCTGCATCTTCAAATAGATCAAGAAGACCTGGGTTTGATATCGCAACCTCCGCCAACATGTTGCTTGAGCTCCGGAGATCAAACTCTCAGCCAAGCTTGAAAGGTTTCACGAATAATTCGACCAAGAAAATACCACACTATCTGTAGTGGACATCGGGAGTTCATGGCGACGGCCACCAGGTATTGCTGCCAAGGCACCAAGATGATGAAGAGGACAATGGCCAAACACCAAACCATTGCCTGCATTGACCATTGTAGGACTTGGATCAAGCCAGACATGCTTGACCACATAATTACAAGACTTCACCACTGCCATGGCCAGAATCATTGACTTCGAACTTAGCAAAAATACAAAACAATCACCGCAAGAATCCAAACGACATGGAATGACATGAATACCAGCGACAAAAAATCTATCCACTGGTATAATATGCAGAATGGTATACACGCTCGCAAGGGTCAGTAAAAGCGCATTAAATTCACAGAAATGGCAACCTGATTTGCACATGGCGGAGTTGAAGAAAACCATTTGGAAGCTCTGTTTGGCATGTGGATCTCAGTCAGAGTTTCGCACTCGGAAACTCACGTCTTGTAAAGTCCCCACCTGGTTGCTCCGCACTCGCCGGGACATCAAGCTCAAGAACATCTTTGAAGTTCCCAAATGACCGTCAACGTCGTTCAAATGGCCCTGTATGGTTGCTGGACGTCATGCCGGTGCACTGCAAAAACTTGAGACATTGAATTGACTGAATGCGTGGAATACGCCAGCCTGCCGGCGCGTCTGATTGGGCGGTGTTGTTCCTGTTCTGTTCTTGGCTTGTACTTGTTCCTCTATTCTCTTACTACGCGTTTTTGCTTCGTGTGAATCGTGTCCACCCCCATCCCCCTACCCTCCCTCCTACGACTACTACAACGACTGCTACTGCTACTGCTGCTGCTACTACTACGACGACGACTACTCCTGCCCCTATACCTAACTCATACACCGCCAAGTACTAAACTGATAGCGCCGGTAGCTCATACTCAAGCTGCTTCTGATCTACGGCTCTATCTTCGTCTCCCCTTCTTCTTCTTCTTCCCCTTCTCTTCTTCTCTTCTCTTCTCTTTTCTTCTCTTCTCCTCTTCTCTTCTGCTTCTCTCTCCGGCTTCCACCTAGCGTGCACATAAAAACCTCCGTTGGGGCAACCTCTCTCCGCTTCCACCCTCTCCCCTTGCACGCAGCGGTCTGCTGTCAAGCCAGAGGCGCATACACAGTGCCTGGCGCTACTTTGCTTGCTGGGGACGGTACTAATTTGGTGGACGGTCAATAGGTTGTTAGGGGCAGCACTTGCTACTGCTACGCAAGCTGCTTCCGTTTTTCCGCCCTGTTTTTGTCTCCCCTTCTTCTTCTTCTTCTCCTATTCTCCTCTCCTCTCGTCTCCTCTCCTCTCGTCTCCTCTCCTCTCCTCTCCTCTCGTCTCCTCTCTTTTCGTCTCCTCTCCTCTCCTCTCCTCTCCTCTTCTCTTCTCTTCTGCTTCTCTCTCCCGCTTCCACTGAGTGCACATCAAACCCTTGGGGCCACCTCTCTATGGCCAGCGGGCTTACCGAAGGCAATTAAAGACAGGTTTCTTCAAGACGTGTCCAGGTATGCATATCGGTCTTCCATTTTTCTCCCCCATTCCAGGATCTTGATCTTCTCCATTCTTGACCTTTTCTGACTCCAAAAAGCTGCCAACATTATAATAATCAGCGGGCAACAAGAGCAGCTTACCGCAAACACCTTTGAGTCATGTCATGGCAAGGTATCTTGAACAGTTTCTATCGAAATTGTCTAACGTGTCTCGCTTGGAGCTCCTTGCTTCGCTTCAACGAATCTCTTTGGTCGTGGAGCTCCGACATGACATTCAGCCCCACTGCCTCGGCCTCATGTTAAACATAGCCCAAGCAAGGCTTAAATCACAGAGTGCCGCAGTACCAAAACGAACCGCTCCAAAAAGTTTGATCCCTACGATTGGACACCCACACCTTTCCACATATTTCTACACCACGCCGTGCCTCCAGAGCCGTGCGCCGCGAATCCTCAAGACGCCGTGCACCAGAGCGCAAGCGGTTCGAACTGTCCCTCTCCGCCTGAACCACTAATCACAGATTACAAAACAAACAAAATAGCCAAGCGAATGAGTGAGAAGGTAAATGTAAATGTATGGACATGCACAAGAAAGAAAATCAGGAAGCTAAAATAAGAAAGAGACTTCCGAACAATATGGAATGCAAGCCAGTAGGAGAAGTTAGAGGAAATTGATATTAAAAACAAATTCACAAACTGATCTCTGCTGAATACAGCTCAAGAAATTGACTACTGTCAAACAGTTGCTCTGGCAGGAAGTAGATTGGCGTTGGTGCGCAGCAAACCCGTAGCACGAGGGAACAGGAAGTCCCTTGACTCAATTATCCTCAAAGTCCGACCTTCTCTTCGTCTCTGGTCACGCCATTGCCCAACAGACCTGGTCGCAAAAGCGGGCCCAAGGCCCAGGCTAGACGTCAGAAACCCGTTTGGCTTCACTGCGTGCGTCGCATCGGCGCTCTGCTACTCTGCTCTGGCCTTCTCGTTGAAGCCTCCCTTGGACATTGCGAACTAACGTCCTGCAACGCCACTTGCGCGGCTGGCAAACTGCAGTCAAACTAGGCCCACCGCAAAAATTTACAAAGTATCACGCAATTAGGGAGGAACGAAACACTACAGTTGCTAGTCCTGCATGCAAGCATCTCCTGCTTGTACTCTTTCCTGAACAATGGGATCTGAAGCGAGGAAGCGCACTGGGCTCTTTTCTGGCTGGCAAAGAGGAACTCTATGGTTTGCTGGATGGGATCTTGCAATGCCAAGGAGCAGCTTTCCAGACAATGTAGCCTTGGTTTCTGTTGTCCAATATTGTGGATATCCAAAAGCTAAACCTCTCCAGCTCCATCGATCTCTGTTGTGTGCAACAAGTCGCTTGTCTTTGAGGTCGTGCCCTACTGGCGCTCACATGTCATGAGAACTTCGCGCATCGTTGGAACATGTTGGAAAATGTTGGAAACAGTTCTAATGCAACTATGAATCCATGATTTTTTTTCAAGGTGGGGCGAGCTGTTAAAACCAAGGCAATGGCCCCGAGTTGTCCCATCGATTTGACTTCGAACTCCATCTGCTGAAATGCCTCCAAAGTGTTGAGAAAATGAAGGTGGACTCAGCAATAATCGCACCCCAACTGCAAATTCAAAAACCAAACTTAATCTCTCGTGCCATCTGGATCATGTTGTATCCAATAAAATCATGCAGGTTGCCCAGGGCTTGCATTTTGATCCAGGTTGTAGCCTGGAACGCCCGCTCATGTGATTCTATCATCTCGAGCCTTGGCCAGGCCAAGCGCAACATTGCTAAGAAACGTTTTTTTCAAACAAGTCTCTCAGCAAAATCATGCCAATGTGAGACGAGAAAGGAATTCAAAACACAGGACATTGGAGACATCCTGGCCTGTTTTAGAACACCGATTATGCACATACGCGCAAGATGTATGATATACGATCTATTTGAATTGGGGGACATCTGCAAAGTGACTTGTGAAGGCTCTTCACTGCCTCAACGCCACAAGAAAAAAACCGGCGACTTGACGGTTCTGTCCTGTATCCCTCAAACTCCGAAAATTGTTTATGACCGTTTAATGGAAACGGATGGCTCAATTACTCACATTTTACATGAATACACCCAGAACCACCCACGCGAGGAGATCCCAACTCAACTGAGATCCCGGGCCCCGCGGCGCTTCGTTCCTCCGCAGAGGCATTGCCTCACAGTGGGGGAAACATGTTTGACACAAATAGGTAAAGATAGACTTACACAGCACATCAACGGATGTGTAACATAGAAAATGTTTATGTATCTACAAGTACAATGTGCCCACAAAAGAAAACTATTTATATATACACGTAAATGAAAGATGCGCCTTAGAAATGCATATATATATAAGTACATAAAATTAAAAATGGTATGATACATGATACATGTATAAATATAAACATATATGCAAGCAAACATTTTGTATGTGTCAACAACTTACAAATTTGTAAAGTATGTAAATTTTTTACATATGTGCAGGCAAAAATATGTATGTGTAGACAGATGTACAAACATGTAAATATGTAATTATATATACATATGTAAATGTATGCATATATATATATATGTATATATATATATATATTTATGCAGATCTGTAATATATATATATATATACGGTTATGCATATGTAAAAAATATAAAAAGCGTGCATAAATAAATAAATAAATATAAATATATATATATATATATATAAATACACATGTACATAAATGTTAATATAGATGTAACAACCTATGTAAATGTAAAACAGGTAGATGTACGTAAAGATATGGGAATATATGTACATTAATGTTTATATGTAACGATATACGTAGATAGATAGATAGACAGATAGATAGATAGATAGGTTGATGGGTAGATAGATAGATAGATAGATAGACAGGCAGATAGATAGATCGATAGATACATAAATACATAGATAGATGTTCTACATATATAAATATCTCAATATTTTTATATCTTACTATGTGTATAGGTTCATGAATAGGTATATATGTAAATTCGTGTTTATTTTTGACTACATATGTACATGTATGTATATATATATAAAAATACGTAAACACATGTATATAAATAAATAAAATAAATAAATAAACAGAAATTAAATAAATAATATATATATATATATATATTCCAAAAACATATAAATATATGTATGTATGTATGTATGTATGCATGTATGTATGTATGTGTGTGTGTGTATATTTCAAAAAAGTCTTCATATGTTTGTATATATGTTGTTGTGTAAATAGATATATTTATATATATGAACATATGCGTGAAGCTATGTAAATAAATATACATATATGTATATATGTATACTTATGTGTATATGTACATATATATATATATATAGAGAGAGAGAGTGGGACGCCACCAGGTCCCCAAAAATACGGGGGTTTAAGCGTTTTTTGGACTATTTTTGTTTTTTTTTTCATCTTTTGATCATATATGAAAGATCAAAGTTCTTGGGAGATGTACTGTTTTTGATTTGTTAATCCTTAGCTCTATTCTTGATTGCTTGCTTTTTGTAGCTCTATTGTTTTGTTTTTTGATAGGTGGTCTTAGTGCATGAATGGCAAAGTTCTTTCTTTGCCCAACAGCATCTTGAAACATAGAGATTCATTGTGTCAGTTGGTACTTCATGTATATATTGATGTATAGGTACTACCTAGGTATACAGCTATTGCAAAGACAGTATATATATACATATACATAGCACTTTGTATTTGCATTGGTGGTTTTTGATATTGGACTGCCAGGTCGCCTTTTGGATAACATCAAAGTTCCAGTGGAACTCTTTTAGCAAATGAAAGTGCAAATTCCAATCTACTCTCCTCCTCAAGTAGTTATATTTTTTTTGCATACTTCATGGTAGCTTGCTGCATCAATGAAAAGCAAGACAGCCATTCTATAGATACAGTTGTTTGGTAAGGTTGCTTAAGTGTTTCCTTTACTTGGTCTTGTGCCCTTCTGGTTACCATGGTGGACTTATACTGACATAGGTCAAGTTTTGCCCACAGCCATGAGTACATTTATGGGAATAAAAAGATCATAAAAGCACAGCCAAGCAATTATGGTAATAGGATACCTGGATTAGAAATGCAGTGGCATAGCAATCACTGTGAAATATACAGGAAAGTATTTTTGGAGAAAGTGTAGGTTGGAGCTGTCCTTGCCATGTGCCAACTCTTATGAACAAAGTCAGTTGCAACCCTGGAAGAATACCATTGCATACGCAGGAGAAATGTAGAACACTTGTGCCTGTAAGGGCATAGGTGACTTATATGCCACCCATTTTCCAATCTACTGTCCCTCCTCAAGTAGTTGCAATTTTTTGGCATACTTCATGGTAGCTTGCTGCATCAATGAAGAGCAAGGCAGCCATTCTATAGATACAGTTGTTTGGTAAGGTTACTTAAGTGTTTCCTTTACTTGGTCTTGTGCCCTTCTGATTATCATGATGAACTTATACTGACATAGTTTAAGTTTTGCCCACAGCCATGAGTACATTTATGGTAATAAAATCTCTGCCGTTATATTGCAGTGACACAGCAAATTATCATGGAATATGCAGGTAAAAACGCCTTTTCTGAAGCAAGGGGGAAATGGAAGTGCCCCTGAGATTTGCCAACTCTTGTGATCAATCAATATTTTAAGCAAAGATCTTTTATTGCATTGAAACCTGGAAGAATACCATTGCATACGCAGGAGACATGAGAACGCTTGTGCCTATAAGGGCATAGGTGACTTATATGCCACCCATTGTCAAAATCTACTGTCCCTCCTCAAGTAGTTGCATTTTTTTTTGCATACTTCATGGTACCTTGCTGCATCAATGAAAATGGTAACTTGCTGTATCAATGAAGAGCAAGGCAGCCATTCTATAGATACAGTTGTTTGGTAAGGTTGCTTAAGTTTTTCATTTACTTGGTCTTGTGCCCTTCTGGTTACCATGGTGGACTTATACTGACATAGGTCAAGTTTTGCCCACAGCCATGAATACATGTATGGTAATAAAAAGATCACAAAAGCACAGCCAAGCAATTTTGGTAATAGGATACCTGGATTAGAAATGCAGTGGCGTAGCAAACCACTGTGAAATATACAGGAAAATATTTTTTGGAGAAAGTGTAGGGTTAGAGCTGTCCTTGCCATATGCCAACTCTTATGAGCAAAGTCAGTTGTAACCAAAGAGTCTTTATTGCAATCAATCCTGGAAGAATTCCATCACATATGCAAAGTACATGTGGTAAATATGTGTACGTATTGGTATGTGCTACTTATGTACCATCTATATCATAGATGCATATAGTAGTACTACCAGGAAAAATGCAAGTCCATCAATGTATATAGGAGGGCTAGGAGAGGGGGGGGGCGATTTTTTTTATTTTTATTTTTTCGTTTCTTCCTTTGCCACCTCTCCCCTAAGGGAAGCCATATATATATATATACACACACACTATGTTTGTTTTTCCTCCTTCCTTTTCCCTGGAGACCTTCATGACTCTCTGGATGTTCTTTGGCAACCTCTGAGGAAATCTGACAATCTGTATGGATCTCTAGTAATACCATAACAGGTATATGAACATAAATGATCGAACAGGATGTAGCAAAAACACTGCATTTCCAGAAACGTGGAAAAATGGGGACCTGACAGCGTCCCTTTCTGTATGTATATATATATATATCCATGTATATTTACATATATTATCATATGTATATGTATATATATATATGTATATATATATGTATAAACACATATAATATATGTGTTAAGATTACCAAAGGACGTTTAGCTCCAAAACTTCCGAGTTGCGGATGAATGTCCAGGGGCAGTCTCGTCATCATGTCCACTACAGAGGGAGCGAGAGCAGTTCGTGCGTGAGAGCGGCAGAAGAAAGCAACACTTCGGAAGTGGATGATTCACAGGTGAAAACGCTCGAGGGCGCGAAACCCTGTCTTTTTATGGGTATGGTGGCCCCCGGGTCACAAAAGTATAGGGTCTGTGTTTCCGCGGGTGCGGGCCTCGCTGGGACAATCGCCGACAGAAAGCGCACGAGATTGTAGCGAGAGGTCGGTTTGCACAGTTAAAGGCTGTCGGGTTCCGAGCTGCACTTCTGGAAGACGAGGTCGGAAACATGCGCACGAAACTGCAAGAGCTCGATTTGCGGTGGTCCCGGGCCATGTTTGGAAGATGGGGTCAGAAAAATGCGCACCAGACTGTAGCAAAAAACGCAAAACCTCAGGCGTTCAGAGAAGAGTGGAATCGTTTCCATTGTCGCGCAGCGTGGCTATTGTCGATTTGCGCGACACTCCTGCTATGCGGGTTTGCAAGTGGTGTGTCAAAACGCATTGGCACGGCTCGGAAAGCATCAGTGGTACTGCCACTTTGATCATAGTGCTACTCTTGTACTGTGCGGGATTGTAGGGGGAGGTTGCAAAGCGCACTTTGCTGGCCGCGAAGAGAAGAATCGGGCTGTACAAGCTACAGAAGAGGTAACCGGTAGCTGGGAGGCAGTTCAGAGCAGAAGTAGTACAAATAAGAGGTTGCCCAGAGAAGAAGTAGCTGGGAGAAGAGGCGCCTCAGCGAAGAGGTCGCTCTAGCTCACTCACACACGCACGCACGTACTCAGTCAGTCACTCAGTCGCTCAGTCACTAAATCTCTCAGTCACTCAGTCGCTTAGTCAGTCACCTCACCTCACCTCAC
>Ga0126342_10013373_pt1 | contig 14547 bp, 17 predicted proteins | sample Cyp1metagenome_FD_92528 | JGI IMG/M metagenome (GOLD analysis project Ga0126342, IMG submission 92528) | Coral microbial communities from Lord Howe Island, Old Settlement Bay, Australia - Cyphastrea 1 metagenome | ecosystem: Host-associated > Invertebrates > Cnidaria > Coral ... | reverse complement strand
GCAGATTGATGCCTGGGAATTGGACGAACGTGAGCTGGAAACGAAGACAGACAGAGAGATGTCGATGATGTCGATGATGTCGACCCAGCTCCACCTTCAGTGCTTCAACAGGCCTGCAGCCCTTCACACTTCAAAACATATTCAAGACGGACTGGTGAGGTGCAGGCAATGGGTTCAGGATATTCTTTTTCAGAGGGAAACAGTTTGTGCTTGAAACATCTGACATCTACGCGGATTCCGCAGCTTTTTGCGCGTTCCCGCGCCGCGGCAAATCTGGATTCCGTGTGCTGTGTGAGCTGGAAAGCTCAAAGAAGTGGGGCTAAACCCGAGTGCGATGCAAGCTTATACGAACAAAGAGGGTCAGAGTTTGCCTAATGCAGAGGAAGCCAAATTCCACAGGGGGACTCTGCGCCCCAGTGAGCGAGTGAGCACTTCGTTTTGAAAGCACAGAATACATACAGCTGCTAAGCAGGGATCCTCGACCGAAGTGTAAATTACGGAGGTGCGGAGGACTTCATGTAGCTTATATAACTGCCTCGGAGGCCTGCTGGGACCTTTTCCCTCGTGACTGGGCAGCAAGTGTGCTTCCATGCGGCTCCCCCGTTGCTTGCAGAAGGCTTTGGGCTGGTTCCGTCAGAAATGTTTTTGATTTGGATTGAGATATGATTCATTGATGTATTTTTGGTTATGTTGATCTGTACTGTGATTTTGAGTGGTGCTTGTTGCCTTCCAATACCAAGGTCTGATCGTTCACATCAGCAAGATGGTTTCATTGCGGGAAGAAAATGAGCGACGTCTTTGGCAGCACAGCTCCCAGGGTTAGGGCAGTTTTTGAACTGCTTAGAATTTTCTCTTGAAGCAACTTGTTTTTGGTTTGAGAGATTTGCTGTTTCCCGTCTCCGTCCCCAAAATGCCATGATTCATGGTCCCAGTTGACAAGAAACGAGTCAGAGCCCGGGCGAGCCGGGTGGCCGAAGTGCGACAGCTAGGAATGCAGCATGACCAGCTGGTTCCGCCGTTGTCTTTTTCAACTTGACATTGACATCTCATATCCTGTCATATCCATTGACGTCTCTTTCTCTTGACATCCTCTCTCCTCGCAACTCTTTCTCTTGCCACGTCTTTGTCTGGACGCTTCTTCTTCCTTGGCATCTCTTTCTCTTGACATCCTCTGGGGAACCCTTTCTGGTGCCACCTCTTGTCTGGACGCTTCTTCTTCCTTGGCATCTCTTTCTCTTGACATCCTTTTCTGATGTCACCACTTTCTCTTGAACCGGGCTTCCCTTGACGTCTTTTCTCTTGGCATCCCTTTATACTCTCAACAGTGACATCTTATGGAATCTCACTTTGTGGCTCTGAGCTGAAAGAGCGGGAACCAAAGATGCCAATGTCACTTTTCATGACATTTCAACACACTTCAATTATACAAATAGTGAGTGGAAATACTTTGGGATGTCCGCGCTCCTCCAGATCTCTGGGTTTCTCTCCCCGGATTTACTCGTTCCAGTGGTAAAACCAAGACTCAAGACACATCTTGGCGCCGGGCCATGGGCCATGGCTGCGCTGCATATGGTTCCCAGGGTTGGACGGACTTTGGGCAAACATTTGCCGAAGGTCACTGGAAATTGCTGGAAGATGCGAACATTTTCCGCTGCTTCATCCGATGCATCCCGCATTGATGTCCGACAGAGTTGGAATTCGCTGACGGGATCCCAAAAGCAAGCGTGGAATGTGCTTGGCGTGGAAGGGGCAACTATGTGGAATCTAGGCATCAGGCTAGCTGTTTGGGGATGCAATTTCAAAGGGGGATTGCATGAGATCATCTATCTTTTTGCATCGTCACTAGATTATTTCTTTGAACATGGGCCGATGTCACGCATGTTGATTCTGATAATTATTGCTCCGACCAAGGAAGCGCTTATCGCAACCAGATGAAAGTGTCAAAGTGTTGAAACTGAAGAGATTTGACAAACTCACGGCTGCACAACAAGCCGCTGTTATACATGGACTGGATTTAGATGTTGCAACTTGGGATGCATTCGTTGAAAAGCGTAAGTCTCAGCTGGAAAGTGCTCCCCTTGGGCACACAGAATTGGCTGAGAGCAGGGACGTTGCGCGATCTGGACTTGCAGATTCGATCCTTAGTCACTGGGCTTCTGAATGAGCAGATGTTCATCACATCTTGATGCTGTTTTGAGCAGATGGTCTCCGAAAACCTTGCTGATGTCATGACAACAATGTCAAAAATCCTGGCAGCATCAATTTCCTTGCCATAGAATTCTTTTTGAGGCTGACACTATACATTGATTTTGCAGAAGTTGGACTCAAATTGGCACTTCAACAGATCAACAATCTCTCATGGACTGGAGAAATTTCCATCTGAAAAATAGAGAGGTCACCTCTTAAAGGCTTACCCTCTGGTTATTTCACCATCATAGATGATAGGCATTTTTCCAGTTCGCTCGTTAATTTACCAGAAGGTAACTGGTGATTTTGCCTTGCCATGTTTCTCTGCGGACAAGTGGAATCAACAGAAATGGGTGTGCAAACCAACCAGTATGGGCAGAATATTTTCTTCTATTTACCAAGAACCAGAGAAAATGAGATGTGGGTTGTCTTCAGATCTACCACGAAGGCCACCATCAGAGATTCCGATCCTGTTTTCAGATGATCTTTAGGTGATTTACTTCCTATTACAGATCTTCTAGGGTATCGTTCATCCCTGTCAGATCAAAGAGTGCTTGGGGAACTGGACCTTGATAATATGCACAATTAATTGTTTATTCTGTCAAACTGGTTCATCATCAAAAAACACCAATATTTCTGAGGTATATATAAATGATTGAGTTAGTCAGGGAGTTCCAGGTTGGCTATCCCAACTACAGGGCATCCCCAGGTAGCGCCTGGAGCATCACCAAGCGCTACGGCCCTGCTCTGGGCGCCGTGCTGAGCGATGCAAAGGTCACGACGGGAAGGATGCCGCGGTCGGGCGCGGCTGCAGTGGCCGCGGTGGCGGGGCAGCTGTTGGAGATGCTGCCGTGGATGGTGGATTTCAGGGAGGGGCAGGCGAGCCCCGTTGCCAGCTGATTGAACAGCATTGATACTCATTGCTCATGTGGATCTGACCATTTTGGGGGTTTCATGTTCAGAATGGGGGTAAAATCATTCAGAACCGAGAACAAAACACATGATTTGGAGGGATGAACATCCAGAAAGCACCAGGAACATCCTGAGGAACAGGATGCTAGGGTGAACTCATCCAGAATGCCATAACCTTTTTTGAAGTCATCCTTTTTTGACGGAAGAAGCACGTCCAAGCATCATGGGACAGCCAGTGGCAGGTGTTAGTGGAGGAGCTAGAAACTGTCACTTGGACGGAATCATGTGATGTGAACCAGATTTATATTGGATGACTTAAGGGGTGACATGTGATGGGGATCATTTTTCCAAGAATTTCACCGTTCAATTTTCGATGTCCATGATGTCAAGAATAATTTGTCTGCTAGCCTCTATTGTTGCCTTTGTATGTTAGACTTTTAGCTACAAATTCATCATGTCGGTCAACTCTTCGGGCCATCTCAGCGAAGCGCGCTGTTTCGCACGAATATGTCAATATGTCAGGTTGTTATGTTCGTTGACATGAAATTACGTATCTCATTCAGAACCACATGGTCACTCCGCAAGACTGAAGCTGTCCCACTACATTCACTACACCTGGATCAATATCATGGTAAATCTGGTAATCAAACGTGGCTTGCTAGAAAAGCCCTCATTTTTTCGATGTTTTTTCCGTTCAAACTTCCACTTATAGTGGTGTTTTTGGCGTTCCACGTTAGTGTCCGCTTCCCAAAAAAGGTGGGAGGATGCCTCTACTGGAATCTGCCCAGATCCGAGGTCCTCTACTTGGACGATTCGGGTTCCATGAACGGTGCCAACTTGTCGGAAGCTCGTGGAGCGCTGCGGAAGATGGCACATTTGTTGCAGGATAGTCCTACACGCGTATGTACGTGGCTTGGAAAGACGAAGATTATATATAACATGATAAGCAGATTCGTAAATTGTGTAAATATACTGTATTTCTATTTTTTAAAACTATTGCATCCAGAATCTTACTTCTGTAGATTATGGTACACACACACACATATATATATATATACATATCATGAATCATGCAATGATCGAGTGGTCAATAGGAAGTTGAGAACAGCAGGTGTGCAGTGGGCAATGCATCCATTCGATTTGTCAGAGCAACTACTTCTCAAGGGAGGGTTGAGGTGGGCGCGATTTGATTCTCAGGCTGAAAACGGCACTGGGGGTAGGCTAGATTAGTTTTTCGATGCAATGGAAAGCAAGGTCATACACACAGTCCACAATATGAACCCAGTTTGGCTGACAGTGATGTAGTTGAGCAATTCGATGATGAGCGTGGAGGATTTGAAGTGCCTTTTCTGGCGATTGACTTGTTGCCTGAACATCTGCGTTTTCAACGATTGAGTTCACCTGATGTGACGCGGAACCATGATGTTGCCGACTTGGACGTCGGTGAAGGCATTGATGCAGGGCAACTGAGTGACTAGGGCAGCTAGGGCGGGGATCAGGGTCAAGCAGACACTGGCAGCCGTTGCTCGGGCCTGAGAATCTTTCAGAAGCTTTCTTCGCTGCGCCTGATGAAGCCTCTGTGTGGGTTCTCTCGAATTGCTTGATGAACCTGAGCTTTGCGATTGCGGAACCGCATGCCAAAAGTCGTAACCTGCGTGTAGTAGCTTCACCTCGTGTTTGGTCTGAGATGGTTGCCAAGAGTTTTGCACAGTTCAGGCAGACAGATAGCATGCTACTCTTTCCCTGGGAGACAGCTGTGCTAGCGGAGACTTTCAACTTCCAACAGGATCCACTGCCGGGGCGTCCGGGCCTGGCTGAGATTCGACATGAACAATCTGCTGCTGCCTCAGACAACATGCAAGAGCAGCTACAGCGGTTTTTGATGCCTGGTGATGCAAAGTATGTACATGGCGTAAAGAGCTTGCAAGACCTAAGCTACTTTGAATCGAAGACGCAGAAACTGGATCTGGCTTGTGGGCAATGGTTGAACATTTTGTCATTGGTTGCATCGCTGCAGAGGGATCACACTTGTACAGATGCAATTTACATTTTGAAAGTTTGCTTTGGTGTGAAGAGTCCCGCAACGTTGTTGAAGTGAGCAGTGCTTTCCACAAGTACCTTAACTGGTTTGAGAGAAATGGAATTTGTGGTGAAATGGGAGTCAAACCTTTCCCATTGGAGAAGACCATTGTATGGGAGTAAATCAAAACTCTCAAACAACAGCGCCTGAGCAATGCAAAGGGTTTCACGGTTCCGGCAGCCTTTTTGGAGGCGGTGAGATTCGCAAAAAAATCTCTTGATCTTTCTGGCACAGATGCAATCCTGGGCTCCAGACGGCTGCAATCCTGGGCTCCAGACGGCTTCTGGGCTTTGCAGCTTTGGAGAGGCAAGCTATGGGTCCCTCTCACCAAGCACCTGGGCACTTGAGTAGATTTCATGATATCGTGGTTAGTGAAGCAAATCTCATTGACAAGCTGGGTGCTGCATGTGTCCTTGTATGCATATATGAACGTGCACGTTGGTCTGACTTACGTTATATTGAGCGAGCTTACATTGCAGAGGGTGAGTCACTGAGTTGGTTTACAGCGGAGCACAAGACGGCAGCAGTGGGCCTCAGACGACAGCAATACTTGCCAATTGTTGTCCCTTGGCAGGGAATTGCATCGGATGATTGGATGTCGTCCTTTTTGCAACTCTATGCAACAGCTGGTTTGGACATCAACAAGCAGCCTTAGGCCCACTGCTGCCAGCACCGAAGCTTGATGGAACATTCTGTGCTCGCCCGCTGGCCGCCTCGGAGGCGGCTGAATGGCTGAGGGCACTTTTGCAAGGAACAAAGGATGCCAATACTTTCAGAAGCCACCCCATGAAGGCAACCCTTTTGGGTTGGTGCGCCAGAGCTGGATTGGATAAAGAAAGCAGGGCAGTTGTGGGGCATCATTGTAGTGCACTGGATGGATCAGAAGTGGTCTACAGCTGTCAGCTGCAGACACAGGCTTTGCGGAAGGTTGGTGTTGTTCTACGGCGGGTGCGTGCAGGATTGACTTTTTGAAGATGGTGCAATGGGTGAATTTGGATTTGCGAGCACACCTGCACCTTTCACACCTACAGCTGCAAAACGCACTCCTGTTCCTCCGGTGCCCAATGTGGACGCTGCTGCAACAACTGCGAAACAGCCCTTAGACGATGAAGAGCAACGATGACATATTGCATTGTGCAACTGATAGCGAGGTGCACTACGCTATGGTTGTTTGAAGCGCTGCACGGGAGCTGCCGCCTGGATATCCCAGACCGGCCTTGGCACAGCTTCTGCAGTGTGACAAAGCAGCCTTCAGTCGCCTGGGGTCCACCTTAGCTTCGATCCGCCAGCGTGATGATGGCACCTATCCTCTTGGAGTCGCGCTTTTGGAGCTGAGGACAGACCCTTTGATTACCCTGCACTTGGCGCCGCTGGCAAAAGCCAGTCAACCTCTCAGTCATCCCAGGCATCTACATGGAGGAGTCAACCGTACCCACAACAGTCGTCTGGGTCAAAGGGCAAAGGTGGGACAGGCAAAGGGAAGAGCAACGGTAAGTCTGGGCCTCCAATTCCCCAAGCACTACGCGGCAAGTGGCATAAGACACCCAGTGGCGAACCAATCTGTTTTGGATTCAATTGCAAATCTGGGTGTCCTGACAAGCATGTCAAACCTGGCCAGAGATGCTCGCGTGGCTACCATGTTTGAGCAGAGCCGCATGTGGTGCAGATCATTCCCTTCAGCAGCATGGGCAACCATCCACTACAGAGATTGGAGTAGTGTTTCAATAGAGCAACGCTTTATGATAGAGGTCTTTGCGGGAGTTGCAATTTTGTGTGCTACAGCCAAGCAGGCGGGCTTAGCATCATCAATTGCGGTGGACAAGTTGAGAAAGAAAGCTTGTCGCAGTACAATTCTTCAGTTAGACCTCTGTAACAAACAGCACCAGTCTTTCCTTGAGCGGTGGTTGCAGTCTTCACTTCTAGTATGGGTACGCCTTGCTCCAGTTTGTGGCACAGCGCTCGTGACATCAGGCGCTTTCCTGGTGATCCGCAGCTCTTGCGAAGCAACTCGGAACCTAAAGGGTTGAGTGAACTTCATGAGGAAGATGCTCGTAGGGTGCGCATCGCCAATGAATTATTTGCATATTCCTGCCGGATTTTTGAGATGGCCTGTTCCAGAGGAATTTGGGCTACGATGGAGGACCCGCGAAATAGTTACTTCTGGCTCACAAAGTGGGTTCTGGCTCTCATGGTTGCAAGGGATTTATTTTGCGGAGATTTTCAAGTTTGCATGCTTGGCGGAACCAGAGACAAGTGGACAAGGATTGTTGGATTTTTTCCAGGCATTTTGGCGTTGAACATCAAGTGAGACGAAGGTCATCAACATGAACCTTGGGGGTTTGCAAAAGACAATGCGGGCAACAAGGTTTGGGACACGTCGCTTGAGTCCCAATATCCAAGAAAGATGTGTATCACGCTGGTCTCAATAGTTTTCGAATTTTTGGAAGGAAAAGGTTTGAAACTGAAAGCTACATCTCTCCTTGATGACTCTAACCTGCTGCAAGCCGCACAAAATGTACAGATGAGTGTGGGCGGTCAGCCAAAGCGTGTTCCTCCAGTGGTTGCAGATTCATGTGGTATTGGTGTTTTCCTGGCCGAGTCATTGGAAGCAATCCCTTGTGCTCTCATGTCCAAGTTGCCCAAGGACATAATTTTGTTTACAAAAAAAATCCCAGCCAGTCACCGGTCCACAGCATAGTCTTTTTCGCGTTTTGCGGCACTCCCTGCACCTACAACAGGGGAGCAAGGGGTGCAAGAGGTGCCTTCAAAACGAAAGCTTGCAGAAGCGGATACAAGCCAACAGGCACCAGTTTTTCAGTCTGAGGTGGTTTTTGGCATCCCGTGGGCATGTAAAGCCTTTATGCAACAAGCGTGCAGAGTTGGGCATGCTTCCATACGTGAGGGAAGTGTGCCAAGAGAGCTGGTGACAGCAGTGGACAAGCATGTCGAGTGGAATGCTGAACAAATGGCTTCTTACAGGATCGCTGGGTGCAGGTGCTGGATTGTGAGGGCGAAGGAGCTGGAGGATGCGGAACGCCTTGAAAAGGCATCCAGAGGTTGCAAAGCTAACCAAGGGCAAACGTCTGCCCTGACAAGGGAGATTCTGCAGGAAATGGGTTTTGCAGACGTGGACGCCTTGAAGCTCCTTGCGGAAGGGGCAACACTTGCTGGCGAAATTGAAGCTTCGCCATCTTTTGAAGCGCAGTACAAGCCTTGCCTTACGACTATGCAACAGTTGGAGATGAATGCTGGCAAGATGAATGAAGCTGTCGCAAGAATGGCCACGAGTTCTGGTGATCCGAGCGTGGATGAACAGTTGCTGGACGAGACTCTGCTTGAACTTCAAAAGGGTTGGGCAGATGGTCCTTGCTTGCTGCATGAGTTGGAGGAAGGGGCAACGGTATCAAGACGTTTTCCCTTGGCGCAAGGGGCCAAAACGCGTATGATAGATGACTTCAGTATTTCTGGAGTGACACCTTTTGTGCGCTCGTCAAGTACTACTTTTGGGCTTGCAGTGGCGGAGATAAAAGTTCCAGTCTTCTTGCAAAGACTTATGATCTGAAAAGTGCTTACCGTGAAGTTCCAATCAGACCTTCGCACTACAAGTATGCTTACTTCAGTGTATACAACCATAAGGAAGGGTGCATGCAGATATAGCGTCTCAAGAACATGCCCTTCGGAGCAGCTCATAGCGTCTACTGCTTTGTGAAGCTTGCACGGATGATATAGGCAATCGCCACTCAAGGCCTGTTTCTCCTGTGCACAAACTTTTACGACGACTTCATCCTAACTTCTCCGCCGAGCCTGAGTGCGTCTTCGCAGAGCAGCATGGAGCTTGTTTTATGCTTACGGGTTGGGTTTTTGCACAGGAGGGGTAAGGCCACAACTTTTGGCCATGTTTGCAAGGCCTTGGGTGTCCAGTTTGACCTCGCCAAGTCAGATGTGGGTCTGATGACTGTTTGTAATACTGAAGCTAGGCGCCAGGAACTGGTCGAGCAAATTCTGAAAGCTGTTGAACGTATGGCATTGGACAGACAAGAAACGCTGTCCTTGTGGGGCAGACCTGGCTTTGCTGACAGTTTTCTTCATGGTCGCTTGGGCAAACTGGTGCTTAAACACTCGGTGGATCATGCGTATGGGCCAAGCCGGCGTTTGGAACCAAACTTGGTTACTTCACTGAAAGCTATGGCTGAGCGTTTGCAGTCGTCAAAACCACGGGTGGTGACTTCTTTTGAGTGCGAGCAATGGTGTATATACACGGATGCAAGCTTCGAACAGTCAACTTTTACAGGTGGCCTTGGTGGTGTCCTCGTCAATGAACAGACGGAAGTCTGTGCCTGGTTTGGGATTTGCCTGGATGAATCTACATGCATTTCTTTGGATGCGGACTGCAAGGGCACCATCATTTATGAACTGGAGCTGCTAGCGACAGTGCTGGCCACTTGCGTGTGGTGTCAGGAGCGTAGTGAAATCTTACATGGGATCTTTGGTTATAACGACGGCGTTAGGTTTTCCTCGATACGAACAGTGGCTAGTGCATGGTGTGATGGATCAGCGTTTGATGGAGTATCAACTGCGTCTGGGAGCTGAAGGGGACTTAAGATCCTGGTATGAGTGTGTGCCAACGGAGGCAAATATCAGTGGCTGGCCGTCGAGGAGTCAGCCACATGAGCTCCTTGATTCCGCCCTCAACGTTTCTGGAAAGGCTTGGGAAAAGTTGCAAACTATTCTGAGATACCTGGCTTGTTGACCTGAAGCTTGATGTTGGAAGTGGAGTCCAGATCAAGCTTCCCCAGTGAAAAGTGTGCTTGCTCGCACATTGGACTCAGTTGTTTCATGCATTGCCTCAACGCACTTTGACGATGAAGATCATGCAATGATCGAGTGGTCAATAGGAAGTTGAGAACAGCAGGTGTGCTGTGGGCAATGCATCCATTCGATTTGTCAGAGCAACTACTTCTTAAGGGAGGGTTGGGGTTGAGGTGGGCGCGATTTGATTCTCAGGCTGAAAACGCCCCACCCTCAGCCACCCTTGTTTTCAGCAACCTTCTACATCAACGTCATCGCAGATTTTCCAACGGTGGATGAAAACGATCATGCCTAACCCATCCGTTCGTCCAGATCAAGCTTCCCCAGTGAAAAGTGTGCTTGCTTGCACTTCGGGCTCAGTTATTTCATGCATTGCCTCAACACACTTTGACACACACATATATATATATACACACACACATATACATACATATATATATACACATATATATATGTATATATGTATATATGTATATGTGTATATATGTATATGTGTATATATGTATATGTATATATATGTATAGACTCATACATATATATATATATATTTATAGATACAACACACACACACATATATATATATATAAATGCATACCCGGCGAAAATAAGGATGTTCTTCCCACACAGGGTCGGGTTTCGGAGAATTCTTGGGAGAGGCAGCTTCACACTGACGTCCGGCCATGCAGCTCAAGTGTCCCAATGTTTTCGTCATGAAAATTGAGGTCCCTTTTGTCGCTTGTTGTAGAAAACAGAAAAGATACTTTTGGTGTATCCATTTTAGGTGAGGAAGTTTTTTTTTGCTGGTACCGATCTCCATTTTCCCCCCACAAGACTCTCCATGATATGGTTATGTCAAGTCCTGATAAGCAAAAATGGAGCCTCCCAACGCAATAACTCATCCCATAATCAAACATGGTTTGCTGGACATTCCCCGATTCAGTTCCATTTAGTTCGACCATTTTCCCTGAATTCAACAATTCAACCTCCATTTGATCCGGGAGAAAACCAGCGGCAATGATGACACCGGATACCAATCCGGGACATGGGGCTTACAGCCTCGGTTCAGGTTCGGCACTCATAAACAAGTGATCCTTCCGCGCGAGCCAAACCGCAGTCCCCGATCTTCAAGCACGAATGCGCTGGCGGCTCCTGAGAGGTGCTTGGGATTTGAGGTATTTTAGATCCCGCGAAACATCAACAAAAACATGATCCTCTATCGAATTTCAAGTGGAATTCACATGTCAATCGGGATCAGCCTCGCACCAAAAAACCTCGCCCTAATTGTTGTGGTTTGGACAGATCCAAATCAGTGAGCTCTAAACCCATGCCAATTTTCCATAAGACAAAGCACCCAGGACTCCTCTATATTTCAGCCCAAAGTTCGAGAAGCTGAATCCAGATATCATTGGTCTTCAGTGGAAGGGTCGGTCACCAGGAACAGGGTTGCTCCATCCACACGTAAATGATATTGCCACCAGGGGAGGGGGGGGGCAATAGATGAATGTACCTCTTTTTATATCCACAGTGAGGGAAGATAGGTTGTTTTGTATCTTTTAATACCCAGATTATTTGTAGCTGGGGTGTTCGGAGCAACCCCTGAGGAACTTACATGTGGCACATGATACTGGGAGACATCCGGGAAAAGTACCTTCCAGGCAACGGCAAGCTCCGTGCCATCGTCATCACTGATGGTTTGGATACACACAGCCCCTCTCCGTACCAAGGCATACAGGGGATGAATCCCATGATGCGGCAGTTGTTGGAAGATGGATTTGACATTGAATGGCACATTGTGGTGATTTCTATCAACAATATCTTGGGTCGTCCTGCGATTTCAAGCGCGGATATCCTGAAATACGAGGCTTTGGCAGAAACTACAGGTGGTGGTTTCCTGCACATTGATGAACCTGGGGTGATGAATGATTATAGCGCCCGACATTTTTTGACTTCCCTAGAAAAGGCAGTGACTGGTAGCGATTCCAGCTTTCTGGACAGTGCCAATTTCTCGGATCAGCAGAGCAAGGGCGCGCGTTTTCTCAGGCGCCTGCATCAAAGTAACCATCATTTGGAAGACCAGGCAGCAGATCAAGTTCGGCGGCAGAAGCAACTGGAGTTGCGGAAACAGGATCCCGTGGCATCTAGACTGCCATGGCTACCACTCTTGGAATCCAGTAGGAAAGGCAAGAAATGATGACATTTTCCATCATTTTCCTACACCAAGGGTGAACCCATGGGGTTCAAGTTGCAAAAAAGAAGACATCCACTGCTCTGCAACGGCACCCTGCTGAATGCATTTGGCAAAAATCTGTCTTCGCTGAAGTCACAAACTGGGGTGGAAAAGTAGCATGTTTTGGGAAGATGCTGAAAGCCAAGTCTCAAACAAGCATTGGGGTATGCAGTCGAAGAGTCAGCTGGCAGTGCCTCCAGATAGATGTTGCTTTCCTTGGATAGGCATGTCATTTGGAAAGGCATACATTCTCAGGCATTAGAGAGGGCACAAGATGCCTTCAAAGAACACTCCAACAGAGCAGGTGCATGAAAGATGCTCAGACCGTCACCTGACGTGAATGGAAATGTGGAAGACTGGCATCCCTTTGTCTTCAAATCGGCCAGTTTAGGTGCAAGGAGATGGGGGTGGAGCTCCAGGTTGCGCTGCATTGCAGGGCTGGAAAGTTCAAAGCCCTTTCCACTGTAGGACTTTGCGCCCCAGAGCAGGGATTCTCCTCATGAAAATCACAGAGGCGCATTTTGGCGGACTCGAATTGTACCGTGGCTGGGACCTTTCCCCCCTTGCGGCCGCTAGCGGTTCCCTCGTTGCAGACAGGTTTGGGCTGGTGACAGAAATGTTTCGATTTGATATGCGAAGTTCTGCCAGCGCAGCGGTTTCGGAGGAGTTTGCACTTGGCACTTGGAGAAAGGTGCAGTGGCACAGAGGATAGATGGATGTTTCTCATCAGTTTTACTTGAGATGGGCGTTTGCTGATTGCAAAAGATGAGCTGCAAGGTTTTGAGTTCATAATTGCATTCCGATCATTAATCTATCATTTTTCCTGGCGAAGTCCCAATTTTCCATGGTAAAAGCCTTCATGGAGCCGCCTTTCCTCCTGTGCTCCCCAGATCAAGGCAGCGTGCCATGCAACTTTGAGCAGATATGACATCATTTCATCATTTCAGTTTCTCTGGGAAACGGGGATTTACCACCCAGTTATAGCCATTTCATAGGAAGCACGATCTTCAACCAGTGGATTTTTGAGGTACCCAGCTTGACACATCACATATTGTTTTGCGTGGAAGACTGAGATAAGTTCAAACAATCAACCAGACTTGAAGGGGAGTGGACTTCTAGAAGAAGAACATGATAAACAAATGGATAGTAAAGCATGGTGAAACCATACTCCATCCTATAGTTTTTTGTTTTTGTTTTTTTTTCCGGAAAAAAAAAACATGATAATCCCATGGTAATCAGCCCAGCAGAGTTGGGTCATGACGGAGCACTTGAGCCATGGATGTATTTTCGATGTCGGACCCATTGGTTACGTCACCGATTTGGAAGGAAATGTGGATCTATGGGAACGATTTCTTGAGTCCCTTGCCGGAACTGCCTGTGGCAGTGAAGTGGGTGTAACTGGGTGAACTAGGAGGTGTGCTTTCCTGAAATGGGGTTCCCCCCAAATCATCCATTTGAGGATTTTCTGTGGTACCCCCATTTCTGGAAACCCCCATATTTTTGTTAAGGGGCTCGATCCACATGCCCTGTGACCGCTGGTTTCGAGCGCGGCTTGATTTATAGGGAGATTTAAATTTCTCTCGCGGAGCCCATTTCAATATAGATACCCTCTGGTTATGACTAACATAGCCATGGAAAATCCCTGATAAATGGAGGTTTCTAGCTGGGAAAATCATCTATAAATGGGCCATCTATACCATGGCTATGTTAAATAACCAGAGGGTATCTATATTGAAATTTGACACTGTCATGAAACTCTGGCAATGAACATGGCAATGACAAATGAACCATGTGGTAAAGGGGCATGCATCCACAACTGTGGGTGGAAAAGTTTCGACACCTCACAGGCTGACCAGGCGAAATAGTGCGTTTTTCAGGGAATCATCCCAAACATGGCCAGATGTCTCCCACTTGTCATAGTATTTAGACCTGTACAAATACAACACACACACACACCAACAAATAAACAAACACATAAATAAATAAATACATGAATAAATATGTAAATAAATAAATAGATAAATCAATAGATAAACAAATAAATATATAATATATTTACACACACACATATTATATGGATGTTATTATTTTTTCTTTTTTTTGGTCATACACATTGAATCAACAAATCCAGCGAAAGGACTTCGCATGTCCTGTACCGAGAGCCTTCCGGCCGCATCGCTCTTCGGGATGCCTGCTACTTCGTCTTCGGTGGTGATGTCGGCAATCTCAGTTGTGGGTCATCAGGCCTTTTTTTTGGTAGGGATCTATGTGTGTATATATATATACTGTATATTCTATATCTACTGTTGTATATACATTGTAAATCTATGAG
>Ga0126342_10013372_pt1 | contig 14547 bp, 13 predicted proteins | sample Cyp1metagenome_FD_92528 | JGI IMG/M metagenome (GOLD analysis project Ga0126342, IMG submission 92528) | Coral microbial communities from Lord Howe Island, Old Settlement Bay, Australia - Cyphastrea 1 metagenome | ecosystem: Host-associated > Invertebrates > Cnidaria > Coral ... | reverse complement strand
TGAAGGGAACGTTTGCTTGAGAGAAACAAACAGAGCACATGCCGGCGGTTCGCATCCGGTTCCTCCCTCCGGTTCGTCCGGTTCGGGAGCTTATTTTATACATTAGCGGTTCGGTTCGGTTCGATTTCCCAACTGCCGGTTTCTGGGCGGTTTCCGGTTCGCGCGGTTCGGTTCCCGGTTCGCGGTTCGGTTCGCGAACCTTCCTGTAAATATAGGAATCTTGACATTTGCCAACCAGTAGAAGCGCTCCTGTCAGCTAAAGCAGTAGGTTGGGCATATACAGAGAGGTAAAAGCCGCATGGCAGGCACCAGTAGCCATGTCTCCGCAGGGGTGTGGCTACTCAGGGCGACGAGACCACCGTGAGACGAATCACCTGGAACTTGGAAAATCATTTCACCATCCAAACTTTGACCTAAAAAAAAAGAGATCTTTCAAATCTCATCTTCCGCATGTTTCCACTCCCAGTGTTTTTGGGGCAGCCCAACCCGGCCCAAGCCCATTCCAAACGCCCATCATGGTGTCATTGTTTGGGCCCTGCTGGCCCTGGGGCCCTGCTCAGGTTGGTGCGGCCAGCAGGGGGCTTCCGCATCGAGGGGTCGCATCTGGGGCCCGGGCAGGCGGAGCGCCAAGCGCGTTCAAGTGCGCTGGAACGCACCAACTCGGCCGGGGAGTCCCAGGTGGCAGGTGGTAGCTGAGAAAAGGCTTCTTATCTTTTTGGTGAGTGAAAGAGTGAAAGATGCAGATTGGAAGATTTTTTTTGGTGGCTGAAAGTGGCTGAAAGTGGTTGAGAGTTGTGCTGACATGGCTGACATGAGGGGGTTGAGAACCAGATCTACCAAGACTTTCGGTCCAAGGATCCAGCCTTCCTGAAATGGAAGCAGCAGGAAGAAGAGAACGTGCATACGCTTAGGCCGGGATTTCAGATGAATGACATTGAATCAGATACCAGAAGGCATTAGATTCAAAAGATCTTCTTGTTACAACATGTTTTTCAAATAAGAATTCAGATTCATGAGATTCCATGAGATTATGAGATTCCCATATTAAGACTTATTAAGAATCATGATTTGTCCTGAGATCAACTCATAATATCTTGGTTGGGAAACGTCAATTGATCTCTGATCCATCTCCGTGAGCATGATGAAGAAGGAAAGGAGAAATCCCTTCGAGGGATGGTGCAACGGGAACAAGGTGAGGTCGACCCAGTGGTTGACCCATCGCCAAAAATTTTCACCACACCAAGGTCAGTGAAATTTTTTTGACAATTTTCAGAGATCTGGCTCATTGGATCCTCATTTATAGGCCATGGATTTTAGGCGATTTTTGGATTCCATGATTTCCATGTCGTCGTTTCAGCTGAGGTCGTGGACAAGATTGGCGGTGTCGCCATGAACGACCCAATGGCATTTCCTCGTTAGGATCCCCCGACGTCCACGCGGCGGTGGCTCTGGCTGGCGGTGAACTCCGCAAATGTGGAGAAAACAACGGAACGAGGGAAGCGTGAATGGTTGGTGTATCCGGTGACCCCTACCACCCCCATCATATATATATATATATATGATACTCGTCTGAATATATATATAAATGATAAACACTTGAATAAATGAATTATATATATATATATATAGAATATACACACATAGAATATAACAATATAACATAATATAACGTAATATATAAATATAATTCATAAGTACACACACACATATCGAATCCACCTTTGAAACCCATTTCATGTATGTTTGTCACCCCACTGTAGAATCGACAACACAAGAGTTCGAAAGCCAGCATTCCGATGGGGTACAGGGGAGGGATATGGATTCCAGGTGTTCTGTGCATTGGCTCATCCAGCAATAGAATGATAGGTGTTGAACTCCAGCTTGGCTTTCCAAGGGGAGTACAGATGATAAAAAACGTGTTCAACATCGGCACTTGAACAACTTGAACACTAAGAATTTCTGCAAAATCAAACAATCAAACACAATCAGATCTCAACACACACAATTTTAAAAGACCTCGGGTCATGTCTGACTACTACAAAGGGCAGCGGCGCTTTGCACTGGGAGGCTGGAGCCAAGACATTGGGGCTTTGACAACTGGCGGGTTGGGTCAGAATGCCCTGCGAAGGTAAAGGTTGGACGGTGGTCCTGGGCTGCGTGGTGTCGTTGAGCTACATCAGGCGCCGGGATGGGGGAGTGACCAGCAATGTGATGCGGGGTCCTCGCAAAAAAAACAAAAAACAATCCCTACTGTTTGGATTGTGCTTCACTGACTCTTGGATCTTTGGGACCCCATTCTTGTGATGAGATTTTCCACAGCTTCTGGCCTGAGCTGATGCGGATAAATTGCAACCAGTTTTCTTTCCGTTTTTTTAATATAATTAGTTTTTGTTTTTTTGCTTTCAGTTTTGCTTTTCCTTTTTTTTTGCGTTGATGTTTGTAATTAGATGGAACTGAAGAAAAAAAGAAATTGGAAACCACACCGAAAAAAAATGAAAACCGTATATATTGAAGATCAAACCAAAAAAACAAAAACATGAGCTGAAAGCCAAACGGGAAAAAAAGAAACCCACATCGAAAATCGAAGTGAAAAAAAAGTGTCAAAAAATGAACAAATTAAGATGTCCAATCCCTGGCAGAAAAATTACCATACGTCAAATGTGGTTATGGTTCAAAGGTATAACAGTCATGGGTGTAGGCATCCATCGTTCAACTTGGCAGCTGCGGACCACCGTTCTGGGCAGAGCATCGTGGCAACAACAAGGTGGCCCCCTTTGAAGGGGGTCGCAGTCTCGTTGAATGCGGGAGGTGACAGACTGAGACAGCCCGCCAGCTGATGTTCTGGCTGGATCTTTGGTGGAAACTGGCGACAGACGCGCAGGCCATCCAATGAGCGCTCAAGATCGGTCAAGTCCGACTTTATGCTCTTCATGGAGGGTTCAGCGAAACCACTAAATCTATCTAAATCTTCCAATTGATTCGTGTCTAGAGGACTGAAATATATACATAAACATCGTGGTGACAGCTTGCCCCCCCTGGTTTTAAGAGACCACCATAATATGTCTCTATGACACATTTGGGAATTTGCCAGAGATATAACATGAATGTGGCTGGAAAGCTCTGCGTAGATTGTTCAGCGGTAATCCATAGCTATGGACCGGCTTGAATCACCAAATTTTGGTATGGGAAAGATGCTGGAAAACAAACGGGGTCAACAACGGGTTCTAGAACTTGCAATACAGATGGCTCAATTGCTCGACTCAAACACAAAACAAACCATTGAAGATCACCATAGCATTACCATATATATATATTTTAAATTATGGCTTATGGCTTATGACTATTTTTATGGCTTATTATTATTATTACTATTATTATTATCATTATGGGCTAAAAAATGAGTTCTTCTCATGGGCTTTACCGCTGGTTCCACCAAAATCCACCCATTCCAATGGCTCCCATGGCGCGCTGGCTGCTGACCGTGTCCACCGTGTCGGCACTCCTGGCGCTGGGATCCGACGTGGTCACGGAGCTGCCAGGGGCCGGCAAGTTGAGGACCGTGGAACAACCGGTGGAACAATAGAAAGTTCGTTGATCTACCTATTAAAAAATATGTCATTGTCCAATATTGTCCATAGTTTTTTGATGTTTTTTGTATGTTTACCAAAGGGTGATAATTTAGTGCAATGACCCATCTAACTAAGAGGCGGAAACATGTTTTTTCCGGGCGGATCATCTTGGATCAATGGACAACACTCATATCTGTCATATCTCATCATACCCAGCTTTATTGAAAAAGCCACATGCTTGAGACATCACGGTGATCATTTTATATGATTTTATTCCGCATAAAAAACATGATTCACATGATCGAATGGTCGAAAGCTGCGAGGAACAGGCACTTCGCGGGCTATGCAGAGGTCAATGCAACCACCGACAGGCGGTTGGGCCACTCACTTGCCGAGCAAATGATTCAGATTTGGTTTGTCACGAAAGTGTCAGATGTGTTTTTGATGTTTATTCAGTTTATTCTTTCGATGAGGATCCCGATTGAATCTTTTTGGGACTCAAATATCATGCATAGAGGCAGATGTTCTACTGGTTTGTGGAAGCTGCTGCTGGAAATGTGCCGGACGCAACTTGGACCTACATTGGGCGTTTTTTTCTTACATGGGTTTATACAACCCAAATGGCTTTGTCTGAAAATATCGTACACTGTCCAATTTCATGGCTTGAATCATTACTTATCGTCATTTCTTGTCATTTTACCGAAATTCCCATCTGGGGTATACGGTATATGGTATAACAGTATCCGTATAACCAATGTTGAGTTTAATTTGTTTGCAATGCCTTAACAAGTGGTGCAAGCCTTCTTCAATGTTTCCAATAATCTTCGACGTGCCTACAGTAATCCCCAAAAAGATGCAGCACCACAGCCGTTGCTCTAGGTTGGTTAAACCGTTAAAATCATGGTTAAAACAAAAAACAAGCCATGAGTCTAACGTATCGAATACACGCTAATAGCCTGTGGCCCCTTAAACAGATGCTGAGCATAATTCGGAAGTTGCTTTTTTATTCTATGTACCAACATGTCGCCCATGTTAATGTGGTATACCATGGTGTACAGTACCCAATTATGAGCCATCCCCAGTGACTTGCTTCAACTTGTTGGTCTTGGGAGTTGTTTATGGATGGCATCGGGTTACCATCCCCAGTACAATCCCACTATTACTGGTTGAACACCCAAAATTACATCGCATGAATGTATACATATTATATGTATAATTATGTATATATATAATATGTTGTAATATACCATGAATATCTTCATTACCCTGGTAATGTAACATAGATATAGGAAAAAACCCACATCCGGGACATTTCAACAAAAATCTCAAGGTGATTTTCCCTTTTTTCCGTGTCGAGGTGACGCCCACCCTGATTTGGATGAACGGCGGTCCCGGTGCCTCCAGCATCATGGGTCTCCTAGTGACTCGCAAAGAAAAAGCGCTTAGCGCATCTTAGCGCGTTTTGGTCGGGGGTTGGGAGGGATTTTCCCAGATTTTGATGCATGTTCAATAGATGTTCAAATTAGAAAGCCTGATTTTGTGCTTGATGTGCTTGAAACATGTTAATTTTGTAGATTCTGATTCAATAGATGGAGATGTTCAAGCTGAGATTTCGATTCGGTTTCGATGGGCGTCATTGATCTTCGAATACAACCAGCGGCCTTAGGTGGAAAACATCGGGCCGCTGACAATGAGCCCCACTGATGGCACGCTGAAAGAGAATCCCCATGCCTGGTCGAACGACTACAACGTGACTTGTCGCATCACCTGGTCCTTTGGATGGATGGTATACCATGGTATAACTATTTTAGAAGAATACCAACAAGTGAAGAAGCCGAAGTGTGAAGCGTGAAGTTGTGAGATGTAAAACAGTAAGACCTTAATGACAGACATAGTAATGAATGTATTATATATATATGTGTATTATAATGTATTATATATAATATAATATATATATGTATTATATATATATTATATTATAATATATATTATTATATATTATATATTATATATTGGTAAAATGCCTGTGACAAAGTGACAACTGGAGATGTCACAATCCACCGAGTTGATGATCATCGACAATCCCGTGGGATCCGGTTACAGTCACTTGGCTCGATCGCTCGCCAACTTGGCACGGCTTCCCGGGAAGTTGGAAGTTGTGGCCACTGTGCCACTGTGATGATACTCCAAAGTATTGAAACATATAAAAACACATTTGAAACCAAATAGACTCAATAGACACTCAGAAAGGCCTCAGGCAATGTGATTGCCGCAATTGCCTGATTGCCTGTTTAGTTCACACACAAAGTTCTTTCCAGAGACAGGGCACGACGGGCACGACGCTTGCAGGGGGTGGAATGAGGTTACACTGGGAAGAAGCCCGAGCCTCAGTGAGGTAGAGTTCAATCTCTTCAATGTCTTTGAATCGCACCGCGATGCCAAAATAGAACACAACATAGAAGGCTGGCGCTCAGTGGCATATAGAGTTTACTCGCATTTGATATATGTTGTAATTTTCTTGCAACCTCTGCTTCTTGGCCAGTCACACTTGGACCCTCACTGCCACAGGAGCTATGTCTCGTCTGAGAAAGAGATGCGGGAGGATTTTTACGCTGCACTGAAGGCGTTCTTCAGCATGCATCCTGAATACAAGAGGACGCTGAATATGCTGCGGGGAATAATCTGGACAAATGATACTATATAGCCGATCTCACCATAATATCAACATTATATAATAATAGAATAATCATTATATATATACATATGAATATATATATATATGTATATATATATGGTATATATATATATGTATGGTATATATAACAATGCTCAATGCGGTAGCCCATAAGAAGCTCCAATTCGTGATGGTAAACAGCCATTGGTGAGTCCCCAAGGGGATGGAGTACTGCCATCATGGTAGAACTGGTTGAACCTGAGGAGTCACAGTGACGCAGCCGGTTGAAGACTGTATAGATAAGGCTTTGTCCATAAATAGATTAAGCAAATGATCCATTTGTTTATCATTGTTTATCATCATTTTCCCATATTTTCCCTACCATGCCAGTATACTGCATTTTCATACAGATCCATATAAAAGTACAACAGATAGGTTGCCCTGTGAATCATGTTGCCGCCAGGAACCCGCTGTGGGTCACAGGCGAAAGTTACGGTGGAAAGTACGTGCCAAATGTGGCCTATGAGATCCAGCTTCGAAAAGAACTGAATTTGAAGGGAGTCATCATTGGATTCTTGGCTCATCTTGGCTCAATGGATCAGTTTAAGGGGAAATTTCTCCAGGAAAACAGCATATTTAAAAATGGGAAAATCCATGGTTTCCGGCTAAGATTTCCCAACAAAACCAATCCATTGATTGTCCCAACTTGGCACTAGCAGTTTTAGGAGCTGTTTCAACCGTCTGATTTGCCGAGGAAACGGTGTCTACAGTGGGAAGATTCAGAATCCAACCGTTCCGGTCACGTGGCACAAGTGGCACAAGTGGCACAAGTGGCACTCCGGGGGCATGGCTTAATTACTTCATTTTCTTAAGAAAGATAAGAAAGGATTGATTTGGGAAACTTCAACAGTTCAAGAATGTTCCATATGTCCGAGATATGGCAGCATCCTCACTGTAAATCACGGTGAGATATGGCGAATATATGTTTGCGCAGGAGAAAGATCCAAGAAAAGGATAGAACCAGCATCCAATCTGGTTTCGTAGATGAAAAAAACCTCAGCCATAGGACTTTGCCTACAGCCACGGGCTCATCGACGAGCACTTCTACAAAGTGTATCAAGATAAGGCTGCACACGGCGTCTCCCTCATCGAGGCTCGAGGAATGGATCCGGTACATTCCACGCTTTCGAATGGGTAGATGTACCCTCTGGTTATGTGAAAATAGCTATTGAAAATGACCATAGAAATAGTGGATTTTCCCTACTTAAAAATGGTGGATCTTTCCATAGCTATTTTGACATAGCCAGAGGGTAGATGTTGGAATTTGGAAGGGATTACTGGATATTACTGGGTGGTACTATGGAATGATCCATATATGTTTTGTTTTTCCAGGACCCCTCAGCATCGCAGGCTGGGCAGCTGAAGGAAGCCGAACAGTTCTGCGAAGACTCGGTGCGGGCGCTCTATGCGAGCCGCTTGGCGATACAGCGCGGACGTCCGTGGGTCTGTAACGATGAGTGTCAATGGGGGGAAGGTACAAAAACATCCAGAAAAACCATTAAAAAAACCCTACCAGCGCTTCATTTCAGGCAAAAAAGATAGGTTAGAACATGTTAGAACATGTCATGAGTTGTAACCCTAGGCCCTAGTAGTGGAATAACGCCAGTTTCCGAAGTGGCTAAGGCAATGAGACGGCTGGGGGTGTCTTCTACTACGATGTCGGTGCGCAGCTCAGGGTGTCACAGTACATCGATGCGATTTGGGATGATTTTGGTGAATTCAAAGTTTCAAGTTTCAAACTACCCTCTGGTAGTTTAACATAGCTATTGAAAATGACCATTTATAGTGGATTTACCCATTAAAAATTGTGATTTTCCATAGCTATGTTAGTTCACCAGAGGGTATCCAATATGTGCTGGGATATCTATGCGTTCTCCTGGGATAACTCGTTGTGCCATCCAGCTGGGGTAACAACATCTAACTAGTAGATACTAATATTACTAATAGGTGGATGGGGTAAGGGCATTCGCTTGTGCAGCTTGAAGCTGAGGCTTGTCAGACGCGGGTTTCCTCGACGTAGTCACCAACAAGCTGTCCGACTACCTCAACAGCGAAGCTACCCGAGCGGCTCTGCATGTGGGCAACAGGACCAATGAGATGAGGGCTTCAACCGGGTAGACATTGGAAATTCACAACTCCCAATTCTTCAAACACTGGGACATAGTGATATAGATCGACAAAAGTATGTGATCATGATATGGTCCCATTTTTGTTGGATATCACATCATATAACATCATATCACATCATATCACATCATACAAAATCATATAACATCATACGTATAACATCATATAACATCATATAACATCATATAACATCATATAACATCATATAACATGGATGATATGTCCTTTGCCCTTTTTTTTGTCCTCCCGGTTACGCCGAAACGCAGCTGGGGATCGCGTTTTACAGGACAACCTGGACCCAAGCGGACGAGACGGGGCCAGTAGCAGAGGCTCTACTGGATGATTTCGAGACGGAACAAGGCCTGCCATGGCGAAACAGCGCCGTGGATGGCCCTGCCCAGTCCCTTTTTGATCCAATGAAATACCAGCATTTGTTGGTGCTTTGGGATGACATTGAGAAAGACCCTGTTGTTATTTAACCTGTGGCAATGTATGGTAATGTGACAATATACAGATTTTGAATGGGAAAATCGAGACGGAATTCCCTCATGGAGCCTGATATCGCTGGGACAGGTATGCGAGCCATTGAGGCGTTGCTGGAGAAAGGCGCACATGGGATGTATCATCTAACCATTTTATATTATATCATTGATGTTATGCATGCTTTCAAATGTGTGTATATAGACTAGATTTTGCTAGATCAGATTACTGGTAGATTAGATTAGATTAGTTAGAATATCTGAGATTAGTTTGCATTAGATTTGATCAGGTTAGAGCTAGAAAACAACTGTCCAATCTTTTTATTCCCTCAGCCAAGGTCATGACACACAAAAAATCATCACATTCTACCATCTAACCTCATGCATAGCCCATTTTCAAAACACCTTCAAAAAAGATTCATGAACTATGTTTCGCAGTAAGTTTTCACAACATCCGGACCTGTTTCAAGGGTGGCTTGACGCCACGGCTCTGCCTGGCTGATGGCTGGACTTGCCGTTCTGTTCCATGCGAAGACGCCCCTTTATGATATTTGTACGAGATCGGATTTGCATAGAAAGATGAGATGAAACATGGTCATCATGGTATTTCTATGGTATATCTATTAGATATTTCCATAAGATATCTGATATATCTATGGTATATCTAATATACGTGTGTATATGTATATATATCCATTGATTAGATATTTTCATTTATCTATGGTAATCTATGGTAATCTATGGTATATCTATGGAAATATATCATTTACTGACATGGAACATTATATATGGGCACTTATCCATTATAGACCAATGGTATATCATTAATATGGAAATTCTAACATAGATTAATGGTATGTCATTATACCATATTCATATATATATATATATATTAATGGTATATAATTAATCTTTTGAAATACCATATATTTATCTAACATAGATTAGTATCAGTATTCCATATGTTCCATGTTGGATATTTCTATATATATTCCATGTTGGATAAGTGTCCATATATCATTATACCATATATCTGTGGTATATCATGATAATCTTTAGACATACCATGAATATTTATCTAACATAGATTAATTTCCATTAATTGGACATTTTCATATATCTATGGTATATCTATGGTATATCTATGGTATATCTATTAGATATTTCCATTAGATATCTGATATATCTATGGAATATCAATGGACATGTATGTCAATGGATTGGTTTTGTTGGGAAAACTTAGCCGGAAACCATGGATTTTCCCATCAAATATGCTGTTTTCCTGTAAATTTTCCCTTAAACCAATCCATTGAGTATGGTATTTCCATATCCCCCAGGGCCCCATCTTTTTTTGGCTCGGCCAGGCTTTCAGGTGGTCAGCTACAACGGTGTCAGGGATGGTTCCGTGGGGCACTAAAGGATCCAGGTTTTTTCGGTGGCAGACGGTGGGTGTTATGGTGATTGAATGGTGATTTAATGGATTTTGACGGATTTTAATGGATTTTGACGGATTTTAATGGATTTTGATGGATTTTAACCATCAGAAATGGTGATTGAATGGAATTTCATGGGGATTGCCCTTTGGTCATTGAACATAACTATGGACAGCCACCATTTCTAGTAGCCGAAAACCGATGGGGATTACCCAAAACGGGAAAACGTTTCCAAAAGGAAGTGGAAGACCTGGGGAAAACCTATGAAAATGATCCATCACCATCATTGAATCATTGACATGTGTGTGAAAAATCATGAAACATGGGGATATCATGGGGTTAAATGATGGTAAAATGTGACTATTTTCTGGGGCATCTATTTTTTTTTGGGAGCCTTGATATGACATGATATGACTTGGCAGATGATTCGTTTGGAGGTCATTCACCTATCATTCACCATCCAAAACCTACCTCCTGGTTGCATATTGGGATCAGAATCCAGTAAATTCCCAGGAGATTTTCCGAAAGTTTCCCCAGGTGTGCAACCATATTGGCAACTTGTTGTCCCTGCCACTCGGCTCCGGAATCCGTCGGCTTTTCCGTGGTTTCTGAAAGTCGGGTGGATGGTTTTCAGCTTTTTCCACAATGGACTGATGATGCCAAAGTTGGTTCAAACTGGTTTTGAAAAACATATAGTACAGTAGATGGACCCAAGTTGGTTCAAACATTCAAAACGTACCCAAATTTTGATTCAGAATGATTCAGATATTTCTCAATAGATGGGGTTCAGATATTTCTCAATAGATGGGGCTTGATGTTTTCTTCCACATATGTTGAACCACCGGCTCAGTGCCTAGGAAAGCGCTGGAGTGGCACGGCCAAGCGCAGTTCGTGAACGCATCGACTGAGCCATGGCGTCCTTTGGGGAAACTGGCAGGCGCCATGGCTATGGCAATCCGTGGGTATATCATATATCGATGGTGGTATATTGATGGAATATCTATGGAATAAAGTGGGATACCCTCAAATGCAGGATGCATTGGGATATGATGGGATATTTTTCATGAGATATGGCAATTTACCAATAAAAATGAGGCTTATTTAACTATTACGGGGAGTAGCCCAGTCAGGGGATTGCCGGTTGCGGTGAATAAAGATCCGGGGACAGTATGTGGGGGAATCAACATCCATTGGCAACGCCTTTTTTAAGGCGTTCCCCATGCCAGGGTCTTGCCGCAAGTTGCCCATATGAGGTCTCTGAAAATGCAGGATTTTTTCGACCAATTTCTGGTTGATGGCAATAAAGGACATACCCTCTGGTAAACTAACATAACTATGGAAAATCACCATTTTTCATGGGAAAACTCACTATAAATGGTGATTTTCCATAGTTTTTTGTATGTTTACCAGAGGGTATGATGAACCTTGGGATTGAATGGGGGCTTCTTAAACTGAACCCCAAAACCACCGGCCCACCCCAGTTTAAGAACCCCCACTAATACCCACCCCCATGATATATTTTATTATTTTATTACATAGGATACCTCCTCTGTACCTACAAGATCCCCACAATCCACTTGCAATAGTTGGAGAGGCAGCAATTTCCATTCATCGACTGGAACTGACTACTTGTGAGGGTTGTGTGATTGTTTCGCAAGCAGGTTACAAGCGTTCAGCGAAGTCGTTGACGTACTACACGCTCTTGAACACTGGCCGCTCGACATTCTAGCGGAGAGCATGTACAACCTCAAACAAGCAAACTCCATCAATTACACTGAATTACCGTATCTATAGTTATATCTCATAATGTTCTGTTCATCATCATTCGGTGGCAGTAAAATCCTGTAAGATCCAATACATAATTCGAATAGACCTTGGCATTTTCCCTCAAGTCACGTGCGTTAAAATTGTGCCATTTGAACGGGTGGAGATCTGCGAAGCTGAAGCGGCTGAACCACTACACCGACTTTTCGTCACAGCGCTGAGGGCATTTGGTTCCTATGATTGTTCCAGACGTGATGTTGACGCTGGTGAAAAAGACGGTTGGCTCTGGGGAGCCATCCCAGCTGGTGATATGAGGCCTGGGCCAGGGATGTCGATGCTGCAACTCTTTTGGATCGGGATCAGGATTGATGGTTGCCATACGACAGAACGGTTTACAGATTTATGAGATGACCTCGAAACATCCAAAGCATTGTGGGTTGTGTTCATCAGCTCCAAATGCTTTTGTCTCAAGTGATGTATGGCCACCCAGACATGCCATAAACGACTTCGTGGAAATGATTTCTTGTCCTGGTGCTTCGGGGCAGTTAGCCCACTTTTTGTCAACAATGTCTAATAATTTACAGCAATGTATCTGAGAAACATGGCAATGATTTGCTACTTATTCTTAATCAGATAATAACAATAATGGGTACAATATAATATCACTATACTGTACTACTGGTGTCAGATATTTGACAATTATCAAGTATCATAATTAAATATAATTAAATATATATACATATACATTAACCACATCTTTTTTAGACCAACTCATTCCCTTCGATCTGCTCGTTTGCCGCCAGGTCCCAGCTTGCGAAGTCCAGAAATCTGCTGCGAATGGCAGCCCTTTTGCACACTTTTGGACGTCCCATGGTGGCACGGGACCGAAGGTGCGGATGTTTTATGGATGTTTCATGGATGTTTAATTTGCAATCACCAATAACTCAATGTTCAAGCATGTTCAACCATGCAACATTGTTGATGTAATTGTTAACAGGATTAACCGTTTGACCATCAATGAGGATAATCACCAACAAATACGGAGATTTGAAGCTGGTTTATTGGGGGCATAAGTAATTTGACGAGCAAAAGACGGGTATAGAAATCAGACGTGACATGATTGTATGGGGTTGAACGGGATTATGGTGGGAATGCCTCTCAGCCAACTACCAGCCGGTAGGTTTGGCGATGACAGACTGTGAATCGGGCACCGCAACAAAAACTACATCCCTGCAGCAACACTCAAACGAACCCAAACACGGCTGAAGCTGAAAGTATCCCATGTCAGTTTGGTTCATTTGGGAGAGGCTATCATGACTCAAAGAGACCTATACCAGCTGGAATCTGGGTATCTTAGGTCATAGCTAAGATAGCGGTTCCATGCGGGTGTACCCCATGTTTTTTCACAGGTTTCTCTTCTGAGTTTCCACGTTGCGCAGCTCAGGTGACCCCCAGGTCATTCCTCTGGTGAGCTCAGAGAAAAAAGCACTGCCGTGTCCAAAAATTTCATCGCGCTGATGAACGAGATGGAAGGGACGACTCACAGAACTACGGTAATTACGGTATTTTTATGGATCTTTTATGGATCTTTTTCCTTTTTTATCATTCTATATATTCTATCATCTTCTTTCCGAATCGTGACGCCGCACACATTTGGTTTTTTTGAGACGGGGGGGTCCGCCTCTTGTTCTGAACGGGCTTTTTTCCTCTACTTTTTGGTGCTCGGAAAGTGCTTTTAGCCCCCTCCGAAGAGCGCAATATTTCTGGGAGGAAACAGGAGGCAAGAAGTTCAATCATCTCAAATTCATATTACCCTCTGGTGAACTAACATAGCAATGGAAAGATCCACCATTTTTCATGGGAAAATCCACTATAAATGGCCATTTTCCATTGCTATGTTAGTTCACCAGAGGGTACCTTCCATTGTTCCCCCCATTTTTCCACATGTTTAATCAATAGTATCCAATAGTTCTCCCCCATTTTCGCCCAATTTTTCACAGCTTAGCCCATCGAGACGCTTCTCCAAGTTTCGAGACCTCCGCCAGGGCCAAGGCCAAGTTGAGTCATGAGGACTTCTCCCAGGTGCACCAATGACTTTACCATGTTTAATGGCTTGTGTTTGAAGCATCAAAACTATGATAACATATGATATCTATGGCTGGTTCATGACATTACTGCTGGTTCACTGTAAACGAAGTCGTAATTATGACAGATTGAATGATTGTCATTTAATGATTGAATGGACATCTACTTTCAATCATTGAATAATTGCTTCAACAACATGCTTTCAATCAAAGGGATGTACTTGGCAACTATCAAATGACCCTCCTCTGTACTACCAGTTTTTTTTCCTGGGGGTTCAGTACGCTTTTTAAAAAGCACTATTTTCCAAAAATCTAGCAGACAGTGGGTGAGGGTCCCGGGGCATGATATGGGGCCAG